>Ga0123354_10018527_pt1 | contig 10915 bp, 8 predicted proteins | sample TergutLab28metaG_2_FD_97872 | JGI IMG/M metagenome (GOLD analysis project Ga0123354, IMG submission 97872) | Labiotermes labralis P4 segment gut microbial communities from Petit-Saut dam, French Guiana - Lab288 P4 | ecosystem: Host-associated > Arthropoda: Insects > Digestive system > Gut ... | reverse complement strand
TGACTGAGAAATTTGCCGCGTCCCTCTTGGGAAAGCTGAAAGGCTGGATTGACCTCGGCTTCGAATTTTAGCAGTTGGTTGAATTGATCCCGGTTCACTATGAAATTATTGACCTTGACTAGCGTGTTGGCGGGCTCATGCCGTTCCCCGGAGCAAGCGGCAACGCACAGTATCAACGCCACTAGACAAACGGGGCGGATAGTCCACAGGGCGTGGCGGCGTGGCGATGGTATGGGTGGCGTGAACGATTCCATGGGTACGAAAAAAGTGGGATAGGGAAGGCGAGATCCAGGCCCGGTTCAGGCGCGCTGCTCGCTGGGTGGGAGGGAAAAGGCACATCCCTCCCCCTAAAAAACTCCGGCACTGTCAGCCCGCCACGAGAAACGATGGTATGGCTATACTATAAGATAGTAGTAATGTACTTATTCCCTGCAAACGCGATGCCATAAGCCGGCCTTTCGCGAGGGAAAATTGCGGGCTGGCGTTTTTATCTTGATAATATGGCCAGAACGGATGGTCTCATGGCATTTTGTCTATCGGGCATGACGGGAGAAAAAACGGAAATAGCTTTGTTTTTTCGGAGATACGAAAATATTTTTCCGAAAAATGAAACTATCTCCTCCAAAGTGAAAACTCATTTTCAAAAATGCGAACAAGCTCCCTCTGATACGCAGCCGGAACACTATAAGTGGAAGCATTGCCCCGTCAAATTGCAGAGCGACTTTAACACTGGCCTCCTAAACATCAAGTACCTATCATTCTTGTTTACTAATCCTTTATTCGGCTGTTTTTAAGGTTAAAATCCCCGGCTTTCAGCCGGGTAGCTTTCAGCTAATGGTTGCATGAGAATGAGCGGATTGACTATCGTCAGGAGAGAGTCACATGGAGCATAAGATAGAGTATCATTTTCTTCTCTCTCGCAAGCAGGAGAGAGGCCGAAGAGGAATATCAACCGCAACTCAAAGCAGGGCAATTTCAGGCTGAACCGCCAAAGATGATGTGGGCGCGGGCGCGTTTTTGTCCCAGTCGACGCTTTCTATGCGCGTAACATAGGTGGAGCAAGGTAGTTTCCTGAATACTTCATACAAGGGATTTTGTACGTTCAGCCCTGTAATCGCCGTTGCCGCCCTTCTTGTACGCCGTACCCTGTACAGAGCGTCTAGCAGGCATTGCCGCGCCAGGGGAATGGCATCCGGGGCGAAAGCCGTGAAAGCCAGGCTGACGCTTTGCAGTTCGGTTCCGGGTTGAGGCAGGGCCGGGAGTTGCCTGACCCGCGCCCACACATTGTAAAGCGGGCGCAATGTTTCCAGCGGTTGCCGATAGCCAGCTACGATGATCGGGCGCGACTGGCAGCCCCACAGGGCCAAGCAGGCGCGCAGCCGCCCATTTTGCCGGAGTAACAGGAAGTCTCGGATATTGATCTCTCCGGTGTGCTGGGCTAGAACAATCTTCCCCAGAACCGGCGCGTACTGAAATTTTCTGGCCTGATTGTTCAAAAATTCCTCCAGTTCCGACCAATCTTCGTTCCGCGCCGTTTCGAGCAATCCGTAGTTCTTTCCGAGGGCCGTGGAGAAGGCCATGCTGTGCATCTCACCCTGAAATGCATAGCGCGGGAGCTGTTTAAGACCAGTTTCCAGAATTCTCCTGGCCGGGAAATTGTCGGCGCCGACACTGGTGAAGTAACGTTCCGGCAGGCCGAGAGCTTTTGTGAAATACGGGATAGAAGCGAAGGCGTCGCGCAGCACGGCGATTCTTTTTCGGAAGGCGGGACGTACCCTCAAAAGCCCAAGATAGACCACATCCGTCGGCATACCGTTGATGTAAAGGCGCATACGCTCGAAGGCATACAGCGCTACCGGCTCGTGGGGCGGCTTATTTTCTTTTACCAGAACGATGTTTTTGTCGCTTTCCGCTTTTGGGATGCCTGGCGGGCCCAAGCTGAATGCCAAGCGCACCCAACCCTGCATCGGGCTTTCCAGGAGCATCTCTTCGACCTGGGCCGCATCATCACTCACGGCAAGAACGCAGGTATAGCTTTTGCCTTCGTAGACGGGCACATACCTATCTTTCAACCAAGCTTCCGAGGTGTCGCCTTTCGCCTCTTTCCCGATTATTGAGCCTTGATCAGTTGTCCGGTCCAGTTTTCGTCTCCCAAAGGAAAATCCTGGCGCTTGATCGCCTCGTTACGCTGAAGCAGGTTGATTGGCAAGAAATTGCGCCCGATAAAATAACTTGAAAAGTTCCATCTGTTCAGGCGTTTCAAGATACCTGGCACAGAATAAAAGCGCCTCCGCAAGTCCAGGCAACGAGATGCCAGTTTTTCCGCGTTCATATTGGCTGGTTTGAAAGGGACCTGGTTGAATCTGTATCCCCGCTCCAACCACCAGGCCGGATAGAGTAGGCGTTTCTGTTTTTCCAGCCTCGCATAGAGCGGCGTGCCGGGAAAAGGGACCAGATGATTGAAGGCGGTAATATAAAAAGCCTGCTCCTGAGCGAATTCGAAGACTTCTTCGAAGGTCTCTGGTGTGTCTTCATCGTATCCAAACACGAAGGTGGCATATATCGGAATTTTGTGACGGCGCATGTTGTTCAAAGCCTGGCTATAGCCCCCGCGCATTGTGTTGAATCCTTTGCCCATGCTGTCCAGGGTGTTTTGCCTGAGGCTTTCAAAACCGATCAGGACCAGTTGACAGCCTGATCGGTGCATGAGTTCCAGCAATTCTTCATCATGGGCGGCGGCAATGCTTGTTTGCGTCACCCAACGGAATTTCAGTGGCAGCATAGCCCGCAAAAGCTCCTTGGTTTGCGGTACGTCGCCGGTGAAATTGTCATCCACGAAAAAAAATAGGCTGTTTTTTGGCAGCGTCCTCAATTCCGCCAATACGTCATCCACTGGGCGGCGGTAGCGGGTGGAGCCGAAAAAAGCCTGTATCGCGCAGAAATCGCAACCTTGCCCACAGCCGCGTCCGCTTTCCAACAGCCGGATTGGCATGTACCGTTTACCGGCGTAGAGAGAGCGGTCTGGCATCGGGATATTTAGTGTTCTCCTGCCATCTTTTATAACGTTTCCGTCCCGGTAGATTCTTTTCAAGGCTCCATGCCCCAAATCATCCAGCACTTCCGCCCAAATCCTTTCCGCCTCACCGATGACCACCGTTTCGGCGTATTCAGCCACTTCTTTAGTGCACAGTTTGGCGTGAAAGCCACCGCAGATGACCGGCACGCCACGCTTGCGGTATTCGCTGGCAATCTCATAGACTCTTCTGGCGGTGTATGTTTCAACAGGCAGGACGACCGCGTCCGCTGGTTCGTCGAAGTTGATGCGCTCCAGGCGGTCATCGTAGAAGACCCGCTCTATGTCGTGTGGCGTGAGTGCGGCCAGTGTGGCCAGGGGCAATGGCTCCATTCGCCAGGACTTCATATAGTCCTCACCCTTGCGGTGCCCGATAGCGGGTTGGACGAAAATAAGCTTCATTTTTTGGGAATCTCCCAGTCGCAGTTGTAAAAATGTTTCAGGTTATTGGCGTAGAAGCGGTAGCCCAGGTTTGCGGCTATGAGCAGCGGCGAGAATTTGCGGGCGTTTTTCAGTCGCCTGGCAATAGCGCTATACCGATAAATGGCTTGCCAGGCGTATTCGTGGCCATCGTTCAGTTCTTTTACGCTCATGTTTTTTGGCTGAAAAACGACGTGCTGGGCGTCATAGAGTTCCCAATCCCTGGTAAGAATACGGTTCTCCGCATCAAGACGTTTGAACAGCGGCGTATTGGGGAAGGGGGTGAGCAGGGCAAAGCGGGGCAAATCCACGCCGCACTCAATGGCGAATTCCACCGTATCCTTGAAAACGAGCCTCGTGTCGCTGTCCGTCCCGAACACAAAGCAACCCTGAATGCTGATGCCCAAGCGGTGTAGATCCGCGATAAGTTGCCGGTAATCCACCCTGGCATTGAAATTTTTTCTGGTGGCGGCCAGACTTTCCCGGCTCAGGCTTTCCAGGCCCAACAGCAGCCCTTTGCAACCGCTCCTGGCCATGAGTTCCATGAGTTGCGGGTCATGGCCGATGATTACGGTGGAAAGCCCGTACCAACGGATGTTCAGAGGGATCAGGGCGCTGAAAAGCGCCACGGCATAAGCCCGGTCTGATATCAGGTTTAGATCTACAAACAAATTGTGCCGAGCGCCAACGCGGCGAATATCCTCGACCACCCAACTCACCGGCTTTTGGTATTGTTTACGTCCCCAAGCCGAGGGCGCCACGCAGAATTCGCAGTCATGCACACAGGAGCGCGTGGCTTCGAACACCGCGCTGGTGCTGTAGTATTTGTCTGGAAGAAGCTCGCGCCTGGCGAAAGGCATGTCCGCATCCAGCCGGAAGTTCGCGCCCTGTTCGTATACGGGTTTGAGGCAGCCATTACGGAAGTCCCTGAGCAGGCACGGCCAGCTTTGTTCAGCATAGCCCACACAGATAGCGTCCGCATGTCTGGAAGCTTCCTGAGGTAGCAGGGTGACGTGCGGGCCGCCCAGGACGACGGGGATATCCCGTTTGCGAAATCGGTCGGCCAATTCGTAGCCGCGCCGGGCGTTGCCGGTAATGAGCGTTATGCCAATCAAATCCGCGGACAGATCGTCCGGCAGAACCTCTATGCCTTCGTCGTACAGCCTCACTTCGGCCTGAACGTCTGGGGGAATCAGCGCCGCCAGAGTGGTCAGGGTTAGCGGTTTGTAGCGCAGGGATTTTTTGAATATGCCGCTTTTATAACGATAAAGCGGCCCCTTGGGAGAAATCAGGGCGATGCGCATGATCTATGCCTTTGAGATAAAATCTGAGGGTGTTGTTTGTGGCGCGCCAGTGAAACTTTCGGCTCTGTGAATGCTCGCTCCTTTCTCTCCACCACTTATTGTAGGGATGGTGCCTGACGCGTATTCAGATGTATTTGCATCGCTTTCGGATTCTTGCATCACGAGTGCGGCAAATTCTCGGTTTGCGCACAGGGCTGGAGTTTTCAAAACCACGAGTCCGGTGTGCAGCCTGGGGGCGGCCCAGGCCAGATATTGCTCCAGCGGGGATTTCGCGAGAACAGCCTGTATCTCTCTCAACTGGCCCAATCTGCGGGCGTAGGCGTACTGTGGATTGGCGGTCAGAGCGGATTCCACGGCTGCCGCGGCTTCTTGCGCCCTACGCCCATCGTAGTCCAGACCGTCCAGAAGCAACAGGTAGCGCGGAGATGGGCCGCCTTGCGGCAGGAGCATCTTGAAGCCGGGTAGGGTTTCGAGGCAACCACAGACAAAGGGTTCCGCGAGTTTTTCCCCGACCAGGTCGCTCGTCAGTTCACTCCTGCCCATGAAGCGCAACACAGCCTTATCTTTGCTTCGTCCGGCGCATAAAACTTGGTCCCCAGGCAGATAACGGTACAGCCCGCCGTTGGTGGTCATGACAACCTGGTATTGGCTGCCTTCCTGTAACTCCGCTTCAAAGAGGACTTTGCCGTTTTGATCCAGGAATTCTAGGAAACCGCAGCCTTCCACTGTAGTGGTTATATTTTCTTTGTCCGGCACGGTGATAATACCCTCGGTACATAAGAGTCCCTTGGGTTGGAAAGACGCCCAAGGCAGGGCTTGCCGCAACATTTCCGCATAGCTCGCCGCGCTGGCATCCGCCCAAGCGCTGATCAATTTCAAATGCGGCCAGAGAAGACGAAAGTCACCACTTTGCAGACAGGATTCCAAACGAGACGCCGCGTCGGGCTCGGCTTGCAGGCGGTGGCCATCCACTATGCCACCTTCGCGCAGGAGCTGCCTCAGATCTGACGCTGCCTCGTGTAGTCCGTCCAACAGGCTCAGGAAGAAGGTGGGACTCCAGAGAAAAAGGAAAGACAAATCCTCCGCTCGCAGCAAGTGATACAGGGTTGCCAGCCGCCAGGAAGAAAGCACACTGATGCCGCTGACCCAGGCTGGAACGGCGGATAGGGCGGCGAAATCCTCCGCCACGTCTTCTCCCAAATATTCATGATCCGCCAAGCCAATCGGGATACCGCCGGAAGTGGTCTCCGGCTGCCGCATGGCTGGGCTAACGCTCCAGTAGGCTGAACCGGTCAGACCGTGTTCCTGTATGAGAGTCGCCAACCAGGGAAGCAGGGCGGAGCGGAAGTCCTGCAAACTCTGCGCTGAGTAAGGGATCAGTCTGGCGGCGTTTCCGCGTGGACTGGAACCACTGTCAACTCTGGCTGAGTTAAGGAAATTGCTGCCGCTGGTACGCTCAAAGGCGACCGCCCGGCCACTGAACAGGACATCCGGTTCGCCATCGGCCATGCGTTCAATGTCTGGGGCAAAGTCGTTATAATTATGCAGCGCTACGTCCTTTTGGAAGTCGGACAGGGAATGGATGTCTTTGAAGGAGTGGCGTTTCCCAAATTCTGTTTCACTGTTTCGTTCAATCATGCTAAGCAGCCAGGATGCGGAATTTTCACGGGCGGGCAAGGTGCCGGCCACGGCAACTAACCTGGCCCAATTTTTTCGGCGATCTGATTCAATCATGTTGTCTGCCTGTCAGAAAATGCCGTTTTGGCAAGGAGCGCAAATTTTCTGGGTGGAGCCGGCACAGGCAGACCAACTCATCGCCTCGACGGTAGCCGGGGTTTTTGGACATGAAAAAACGCACGGATTCCTTTTGCATTTCAGCTTTTGTCGGTTCTGCCAGATGCGGCGCAAGCTGTCCCCTGGATTGGGGAAAAGAGATAATCCCTCGGCCTGGATCGAAATCTTCGCCAAAGCGATCTTGGGCGAGGGCATTGGCGAGTTGGCGCAGATCCGGATTTTCCTCGTTCCAGTGTGGGTGAAAACTTTTGGCGAAAACCGGCAGAAAACGGAACGTACGATGCCCCTTGACGATCAAAAACCAGTACAGAGGGATTTGTGGCGCTTGGCGCTCAAATTCACCCATGCGCCCAAGCCATTCCAATACTGGAATCTGCTTGCCCCAATGGTCAGGATGGACAATGGTGTCGCCAGAAAAAACTACCCGCACCGTTTGTTCCGACCAAGAAAAGTGATAGAAGAGATAAGTGGTAAACCCGACCAGATCGTCTTGGTGGTAAAGCACTTGGATTTCGCTTTTGGCAGCCAGGTCGTCCTGAAAAACTTCAGGAGAAACAGCGTCGTAACAAGATAGATACAAATCCTGCATTTTCCGGCGTTGCGTCGAAACGAGTTCAGAGATTTTATAAAAACGCGAATAATAATCTGGCATGAAAAACTCTCTCCGCCTCATCCCGTCGCTCATTGCGGGAATCGAGTCCGGTCCATGTTCAGTCAGGTATTTGAAGCGATTAAAAAGATCACGTATATAATAACGATCATCCCAAAATAAGAAAAGCTATTGGCAAACTGTATGCGGATTCTGCTGATCCTGCCCCATGACAGTACTTATCATTACCGGGGTTTTTTTAGGCGCTCCATCTCTTACGCGCCACTTACATTGACGAGCCTGGCCGCGATGGTTCCCCGCGAGCTTGACGCCCACATTGACATCCTGGATGAAGGCGTTACCTCGCCCAGTCGCTATGATCAGGAACGCTACGACATAGTGGGCATCACCGCTACGACATCCGCCGTGCCCCGCGCATACGCTCTGGCCGTATATTGGAAAGCGCGCGGCGCCTATACCGTACTTGGTGGAGCCCATGCCACACTTATGCCTGATGAAGCGCTTCAACATGGCGATACCGTGTGTGCTGGTCTCGGCGAACGTATCTGGCCGCGCTTCCTGGACGATTATGCGGCTGGGCGCCCTGGACGCCTGTACCGGCACGAGTTCTGTGGAGGTGATTTGCCTCTGCCGATTCCGCGCCGCGAGCTTCTGCCTTCTGGGGCCTATATGCCGGTGACTACCGTGCTGGCCAACCGTGGATGTGTAAACAGTTGCGAATTTTGCTCCCTGACGGCGCAATGGGGCCGTGGAAAACTTACGCGCCCTCTCGAAGAAGTAGTGGAAGAAATGACTGGTCTTGTGCGACAGGGAAAAAAGCGGTTCATTTTTCTGGATCCCAGCATGTACTCGCGGCGCGATTACGCCTGTCACTTGTTTGAGGCGCTGATTCCTCTACGCATAAGCTGGAGCGGCCTTGCCACCCTGGATATGGCCGATGACCGGGAATTTCTAGAACTGGCCGCGCGTAGCGGCTGCAAAGGTATTTTGTCCGGGCTCGAAAGCATGGATGGGCAGACGATGTCTTCCATAGACAAAACGTTGAATGAACCGCGCCGGTACAAAGAGCAGATCGCCAGATTTCATGAGCATGGAATATCTGTTCTTGGCTGTTTTGTTTTCGGGTTTGATAGAGACACGGAAGCTGGGTTGAAGCGGGATATAGCGGAGATTCTAGAACTAGGTATTGACATACCGCGCTTTTCCGTACTGACCCCGTTTCCGGGCACAGCTTTGTTCAGACGTCTCGAGGGAGAGGGGCGTATTCTGCACTATGATTGGGCGCGCTACGATACGGAACAGGTTGTTTTCCAGCCGTCCCGCATGAGTCCGCAAGCTCTTCAGAAGCTGCTGCACCAAGCCTGGAACATGGCCTATTCCTTGAAACGAATCGCCGGGCGCGCCTTGGCAAGGCCAGAAAGCGCGCTGATGCGTTTGAGCGTTAATTTGGGATTTCGTTTTTACGCAAAAAAACTTGGGACGCGGAGCGTGGAGAATATTTCGCCTTTACGGTGAATCAGTCGCTTATCTCTCATGAATGGCGGAGGTCAAACTTTATACTCCGTAGCCGGGTGGTGAGCTTGGCATGATCACCAGTGATAAACGAGGTCGGGTATAAAAACGGTTCCCATCGTCGGGTGTATTTCTTCCGGAATCGGCAAGGCAGAGCCTTCTTATTCACTCACTGAAGATTGTTTGATGTCGAATGCTTACCGTGCCTGGCTTGATTCTTTGGCCGGAGCCGGATGGGTGAACAGAATTTCCAGCAATTCGTGCAGGCCACGGATGCCGACCACCTCAAGGCCGGGATTTTTCGGTAAGCGTTCGCAGTTGTTGGTGGGCAGAATGATGCGCTTGAAACCGAGGCGCTGGGCCTCGCGGACACGGATTTCGATGTGGCCGACCGCCCGCACTTCGCCGGCCAGGCCAATCTCGCCGCACAGCGCGGTGTCGGATGGGATCGGGATTTCCCGGCGGCTTGAGGCCAAGGCCGCGACAATGCCGAGGTCGGCGGCCGGTTCCTCGACCCGAATGCCGCCCGCGATATTCAAGAAAATATCGTGGCCATACATATCGAAGCCACCTTTTTTTTCCAGTACCGCCGTCAAAAGCGCCAGGCGCTGGTGGTCGGCGCCGAGACTGGTGCGTCGCGCCGTGCCGAGGTTGGTCGGGCTGACCAGGGCTTGGATCTCGACGAGGATGGGGCGCGAACCTTCGATGATTGGCGCCACCACCGAGCCGGGTTCATTTAAGGGGCGTTCGGCGAGGAAGATTTCTGACGGATTCTTGATTTCCGCCAGACCTTCTTCCTTCATCTCGAAGACGCCGATTTCGTTGGTTGAACCAAAGCGATTTTTGACGGTGCGCAGGATGCGGAAGGCGTGGCTGCGGTCGCCCTCAAAATAGAGGACGGTATCAACCATATGCTCCAAAAGCTTCGGCCCGGCTAACGACCCGTCTTTGGTGACATGGCCAACCAGGGCCACCGGGATGTGACGGCGCTTGGCGAACTCCATAAGTTTGTGGCTACAATCGCGCACCTGTGACACTGTGCCTGGCGCCGAGGCCAAATCCTGGCGAACTAGGGTTTGCACCGAATCAACGGCGACCAAGGCCGGGCGCATTTCTTCGGCCATGGCGATGATTTTTTCGGTTTCATTAACGGTGGCCAGGAAAATGGCGTCACGCACAGCGCCGAGCCGGTTGGCCCGCAGTTTGATCTGATGCGCCGATTCCTCGCCGGAAACGTACAGCGACGCCTTGCCCTGGTCGGCCAGCCGGGCCAGCAATTGCAGTATTAATGTCGATTTGCCGATACCGGGCTCACCGCCGATAAGAATCACTGAGCCTGGGACGATGCCACCGCCCAGCACCCGGTCAAGCTCTTCGATGCCGACTGGCCAGCGACAATAATCCTGGTCAGGCGAGGCGGTCAAAGACGTTGGGCGCTCATCGGCGGCGAGAAGAAGCGAAGCGGGGCTGGCGGCAGGCGGCGTTTCTTCGCAAAAACTTTCCCAGCTTTGACACTGTGGGCAACGTCCCAACCATTTACCACTTTCGTAACCGCACTCCTGACAGCGGTAGAAAGTTTTACTTTTTTTGGGGTTGAGGGTGGTCATGGAAGCGTCATCCCTTACCTTGAAAACAGCCAAGCGAAAATGAAAATTCCCAGCATAACGAAGGCCAGGGCCACCTTGACGCCGATGCCGATAATCATGCCGATCCAGGTGTGGATGCCGACTTTCGTGGCTTGGGCGAGCTGGTTTTCTCTCGTATCAAACTTATTCTCGTTTTGCTGGTGCAGGTATTCGCCAATCGCCGCCCCGGCAAATGGCCCGATAATAAGCCCTAAAGGCGCTGTAAAGAGGCCAGCGACAGTGCCGATAGTGGCACCGATAATCGCCAACTTACTGGCGCCAACCCGTTTCGCGCCCAAAGCGCCAGCGACAAAATCGGCGATCAGCGCGATGACAGTCAGGGCTGCCAAGATAAATACCACGGTCAAGCTGATGGTCTGGAAGTGGCCAGCCCAGGCGGCCAGGAGCATTCCGGCAAACATCAACGGCATACCGGGCAGCGCTGGAAAGACCGTGCCAACGAGGCCAACAATAATAAAAATGACGGCCAGGATATACAGGAGGATTGTGCTATCCATATGTTATTGGATTCTTGCCTTGTTTCATGGCTTCCTCAAAAAGTGATCTTTTCAAACGG
>Ga0123354_10018526_pt1 | contig 10915 bp, 3 predicted proteins | sample TergutLab28metaG_2_FD_97872 | JGI IMG/M metagenome (GOLD analysis project Ga0123354, IMG submission 97872) | Labiotermes labralis P4 segment gut microbial communities from Petit-Saut dam, French Guiana - Lab288 P4 | ecosystem: Host-associated > Arthropoda: Insects > Digestive system > Gut ... | reverse complement strand
TCCTAAATATTTAAAATTTTCCACTCTTTCAAATTTGTAATTTTTTATTTTCAAATGTCCTATTTTATTTTTCTTTAAACTGTTTTTCCTTTCCACTATCATATATTTTGTCTTTTCTTGGTTTATCTGTAGTCCAAACTTTCTTGCAATGTTTTCCATTTCTACAAAAGGTTTACTTATTTCTATTTCATCTTTACCAATTAATACAATGTCATCTGCATAAGCTAATACATTAAATTGTTCTTTCCCAATCTTTATACCACTAGGAGCCATTTTTATACTGTGTATCACTTTTTGTAATGCCAAATTAAATAATATTGATAGTAAAGGGTCACCCTGTATCAAGCCTGTTTTATTTTCAAAAAAAGATGACTAGGTGGTACTCTGGTGTTTAAAAACTTTTCTTTATCCTCTCTCCGAAGATTTGCAGTTGTGGTATTCGGAGGCAGTGGTGTTCTTGATAAACCTCGCAGCATTGTGATCAATGGAAATATCTTTACGGAACCTCAATTCCTTCCACAGTACTTTGAGAATATTCCTATAGGTGAGTTTGAAAAAAGAAGGAAATAAAATATTGATATCAACTACTGACATAATTCAGTACAGTTATGTTCACATTACATGCAACACCCTTGTTTTAATACAAACCTGAAGGAATGCAGACATAAATGTCTAAAAGAATCAAACTGCAAAAGGCTCTGTTCTTGTTGTCACAGGACATGGTGTACCTGTATTTTTATAGTTACACTGGAATCACATTAACAACTTGTCTGATGAAAAGCTGTAATCTGTCAGAGATACATAATAAGAATTTTCTTCATGTACTTTGGGTTGTCTTGACTTCGAACAAGACATTGAGCATGTTTAATGTGAAATGCCAACTTGATGCAACAAGTTAATTTATTGATGTATCCTTAGCTTGACATGTTTCGGGCACATACGCCCATCATCAGGAACACTAGATGTGAAGTTGCAGCGTATGGTTTTCTGCACCGAGTTTGTAGATGGGTGGTGGTCCTGAGAGCCGCTCTGTGGGCCATGTGTACAGTTTGGACCACACACACGACCCACGCAGCAGCTCTCAGGATCACCACCCATCTACAAACTCGGTGCAGAAAACCATATGCTGCAACTTAACATCTAGTGTTCCTGATGATGGGCGTATGAGCCCAAAACATGTCGAGCTAAGGATACATCAATAAATTACCGTGTTGCATCAAGTTGGCATTTCACATTATTTCATGATGAAGATGCATGGTCAAACAACCCTCAAATTGAGCATGTTTATTTTGGAAATGTCTTGAGTATGAATTTTCCATATTGACACACTTTATGCTGATGACAGGAATGTTGTAATTCCTGTACTACTTTCTGCACTTTGGCTGCTTGAATTTCCATGTCTCATGTACAGGTACTTATCATGACATTTAAAGTTTGTCCAAAACTAGTTGTAATTAACAATGTACACCCTTATTTAATTTATGTATTGTATTGCCATAGAAAGGTATGTTGTTTTAGTATTCCTTTCTCGCTGCAGTTATGTGATGATTCCTGACCATAAAATTTTCATTTAGGTAATGGAAGTGCAGATATTTTTGGAGCAGTTCGTTATGCTGCCAAACTGCTCTTCAGGGCAGGAGTCTCCAAGACTTTCATATTACTGCCATGCACAAATTGTGATCCAGCTAACAATACAGTAAGTTACAAATAAATTTCTTTAATTAGGAAGCATTCGAGTGTAGCAGGAGCACTGACAATTACACGGCTTCTTCAGACTCCATGTTTACTCATTTAAACTTACACAATCCTAAGCCAGATTAATTTCAGCTTCATAAATGTTCCATAGTGGTGCTACACCATACGTAGGCCAACTGGATTTTGGAAATCTGAAATGAACATGTGGAACCACATATTAAAAATTGGCCATGTTGCTGAATGAAGAGATTAATTCTCAGTGAATACACAAGGGGTTAAACCATTTCTGTCACACATTTTGTCAGTTTTCTACCACTATTCATGTCAACAGTGATTTCACATAGGGTCACTTGAATGTGATTTCATTTACAGGTTGACTACACAGTCCTTCATCAAGTTCTAGTGGAAAGTGACATCACTCTTCATATTCTGATGAATAATGAATTCGTATTTGAAAAAAACAGAATGAGCAGGATATTCTATGGTAGGTTATCTTATGCACTATCACAACATACATGGCCCATGACTGAGAGAATTTGCCTTTGGAAAGTAACATGGTTCATTTTTGTAATGGCTGCTATCCTGTTGTGTTATATTACTGGTATTGATAAATATATAGACTTCCCATCCAACACAGCTATTCATTTATTGTAATTCAGCTACATGTTTCAATCCACTTGTAGGATCATCATCGTGCTGTTGAAACTTTCAAAAAAGGCTAATATTCATACAAGTTATACACATCTTGATTTGCAAAATCGCGTATGTTACAAAAGTTACTGGATGGCACAACAAAATATACAACAATTAAACTTTTGTAATATATATATATATATATATATTGCAAAAGTTATATACATATATACGTGTGTGTGTGTGTGTAAACATTGTTCGGACCCTAATGACTTTGGAATCAGACATTATGTAATAGTCTGTCCATACAATAGCAGAAGTTTTATTTATCACTATGTAATGAACTTATCAATTCCTTATGTTGAGCACCTATATTTACTGAATAAAATTGTAAACTAACATTGCTTTTTAAAGGGTACAATTGGTCCTGGATAGTAACGCCATACTGACTGCCATATCTGTCTTGCATGTTAAGAAAATCTCATTTAATGAGATAGCATGTCCATGAAACTTGTAAGTTTCATAGTACTTACCAGGCTCGAACAGTACTGATAATTAGCCATATGCCCAGTCTTTACCTGGTAAGGCATCAAATTTGATCTGTGTATGACAAGCTCTAACACATCTACCTCTCAGAAGACACAATGTGAGAGATGTTTATTGTATGGGGAAACATTAGATGTTTCTTACAATGATAATATGAAATGTATGAATATTTTAGTTTAATATTATTGTGGCTATTCTGATAACCATGAGAACACTAAATGTGCTTGCAAAGAAACATTAGTAATGCACTGTTATAGGTATTGCCCTGCTTATACATTTGGAGCTCTTCTCACAGCCTAGTACCATTTGACATGAACAGACTGATTTTATTGTGAAAGAGGCAGCCATGCTCAGTACTCAACTCTTTCATCTGCCTCAGCACATACTGCTTACATAATTTAGCAACAGTGGTTACCATGGCAACCAACCAATCAAGTAGAAACACATGAATTAACTAGACTAATTTGTGTTAATTTGTTTACATGTGTCTCTGTAAATACTACAGTGCAGAGGCTGGGAATTGGTCATCTTGCAAATTTGAGTATTAAAGTGTTTAAATCATTTCTACAACTAAATAATATGAGTAAAATAGGACAAATTATTTGGTATTTATTTATTTGAGATAATTTCTATGCCTCTATTATAGATGAATTTCCAGCTAAATAACCATACTATTTTGGGCTTCTGCTGAAATTTACACTGTACTGTGCAATCAGTTTTTGAGAACATTGGTAGGAGCATTGAAAACTTTTACATGCCCCAGTTTTTTCTTTTTCAGAGTCTGTTGTAAACATCTTTCTGCACTGCCAGAAACTCTCATCACATTTGAATAATTATATTTTATGAAATAACCACATAAATTATTTCTTTATTAAAATTTCATGAAATTAAAGTGGTACAGTAGTATTGCATAATTACATATTTTACACATAATACAATGATATTTGAAGAATGTGTATGATGACTGTTTTGATTTCTTAATTATATGCTGAATTTTTATATTTCATGTGAATACATGGAAAATTGTAATGCGGCTTTTAATATAGTTGGTTGTTGCATGTGTACAGCCCCTGAATTTTATCCGTATGCGGGAAAATACTTTTGTGACTCTCTCATCCTTTCTTCTGATTTCAGGTATGGATGGGTCAACTGCATACACAAAGAATGATCTGAAAATCCTGAAAGGATCTTCTGAACTCCGAAGACAAGTTAAACTCCCTAAAGATATGTTGGGGTACTGTACACCTCTGGCACTGGAGACAAATGGTCAGTAATAGTCTGCAGGAAACTTTGCATCAGAAAGTTAACTGACAAATGATTACACAGTGTTTGAGCAAAATGTGTTCATAACTTTAAAACTGGTACATATTTTAATATAATAACTTGCAACTATCTTGCCACTGTTCCTTTCTCTTCATCTTATTTATTTATTTTGTAGTATTGTGTTTTGTTTTGTTTGATGCTGGCTTTTTTTAATAGTTTCAGCCAGAGAAATGGGGCAGTGGAACATGCAGACATTTTTTATCATTCTGAAAACAGTGTCATACTTGGCATAATTGTGGGATAGGTTAGTTTAGGTTAGGTTAGGTTAGGTTTGGTTTGGTTAGGTTAGGTTAGGTTAGGTTAGGTTTGCCTCACTGAAAGTTTAATTTGCAACATTTTTTAGCTCATTTCTTAATAAAATATAATTAAAATATCTGCATTTGCACTCTTCTGTTTTAGGTACTGTTTTCACTGCAAAGAAACTTGAGTCAGGTAAGAAAAATGCTGTGAAAAAATTTGCAACTGTGTTTGCAAAGAGGGTAGCCAAGTCGGCTCGGCCGTCCCCTTGTCAGACCTGTGAGTGTACTGCAGATAACAATGGCATGAGTTACATGGAATGCTTTCCGTGCGAATATCCATCACCATCCATGATAGACTATGTAAGTAAATAATTTACCTTTTATTTGAGTTATGAGTGTAAGATAATGCAGGTATCCATATTGCTGGAATTTATTTGAATAATTATGTATGTCAATATTCAATATAATTCCATGTTGACTGGTAAATATTTTCCAACATTTTAAAAGATTTTGCCACCTCCATCTTCAAGGTAGTCCAAGAAGAGTTATCAGCCTGGAAGAAATGGCTTTATTGTCTAGGGAAAGTACAGATTAAGCAACTGGTGTAGTGAGCCATCAAGAGAGTAGAGTATAGAAAAATGTATAAACAAGGGTGGAAAGTGATAAATATTAGACGATAACAAAAGTTTCTGAACATGATTAATATAAGACATATCATTGTGGCCAGATACTGCATAAAGATTGATATATCTAAGTAATTTATTAAACAAATGTGTACATTACCAACAAAGAAAATGGAAAAACAACATAATTTATGTGTTTCAACCTAAGAAAATTTCTGAAGGAAGCCATCCCGTTGTGTACGTGTAACTATTTATTGAATTATGCTGTCGTTACATAACATATAAAAAGTTCCACCTTTACAACTGGTTACATTCAGCTACATGTTTCGGCCATCATCAGACCAACAAGGATAAATAGTTATTTAAGGTACATTCACTAGCTTTTCCAATGGGATCCCATTGGAAAAGCTAGTGAATGTACCTTATATAACAATTTCTCCTTGTTGGTCTCATGATGGCCAGGTAACAGCCGAAACATGTAGCCGAATATAACCAGTTGTAATAGTGCAGCTGTTTTATATGTTGTATAACAATGGCATAATTTAATAAATAAAAAAGTTTGTACATTTTAGTACTGGTTTTATATAATTATGAATCTAATTTCATTACTTATATTTTGTAATGTTTGTTAACATTTGCTGTAAATCATAATGAGTGAATTTAAACCGTTATTTTAAATGATCACAATGTGCCAGTTCATAAATAAACTTATTGATATACACTTACGTTAACATTATCAGTTATCAGCAGTATATGCATTGTGATTTGTCTGATAATCTAATAATTGATATGCCTGTAATCCATGCAATGCCAAACTGTGCACTCTGTTGAAGTCCATCACAGTACAATGTATGATTACAGAATAATCTTATAATTTGCAAAATACAGTGTTACATGAAACGCAGATTATACAGTAACCAATGAGTTGTAGTATGCAAACATAATTAGTGAGTTACAGAGGATGCAGGTGCAACAGTTGTGGCCCATTTGAGGTAGCAGCCCAGCATTTTCTCAAAATAAATAAGTAAATAACAAAGATGCTTGTGGGGGGGGAAGGTGGAGGTGCCCAGTCAAGGTTTAATTTCGGTACCTCTCAACAGCACATCAGCCACACTGCAAATAGTATCAATTATCTCTGTGTGAGTGTCTGTACATGCAGGCAACCATACTAACACATATTCACTGAGGTTCCTGTAATGTCATTCACATTGATATGTTTCCATTCTGCTTGGAGATTTTTTCCTTCTCAAGTACCAGCAGTTTGGATTAATTGATGTCTTGCAAAAGTATTTCTGCATCTTACATGTATGGGACTTGAGAGTCACTGCTGAGGAATGTAACATTTAAACTGAGCAATATAAAAAATGAAAACACTTTTACTCACATTTTTTCTCCCTGTTATCTTTGTCCTAGGACTTTAATGAAGATGGAGAATTTCAACTGACAGCTGATGAAGATGATTTGAACTATGAGGACATTGAAGATGACTCCAAAGAGTCATTTTATTAGCACACTACTTCAGAATATTTGATGTTATGTATTAAGTTATTTATAAAACACTTAATCATTTGTAAAATTTAAGATTACACTTACCACTCTGCCTTAGCTGTCATTCTGTCATCTCTCAGTTGGTTTAACTATGTTTTGTTTGAAGATGTGATGGTAGAATATATATTTTAAAGATTAGGTGTGGAGTCATAAGGCCGATGACCAGCCCGCAACAAAGTAAATATGATGAAGCTTCCAATGAAAGAGACGAACTAAGCAAAGGTGACCCATCCAGCCAGCAAAGAAGTGCCCCATTATGCTGTAATCAACTTAGCAATCACCGAAGAAGTGATAAATTATTACTTTACTGAATAAATTTGTATGGCCTTAATAATTTCAGTTAATTTATTGCATTTAAAGATTGTAGCTGTTTGGCATATGAGTAATTACAGTTGCTCCATTAAGATTCTTGACTTTGTGCATTTCTGCTTGGTTACTCTGTTACTTGTGTACCTAAGCAGACTGTACCTGCTCAGTTGGTATAGCAGCAGTGTACCTTCACTTTTATTGAATTTTTTTGTTTTGTTTTGTTTAGTTTTGATTTTCCTGCTTGCTTCACATTTCCAAGTGGTATAACTGTGTCTAGTTATGAATACTATCACATGAGGAATATTATTACGCTCTGAAAGAAGTTTTACAATACATGTTTAGACACACTCATTTAGTTCTGTGCCTTAGATTACAGATTGAGAAGAAATTATAAATAATGATGAATTTTTGGTTTTCAATAAAGTAAAAGCTATATTTGTTGCTGTTGGTAATTTACAAACATAATATTCCGGTGCTGTTTCATTTCCATTGGTAGCTTTATTATTTTCTTTGTAAACTTCATATCTTACTGGTTATTTCATGGAATGTTAGCAGGTTAATTCTGTCTTGTATTTTGACATCATGTAATATGACAGGGTACAATACGGTTATATAGGTTTTAATTTGGGAGGGTGGGAGATAAAAACATCGAGTGGAACCTGTAGACATTTAACAGATTTGATATACAGAAATTTAACAAACTTGAGATTGCCCCCTTATTTACACCGGACAGACAGGAAGATAATTCTAAATAACGTTCAAAGAACATACCCTAGCTATGAAAATAATTACAGCAGCTTGGTTATGCTCAGCACCTAATAAACCATGACCATTTCCTGGGCCATATGGAGGACATTATGAACACTACTCATAAAGGAAGACATCTGGTTGAAAGATACCATGTAGGTATATAAAAAACCTGACAGGGGCGTGCAAATTAACGATAGAAGTGCCATTACCAAAAACAAAATATTTGACATGATAGTTAAACATGATTCACAATAGATGGCACAGTATCGACTACAAGCCTTTGCTACCGGAAGAGCCTTCAGTACACTTTAAGCCATGATGTGGACAGGACATACACTACCTAAGTGACCTATGATCTTGTCACCATGATACATTACTAAATATGTTAAGTACCATGTGACTACAAGTTATATAACTATCAAATTAATCATAGTATTTCTAACATTTTGTACATATTGTTATAGGAAAACACCACATGGCACCTGAAATTTGCTTCTTTCAACATTTCTGGTGTATAATCCACGGACGGACTATTTTTTTGGGATCGCCCGGGGAAATTTTAGTTCAAGTGTTCTGTCATCTGTATGGACGTTCTCTCCTAGTCCTTGAAGATCCTCAAGTCTGTGGTCGCATTCGACATACGTGGTATTCAATAATTCCGGAGTTGTAGGGGGCCTCGTTTTAAGATCTTCGAGATAATTGAGGTGCGCCTCAATAATGCGATTTTTGTCGCCGTATTTCGCATGTTGATTACATTGTTTCTTCCTAGGTGTCTGCGTGACTTACACTCAGTAGACGCAGTAGCCACTGACAAAGACATGCTTGTTAGCTTGCAAAACAAATGGGTGTGCATCACAAAATGACTAAGACACCTTACAAAATGTGGCCATGACTCAATGTCTCCCAGAAAGGGTAGTTGGTAGTTGAGAGTAATGACTAGGCGCAACTGGAGGTGTATATGGGGGGAGAGGATTGGAGGCAAGGTTCATGCTGGACTTAGAAGTTTGTAGTTTGAGTTCACTGCGCGCCCTGCTGTGTGAATTGCGCGTTTGGATATATCTATATACATCCGTGGTACATTTGTTATCATTTAATAATTTATGGATGGGGTCATCTAAATTGAAGAGGCCGTCCAACATTTCTCCGTGCCTTCAAAAGGCCGGTTAATTCGGCACCAGTGTGTGGGATAGTCAGTGGAATGTCCCTCTTACAAAAAAAAACTTCCTTCCGCCATCCCTCCCGCCCTTTAGTACCAATTCAGAAATGAGCTTTTCTGGCTATTACGTCTTTACCGACGTTTCGGGACAAATTATCGGTCCCACCTTCAAACGGCCATTCTTATCTACTTCGCGGCGGAACCTTCTAATCATGCATACACAGTGCGTCTACTAAGTTTTAGGACTGATTGTGCAGAGCGAAAACTACACGCGCCATCAGGCGGCCACCCACAGAAACGCGTAGGAGAAAGTCTTGACACGTTGTGTGCTTAGTGTTTTCTGAGTGAGCTGAGCAGTATTTGTGATTTGTGGCGTGAAACGAAGCTGTGTGTGAAAGCCTCGTCATGGATTAGAGGTAAAGTTCTGTTTTAAAGCTGGAAAAAGTGCGACGAAAACTCTCCAAATGGTAAATGCAGCTTATGGGGACCAAGCACTATCCCGTTCGAATGTTTTCCGATGGTATAGACGATTTCGTGATGGACGAGAAGACACTGAAGACGACCCCAGGAGTGGCCGGCCTACAGTGTCGCAATGACAACAATGTCGAGAAGATTTCTCAGTTGTTGCTTCAAAACCGTCATCTTTCGCTAAGAATGCTAGCAGACGAGGTGAACATTGGCAAGGACACGGTGAGAAAGATTGTAGATGAAGATTTGCGAAAACGGAAGATTTGTTCGCGCTTTGTTCCACACTCTTTGACTCCAGAACAGAAAGGCCGGAGAACTGCAGCTTACCGAGATTTGATTGCCACAGCAGACAGTGATCCTGACTTCTTTAAGAAAACTGCAACTGGCGATAAGGCGCGGTGTTTTGCCTACGATCCGACCATTAAACGTCAGTCCGCTGCATGAGTCGGAGAAACCTCGCCACGGCCGAAAAGAATTGCGATTTCAGAAGTCTCGTGTGAAGACCATGTTGGTGATTTTTTTTCGATTGGCAAGGCGTAATCCACAAAGAATTTGTTCCGGAGGGTGAAACTACCAATGCAGTGTACTATAAAGTTGTAACTGAAAGGCTCCTAAACAGAATTCGACGTGTTAGACCGGGCGTGTGTGAATCTGGTGACTGGTTCCTTTTGCAAGACAACGCCCCGTCCCACAACGCGACAATCGTCAAGCAGTTTTTGGCCCAATGAAAAGTGACTGTGCTTGACCACCCTCCGTATTCGCCAGATTTAGCACGTGCTGATTACTTTTTGTTCCCAAAAGTGAAATCCCACTTGAAGGGGCGCCTCTTTCACTCGATTTCGGACATCCAGACAGCCATGACAAGTACATTAAACACCATTGCAAAGGACGACTTCTACAAAGGCATCCAGAAGCTGTATGACCGTGCAAATCCGTGTGTACAGTTACAAGGGATACTTTTTATAATGCTAGTCATAAAACGTAGTAGACGCACTGTGTACTGCTAACTCATAAAAACAAAATACATAAGCAAAGAGTATTATTTATCACCCTCCACAGATCGAATAATAGATGAAAGATATATTTCCGGAGTGATGAACAAAATTAAGGTAATAAAAACGGATTTGAAAGACGAAATTGTCAAAGAACTGACTTAGAAGGCATATCTACAATTATTAAAATTTTTAGAAAATGAAGCCACCATGAAGAGTGAATATTAATTCAGACTTAATAAAAATGGCAGTACCACAATACACATGGGAATGGAATGAGTCAAAAAAGGATGCCTACTGAATGGAACTTGGCACTAGCATGCCCAAACTACAAGGGATAAAAAACAGAATGCTGTAACTACAGAGGAATTTTGTTACTCACCACAGTATACAAGATATTGGCAGCTGCAATAAACGACAGGTTGACAACATACATGTTATGCGCCAGATAATTGACAAATGCTATGAATATAAAATCGAAATGTACTTTTTATATATTGATTTTAACCGGGCATTTGACACAGCAAATAGGTTATACACAGACTATAGGGAATAGGAATTCAAAAAAAAAAAAAAAAAAAAATAAGGAAGATAAAAATAAAAATTAATATAAAAAAACAAAAGAAAATATCC
>Ga0123354_10018521_pt1 | contig 10918 bp, 1 predicted proteins | sample TergutLab28metaG_2_FD_97872 | JGI IMG/M metagenome (GOLD analysis project Ga0123354, IMG submission 97872) | Labiotermes labralis P4 segment gut microbial communities from Petit-Saut dam, French Guiana - Lab288 P4 | ecosystem: Host-associated > Arthropoda: Insects > Digestive system > Gut ... | reverse complement strand
GCGTCGGTGAAGGCGATGGCGGCGAGGTAGGCTTGGACGACGGATTTCCAGCGGGTCGTGCCTTCGTCGCCGCCTTTTTTCCAGACGAGGTTCCAGCGGTTGCCGTCGGCGGTTTCCAGCATTTTTTTGCCGGCGGGGGGAATGTCGTCGAGGTCGGTGGCGAGGTGCGGGGGGAGTTGGATGGCGTCGAGGGGGAAGAGGTCAAAATATTTTTTGGGGACGATGAGGGGGAGGTGGGGTTTGTGGAAGCCGGCGGCGATGAAAAAGGGTTTGTCGTGCTTTTTCTGGAGCTGCGCGGCGGCCCAGCGGGCGATGGCGTTGTCGCTGGTTTCGGCGTCGGGGATGTCGGGGGAGCCGACTTCGATTTTGCCGTAGAAGGTGGTGGATTGGTTGCCGCCGGCGCGTTTGGAGGATTTGTATTGTTTGGCGCGGGGGGCTTCGTCGTCCTCGCCGGGGCCGCCGAGGAAGTAGTCGTTCCATTGGACGCCCTGGCTGTCGGGGCCGGAGCCGCGTCCGCCGACGTGGTAGATTTTTCCGGCGCCGGCGGTGTAATAGCCGTTGGATTTTAGGAAGCCGTTGAGGGCTTGGGATTCGTCGATGTAGGAGCGCCAGGGGAGGTTGTCGTTGGTGTAGACGCCGGTGGTGGAGGCGCGGCGGCCTGAGAAGATGGCGCAGCGCGAGGGGTTGCAGAGGGGGACGACGCAATAGGCGTGGTCGAAGCTGACGGCTTGCGCGGCGAAGCGGTCGAGGTTTGGGGTGCGGGTTTGGGGGTTGCGTCCGATGTAGCCGACCCAGTGGTTGAGGTCGTCGGCCATGATGAGGAGGATGTTGGGATTTTGGATTTTGGATTGGGGATTTTGGATTGGGCGCCGCCGCGCCGAATCGGCGGAGCGGAGGCGGGGGAGGAGCGGGGCGAGGGAGAGGCCGGCGGCGGTGGCGGCGGTGGTTTTCAGGAAGTCGCGGCGTTGCATGGCGGGAGGTGAAAGTAGGAGGGAGAAAGGGGGAAGTAGAAAAGGGAGCGGCGGCGTAAACGCCGGGCGCAGGACTGGATAAAGCCTGATGCGGGCGGAAGACGGCGGCGGGGCGAAGGGGTTACGGGAGAAGAGGTGCGCAATGTCACAGCGAGACGGCTCAGCCGGAGGCTTCGCCCTACCTTTAGAAGGCGAAGGTGGCGGTGAGCGAGATTTGGCGCGGGGGGTTCAGGTAGACGCGGTGGGGGGAGCCGCCATCTTCACTCCAGCCGCCCGTAATCCAGCGGCCCACGGTTACCGTGTCGCTGTTGAAGATGTTCGTGCAATTCACCTGGATGGTCATGGTGCATCTTCCCGCGAAGATTTTGCAGCGGTAGGCGGCGTTGGCGTCCCAGAAGAGCGTTGCCCGGCCATAGGCTGTGTTTTGATCGAGAAGAGCGCCTGTCACGGAGTCGTATGTGGCCGTGTAGCCTATGATCGGCGGGCTTTGATAGCGCGCGCCGAGGCCGGCACTGAAGCCCTTGAACATTCCGTGGAGGAATTTATAGCGTCCGATGGCGCTAAATTTCACGCGGGAGCCTCCCAGCGGGTTGGATATGCTGGTGAAGCCCGTGGAGGTCATAAGGCCTTGTGGCGTCGTGGGGGTGAGGGGCCGATAACTGGACCACCAGCCGTGCTGCAGCATCTTGTCAAAGACTTGGATGATTTCGCTGTTAACCTCGCTGATTAGCTGGGCCTTGACGTTGGGGTCAGCCAGCGTGGCGATGAGAGAATCCCAATTGGCGGCTTGATTGCTATAAAAATTAAATATCTCTCCGCACATGTTGGTGCGCACGCGGTCCGAATATGAAAACTTCGCCTGCAGGGTAATGGCTTTGTTGGGATTGGCGTTGAAGTTGACTTCCCAGCCTTTGGACACGACGTCGGCCATTCCTCCGTTGTAGTGAAAGTTAAGCGCCGTGTTATATTGATCCTGGGTGATGAGGTTGGCGGCCAGCAGGGCGCCGTTGATGTCCGTCAGGATGTTTTGGAGGTTGTTGGCGCCGAGTTGCTGGGCGTCGATGGAATTGATGCTGGCGGGGTTGATGGAGGCATAGCCGAGCTGCCGGGTGTCGAAATGGCTGATGCTGAGAATGTATTTATTGTCTTCGAGGATGTCGATTCGGATGCCTTCCTCGAATGTCCGGCCTTTTGCCAAGGGGCCGATTCTGCCGGAGGGGAGGACGTTGAGGTCGAGGTTGGGGAGGCTGACGTTGTTGGCGTAGTTGACGAAGGGGGAGAAGCGGTCGGTGATGTGATAAACGGCGCCGGCGGTGTAAGTGTAGGGGTGATACGTCAATTTGGGCAGGTTGACGCCGCTGAAGACCATTTCGCCGAGGACGTTCTGGCCGCTGACCACGCGGGGGTCGTAGATATTGCTTATGCGCGCCTGGCCTTCCTCAACAAACCTGACATTATCAAGGCGTCCGCCAAGGGTGGTGACCAGTCTGTTGTCGAGCCAGAAGCCCTGCCATGCCGCGGCCAGGCTGGTGATATAGGTGGTGTTGTGATAATTGGAGTTGGTTCTGTTGGCATAGGTGGCGTGGTAAGTCCTGTCGCCTGTCGAGAAGGTCGGGGCCGTGATGCGCCCGTCGCCGGCGTAATAGGTGTTGTAATCGCCGGGGGTGAGGTAGCGGCGGCGCCAAACGCTGTTTTGGTCGGCTTCAGGGGGGTTTTGGGCGTTCCAGCCTTGTGTTCCCATAATAAATTCCCCGGTGACGGGGTCGATTCTGGTCAGGTCGGTGTTGATGGCGATGTTGTTTTGGTCGGCCCAGATTTCGTTCTTTTGCTCGAATTTTTCCTCGTGCCTGGAGCGTTCGATCAGGAAGGAAAGGCGGTGGCGGCCCCACATTTTGCCGAAGTCGAACTGGGTGGCGGCAGTGAGGTGGATGACGTCGTTGATTTCGCGGTAGTTGTTCTTGAACCAGTTTTCCTCCATGTAGAGGTCGCCGGCGCGCGGGTTGGGGACTTTGGTCGAGGCGTTGAAGGAGCCGCCGACGCCGGCCTGGCCGATATAGGTGTTCGGGTCGGCGGCGAGGCCGCTGCTTCTGCCGTCGGCGCCGCTGGCGGTGAGGACGTTGGAGTGGTTGTCGTTGTGCGTGTAGGTGAGTTCGAAGTCGACGGGGCCGGCGTGTTGCTGGATGACGGCGGACCAGTTTTGGAATGATTGCCTGCGTTGCGCGCCAGGCCCCATATTGTTGATGTTGTAGGGCATGAGCGAGGACGGAACCAGGAGTGTGTTGCCGGCGGTGCGTCCGGTTTGTCCGCGGATGTCGGTGGAAATGTAGGCTTGGCGGTAGTTGTTCACCGTGCCGTCGTTTTCATCGAAGACGTAGTGGTCGGTGCCGGCGGCGGCGCTGATCAACTCGACGCCGGCGGGGACGGCGCCGCCGCCGAAGGGGTTGAAGGTGGGGCTGCCGTTGGCGAGCCAGCCGCTGATGCTGTCGTAGGCGGGCCAGTTGAGGGAGGTGTTGCCGTTGTCCTGGCCGCGTTCGTAGTTGATGTTGATGGTGGTGTTTTTGAAGGGTTTGTAGGTGAGGGCGGGGGCGATGCGTTTGCGGTCGGTGAAGGTGTATTCCCTCCAGTTGTCGTTGTTTTGATAGAGCGCGTTCAGGCGGAAGGCGAGTGTCCGGGGTTTGAGCACGATGTTATAGTCCATCGTGATGCGTTCCTGGGGCATGGTGCTGAAATCGTCAAATGTGCCGATTCTGTTTTGGATGGTGAGGGTGTTGCGTTGCGTGTTGGCGCGTTTTGCGTAATAAAGGACGACGCCGCCAGGGGCGCCCATGCCGTAGAGGATGGCGTTGGGGCCGCTGGCGATTTCCATGCGGTCGCTGTTGTATCTGTCGTAGGGTATCGAGGTTCTCGAATAGTCCATCATCACGGTCGAGGTCATGCCGCGGATGCGGAAGCGGGTGTCGGTGGTGGAGGCCCAGCGGGAGGCGGAGTCGTTGAAGCCGGAGTTGTCCTCGTATTCGTTTTCGACGTTGCCGGCGTAGTTGAGGACGTCCTGGAGGGTGGTGGCTCCGATGTCGTCGAGAAATTCCTCGGTGAAGGGGGTGACGGTGGCGGCGGTGTCGCGGAGGGCGGTGTTGAGGCGGCTGCCGGCGGTGGTGTTGAAGGAGGTGTAGCCAACGTCCTTGTCTCCGGCGACGTTGAAGACGGACATTTGGACGATTTCGTCGGTGCCGGTGGTGGCGACGGTGCCGGTGGTGGCGACCACGGGCACGGGTTGCGCGGTGCCGGAGATTTCCGGCTGGGCGACTTGCTGGGAGAAAAGCCTGAAGGCCTGAAGGCCGAAGGCTGAAAGGAGAAGGGCGGTGCGGATGAGGTGGCGAGTTTGCATTGTGAAAAAGGTTAAGGGAAAAGGTTAAGGATCGGACAGATCGGACGGATGGGATTGATTGGGCTGATCGTTACCACATGAAGCGGACGCCGAGGTTCAGGCCCCAGGGTTTGATGTAATTGGCGGCGTCGGAGGTGCTGTAGTCGAAGTAGACTTGAGTCGTCGTGTTGAACTGCCACGCGACGCCGGCGCCGCCTTCGATGAAGTCGCCCTTGATCACGGTCGAAAAACGGGTGGTCTGGCCGCTTCCCGCCGCGGTGATGTTGCGCTGGCCGTCATACACCCACTGGCTGCCGTAGTAGCCTTTGACGTAGAGGCTGAACGTGCCGCGGCTGCTGGTCTCGATGTCGTAGCCAAACCGGAAGCCGCCGCGCGCGCGCAGGGCGGTGGCGGGGAGCTGCATCACGGACATGCCGGAGCCGGTTGTGTAGGTGACGCCGGAAATCGCGGTGAGGGCGCCTTGAATCTGCGGCTCGAAGAAGAGGCCGCCGCCGACATCGCAGCGTTTGCCGGCTTCGACCGAGCCGCCGATTGCCCAGTTGTGATAATCGGCGGTGGAGCGTTCGCCGGTCTGCGCAATGGCGGTGAAGCGGTTTTTGAAGTTGTTGAACTTGGCCGTCAGGTCGAGATACCAGCCGGATTTGGCGCTGACGGTCGCGTAGAGGCCGCCGAAGGCGCTGTCGCTGGTGGCGTCGCCGGCGATGGTGAAGTCGCGTTGCGCCGAGCCGTAGCCGGCGAAGGCGCCGAAGTAGACGTTGTTGGGGATGTCGTCGCCGATTTTGTAATCGACGCCCGCTTCGCCGGAGTAGTGGGTTTCGTTGAAGCCGGAGCCGGTGAGTTTGTTGTTGAAGTTGAGTTTTTCGCCGGAGCCGCGCAGCCATGCGGAGAGGCCGGCTTTGCCGTCGCGGCTTTCGAAGTGCAGTTCGCCGAGGCGCTGGTTGACGCTGTCGAGTTCGGAGAACCAGCTCAGGGGGAGCGCGGCGGCCATGCTGTTGACGAGCGCGGTGGCGTTGCTCATGGCGCCGGTGCCGGTCACGAACACGGAGACGCCGCCGGCGGCGTTGGTGGTGCTGCTGACGGTGTATTTGAAGAGGCCGGATTCAATGACGGGCGTGGCGATGGTAAAGGCGCCGTCGGCGGCGAGGCCTTGTTGCGCGTCGATCAATTCCATTGAGGCGTGGAATTGCGCGGGCAGGGCGCCCCAGTTTTTGACGTTGATGGCGTAGCTGCCGGAGACCTGCGCGCCGGTGATGGCGAGGTGGTCGGAGATTCCCAGCGCGATGTTGGTGTTGAAATAGAGACTGGCGGCGCCGTCGCCGGCGTAGGAGAGCGACTTGAGGGTGGCGGTCTTGAAGGCTTGGGACTGGCCGATGGTGGTGGAGCCTGTTCCCGATGCGTTCATCATGAAGCCGAAGCTGGCGCCGTTTTTGAGGGCGACGTTGCCGAGGGTCGCGTTGTTAGCGCCGATGTAGAGCATGCCTTGGTCGACGGTGACGGTGCCGTTGCCGTCGGGGCCGGTGCCGAAGCTCGTCACGGGCGAGATGGCGGAGCCGATGAGCGCGCCGGCGTCGGTGCCGGAAATGAGAACATTGGCGATGTTGTTGTTGAGGGCGGTGAACGTGAATTTGTTGCCGGTGACGGTGAGGGTGCCGCTGCCGGAGAGCATGGCGGAGATGGTGCCGGTGTTGAGCACCGTGAAGGGCTGGCCTCCGATGTAGCCAATCGTGCCGCTTTGCGCGGTGCGGGTGTCGGCGAGCGCGAAGGTGGCGTTTTCGCGGACATTGATCGAGCCGCCGACCCTCGTCGGCGTGGAACCCTGGCCGTTCATTACGGCGAAGACGCCCTCGGCGACATCGAGGTGGTTGATGCCGAAGTTGCCGGTGAGGGTGAAGGTGCCGGGGCCGGCCTTGGTGAGGGTGGCCGGGAAGGCGAGGGCGACGACATTGGAGGGGATGGCGATTTGCTGCCATTGGACGTTGAGGCCGTCGTCAACGATGACGGCGCCATCCGCGCGCACCTCGATGTAGCGCGTGGTGCCGCTGACCGCGGCGCTGAAGTGAATGGAGCCGCCGTTGAGGGCGACCTTGGCGGTGTTGTTGTTGCCCGTAATGGCGCCGAGGCCCGCGGAGGAGGTGACGAGCAGCGTGCCGCTGTCGACGCGCACCAAGCCGGTGAAATTGTTGGCTGCGTTGCTGAGGGTGGCGATGTCGTCGCCGGCGTTCACGGCGACGATGAGGCCGCCTTGCATGGCAAATTGCTGGTCGCCCGCGCCGACGTGGATGATGTCGTTGGTGCCGGTGACGACACTCTTGGCGGCGTTTGCGCCTTGAATGATGTTCACGCCGACCCAGTCGTTGGCGGTGGCTTCGGCGGGCGCGGCGGCAGCGGCGCCGCTTCCGAACGCGAGGGTGCCGCCGTTAAGCAGGAGATTTTGCGAAACCGTGGAGGCGACGTTGACGCCGGGAATAGTCACCGTGCTGCTTGGGACGACGGTGGTCATGTCAGTAAAAGTGACCGTGGCGCTGGGGATGACAACCGGGGCGCCGGCAACCGTGATGGTGCTGCTGGGAACGACAAAATCAACGGGGTTGTCAATGGCGGGCGGGTCGGAGAATGCAATGGGGAGCGTGCTGCTGGGGATGACGATGCTGGAGCCGGAAACCGTGATAGTGGTTTCGGGGATGACCACGGTGGCTTCGTTAAGGTTCACGGTGAGCGTGTTGTCGGGAATGGCGATGTCGACGCTGGGCGTGAAGCCGGACACGCCGGAGATGCGCAGCGTGCCCGCGTCGATTTCCGAGGCGCCGGTGTTGCCGAGCGCGTTGACACCGTAGAGTTGCAATTCGCCGGCGCCGGCCTTGAGGAAGCCGCCCGCGCCTTGAATCGCCCCGTTGAGCACGAGCACGCCGCTTGCGATGTCCGCGGTCACCGCGCCGTTGAGCATGGCCGCGCCGGAAAGCGTGCCCGTGCCCATGAGCGTGGAGCTGCCGGCGAGCATGAGATTGGCGATGTTGGCCGTGCCGGCGGCGTTTCGCACCGTGGCGCCGGACGCGGCGTTGATTGTGCCGGAGAAGACGGTGTTGTTCAAACGAGCCGTGCCTTCATCGAGGTCGATGACCAGATTCGCCGAGTCCGCGCCGGTGCTCGTGCCCGCGAGCGTGAGGGTGCCGGCGCCGATTTTGGCGAGCGTGCCGGAGCCTCCCGCCGCGGCGAGCGCGCCGGCGAGGGTGAGATTGCCGCCGCCGTCATCGAGCGTGCCGGTCACGCCGGCGGCGACGATGATGGTGTTGGAGAGGGTCTGGTCGGCGCCGCTGGCGTTGACGAGGGCGGCTTCGCCGCCGAAGAGGATGCCGTTGCCGCCGTCGCCCAACTGGCTGCCGTCGGTGTAGGTGATCGCGCCGCCGTCGATTTCGATGCCGCCGAGGAAATTGTTGGCGGCGTTGTCGAAGGCGAGCGTGCCGGCGCCGGTTTTGTAGAGTTTGCCGTCGCCGTCGCCGGCGGCGAGTATCGTGCCGGAAATGATGCTGCCGGCATCGGCGGTGATGCCCGCGCCGGTGAAGCTGTAGTCCGACGAGCCTGTCACATACATGTCGGAGACCGTGATGCCGGAGCCGGCGTTGAAGATGTCATGCGGCGCGGAGGCTGCCGTCGTGTCGTCGAAGATGATGCGGTCGCCGCTCAGGAAGCGGTTGACCGGATTGGCGACGCCTGACTCGGTCCAGTTGGCGTCGAGTGTCGACCAGGTGCCGGTTGCCAGGCCCGTCCATTTGAGGATGCGTGATTCGCCGGTGCCGACAAGCAGGAGGTCGTTGCCGTTTTTGATGACCGCGGCTTGGATGCGTTCGCCGGTGTCGGGCAACATGCCGCCGATGCCGGCCGCCACGCCGCCGTCGGAGGTGGCGATGGTCACGGTCATGTCGCCTATGTAGGCGCCAATGTTGCCGAGGTTGTGGGTGCCGGACTGGAAGGTTTCGATGGTGATGGCGGTCAGGCCCGTCCAGTTGACGGAGCTGGCGACGTTGAGCTGGTCGGTGGCGTTGGCATAGTTGATGAGGGCGCCGTCGGCGAGGGTGAGGGGGCCGGCGAGGATGAGGGTTTGCCCGCCAGTCGTGTCGACGCCGACTTGAATGGCGCCGCCGGTGTCGACGTTGACGGGGCCGGTGGCCGTGCCGGCGCCGCCGAAGGCCGCGCCAGCGTCGACTTGAATGGCTCCGCCAAGCGAGGCGCCAGCGTCGGTGGACGCGGCGGCGGCGGTTTGAATCGCGGCGCCGCGCGAGGTTTGGGCGGGGCTGGCGGGCGCGGCGGCGACGCCGAGCAGCAGTTTGCCGGCGACCACCTCGGTCGTGCCGGCGTAGGCGCTGTTGTCGGCGGCGAGGATGAGCGCGGCGGTGTTGGTTTTGATGAGCGCGCCGGCGCCGGTGATGGGCGCCGTGTAGGCGCCGTTGACGGCTTGATCAAAGATGAGGGCGCCGTTGTTGGTGATGCCGGTGTCGCCGGCGCCGAGGGTCTTGTCGTTGCCGACGAGCGCGCCGGTGTTGATTTCGATGCCGCCGAGGAAGTTGTTGGAGGTGTTGGCAAGGGTGAGGGTGCCGGTGTAGGCGAGGGTGTTGACGGCGCCGGCGTCGTCGGCGGCTTGGGCGCCGAGGATGAGTTTGCCGGTGGCGGCGACTTCGCCGGCGAGTTTGCCGGCGGTGGCGTCGGCGATGATGCTGGTGCCGGTGACGGTGTAGTTTTCGGTGCCGCTCACATACATGCCGGCGATGGTCGCGGTGATGAGGGTGTTGACGTCGATGTCGGTGGAGACGGGGGTGCTGGCGAGGTTGATGATGTCGCCTTGGTGGAAGCCGGTGAGGGTGCCGGAGATTGTCCAGTTGGGGTCGCGCCAGCGGTTGGAGCCGCCGCCGTCCCATGTGAGCACGCCGTTGGTCATCTGGGAGGTGGAGTAGAAGAGTTCGAGCATCGCGCGGTCAGGCGAGAGTTGCAGGAGGAAGCCTTCGGGGAGGGAGTCGATCAGGTTGAAGGAGTAGGCGCCGGAGAAGGTGTCGCCCGCGATGCCGCCGAGGGTGATGAGGTTGAAGATGTCGCCGTCGGAAACCGCGAGGTTGTCGAGGTTGAGCAGGCCGAGGTTTTGCGTCCAGCCGGCGGCGTTGATGAGCGTGGTGCCGGTGGTGGCGAGGGTGAGGATGGAGGGGTCGCCGGGCGCGATGCCGGTGGTGTCGAGGAGGATGGTGGCGTTGGCGCCGAGGGTGATGGTGGTGGCGGCGATGGTGTTGCCGCCGCCGGCGGAGAGGGTGGCGCCGTCGGCAACGGTGAAGTTGAGGGTGCCGCGGGGCGGGGCGACGGTGTCGCTGTTGATGATGTTGCCGGCGGCGACGGGGTTGCCGTTGTAGGAGGTTTCGCCGGCGCGATAGAGGTGCAGGGTGCCTTCGGCGACGATGAAGTTGAGGACGGCGTTGTTGGGCGTGGGGCTGTTCGGGGCGATGGTGGACGAGCCGCCGAGATTCCAGACGCCGGCGCCGGCCTTGGTGACGATGTCGGTCGAGCCGTTCGACAGATTGGCGTAGAGCGGGTCGAGCATGTCGAAGACGCCGCCGTCATCGGTGTTGATGGTGAGCTTGATGCCGGTGTTGTTGGAGATGTAGATGCCGGCGCCGGCGGCGGCGGTGTTGCCGGCGATTTGGGAGGTCAGGCCGGCGGAGACGTTGTAGTTGAGCACGCTGCTGTTGCCGGCGATGTAGATGGCGCCGCCGCTGGTCGCCGCGGTGTTGTCGTGGAAGGAGGAGTCGACGATGGTGACCGTGTCGTTGTTGCCGGTGAGGGCAACGGCGCCGCCGCTGCCGCCGGCGGTGTTGTTTTGGAACAGGGAATTCGCGATTGTGCTCGTGACGCTGAGCGAATACCAGATGGCGCCGCCGTTGCTGCCGGCCGTGTTGTCCTGGAAGAGCGAGTCTTGCACGATGAGGGTGCCGGTGCCGACGCTTCCCATTTGCGCGGCGACGGCGCCGGCGTTGCCGGTGGCGGCGTTTCCGATGAAGGTGGAGCTGGCCACGGTGGTTTTCGAGCCGGCGGTGTTGTTGAAGATGGCGCCGCCTATGCCGTTGGCGGTGTTGTTGGTGAACACGACGTTCGAGATGTCGATGATGGCGCCGTTCTGTCCGGCGATGGCGCCGCCGTTGCCTTGGGTGCTGGTGCTGTTGCCTGCCACGTTTCCGTCAAAAACGCTGTCGCGCACGACGACCGTGCCGGAGTAGTCGACGGAGATTGCGCCGCCTTTGCCGCTGTCGGCGGAGGATTGGTTGTTGGTGAAGGTGGCGTTGTCGACCATCAGGGCGGCGGTGCCGTTGACGAAGATCGCGCCGCCCCTGCCGTCGGCGATATTGGAGTCGAAGGTGAAGCTGCCGCCGTCGCCATTGGCGGCGCCGGTGAGCACGAGCGTCGAGAGCGGGGAGAGCGTGATCGCCCCGCCGTCGCCGGCGGAGGTGGCGTGGTTGACGGCGAAAGTGGCGCCCGGCTCCGCGATGATGGCGGCCGAGACGGCGGTCTCGCCATCGCCGACAACGAG
>Ga0123354_10018520_pt1 | contig 10918 bp, 4 predicted proteins | sample TergutLab28metaG_2_FD_97872 | JGI IMG/M metagenome (GOLD analysis project Ga0123354, IMG submission 97872) | Labiotermes labralis P4 segment gut microbial communities from Petit-Saut dam, French Guiana - Lab288 P4 | ecosystem: Host-associated > Arthropoda: Insects > Digestive system > Gut ... | reverse complement strand
TGCTCCCTTATCTGAGCAGTTCCTGACACAAACTGGCCCACCGGTCGCCAACTAAATGCTCCCTTATCTGAGCAGTTCCTGACACAAACTGGCCCACCGGTCGCCAACTTCCTGCCACAGAAGCCAAACGCAGTGACGCTGCCCCCAGCCATACACACAGCGCGATGCCCCACGCAAGGCCCACAACAGAAGTTTCATAACTCACTGACAAAAGCAATTTACTGTTGTCGGTCCAGCCGTTGGTGTCGCGTTTACAGCTGCGGTAGGGCTGCATTTCCCGATCAGATAGCGCCTGGTTTGTTACCTGGACGCCATCTGCACATGTGCCACGGACGACACTGCTGGAGATGGCATAATGCGAACTTCGTGTGGAGGATAAACACCCTGAGGTCTGTGTTCGGTGAACAGCTTTGATGTTGAGAGTTTGCGGCCTTTGGGTTCTACTGACAGACAAGACCAACTTCAGGGTTGAATGTGAAGTGTTGTATTGACTGTGGCTGTAAACTGGTAACATCCCTGATGTACTGAATGTGCGGTAACGAATGTATCCAGTTTACCTTATCACCACACAATGGTACGTTCTAAGGCCAAAGCCGCCAGGCTGCATACTATGTACACTGTGCATCTTCTTGCAGTTAACACATCAAACAGCCCAATGCCGAAACCTGGAGGTCTTCAATATTCTTATGAAATGTATTTTATTAACAGAATTTGTTGTCTGATGTACTGACCACCAAATTTTAACAGAAATAAATAACTTTATACACTGCCATTCTTGTATCTGTACGTCCAAATTATATAAAAATTGGGGTTGTGATTTGGGGCCCATATACACTGCATCAAGGGTCGCCTAGCTCCCCCTCCCCCCCAAAAAAATTTAATATGTGGGTAGAGTCACCTGTCTGTCAGGATGACGCTGTTCCCCAGGCGCCGGTGGCAGTGGCCCCAGATCGGAAGGATGGCTTCAGCCGTGATGTTGATCTGCGAATACTGCACTGGTCCACCCGGCGCTGCCACGGAGGACTGCATCGCGTACTCGCCCTGCAGTTCGATCGGGAAGTAGCAGGAAGCGGCGCCTGGAACAGGGAATCAATTATCATTTTCAGTAAGACACAGACAGAAGAAGAAAGGGGTGGGTGGGGGCAGTTCAGTGAGAGGCAGTGAAATTACTGTTAACGGGTGGAAGACGTCACAAAGTTTACGGATCTTAAGATTCCCAGGCAGTGCCCGCTCGTCCTTCTGGTAAAGGCAAGCTGGTAGCAAGGTGAAACATCGTGAAGCGAACAAGTGAAGGTGATGAGATGTGGACCGTTTGGAGTCTAGCATGGGAGGGGGGGCAGCAGTTTGACAAAATTTTGATCGCGTTGGGAAGGCTGCGTTTGGACGGAAATTTTATAGATTAACTTCGTGGAAGGCAAAGTGGATTTCTGGTGCCAATTCAACTTTTGCTCTCGAACCGAGGAAGACCTCGGAGAACCTTGACCGATTTTGCCGGTCGCAGGACCTGCAGAATATAGAGAAAGGTTAATGTGATTTGGAATATCGAAATGACAGACATGTGGAGACCGTGTTTTGCACCAACTTTCCGTCCTGACACTATTATGGAGATACAGAAAAAAAGCAACTTGACACAGACTCAACACAAAACAAGGGTCTCGAACCCAAACCATACGCAACACAAAAGAATAATTTTAAACTTAAATTGGCACACCATTCACCGTGCAATTCTATGCAATTCTGCAATAAAGATCAACCGCCAGCAGTTGTGCCCCCAAAACGCACTGCGTCACACCGTCCGTCTTTACCTCAAAATAACTTTAAAAACTTCGACTGGTCGCACACCGTCACATGCCATACAGCTGCTACATACTGTACGTTATGTGAAATTAGACACATCATTAAGAATATTCCATACTTTTTAGTAACAGAACTGACATACATTACGGCTACTGGGCTGCAGACATTACTGTACCGCCGTCTCTATGCTGATGCACTCTGAACTTAACGATCTTGGGACAGCGAACCCGTTTCAAACTTTACGGTTCTGACGAAATAAAATATATTGCACTGCCAAAGTTTTCTAATTCACCAACTGACGCACAGGTGAACTGTCTTAATAACATCCTTACTGTTGCACCATGCATTTCGTAGAATCACCTTAATTATTAACCAACAAATCCAATACATAAAATAATTCCATTATATTAACAGGGTGTTGTGGCAGCATATTGTGTTGTGTAAGGGCATGTTGTTGGGTATGTGTCTGGCTATGGTGTGCGTCACGTGTTACGTCACTACGTGACACACGACGCACACCATAGCCAGACACATTCCTCACAACGTACTCTTACACAACACCCTGTTAGTGCAATGGAATTATTTTATGAATGCTTTTAAAATGACTTTAGCAAGGAACAACGTAGCTCCCTGAGGATGATCTTAGGATCGAAACATGTCGGAGCGATTTTAAGTGTTTTAATGTAAAAATTTTATATAAGTACATTTGTTGGTTAATAATTAAAGTGTCTTAAAACGGTTTTAAAATTTACATTAAAATTAACATTAAAACAGCTCCGACATGTTTCGGCGTTACAGTCACACCATCATCAGGGAGCGCATTAGTGCGCATCGGTTGGTGAATAAGAAAACTCTGATAATATCAAGATGCTGCACGATATATATATATATATATATATGGTAAAAAGTTAATGTGTTCCCGTTACAAGCCGGTGTGGCCCAGAGGGTGGGTAGAGTTATAACTCTACTCTTCCATGACCGCGGCACTAGGAGGGGGTGAGCGGTCAGCAGCACGGCCGGGCCTCACTTTACCCCGGGTAAAACCCGGTACCCATTTTACAGGAGGCTGGGTGGGCCCCAGGACCGGTCTGGACGGGCGGAAAATTTCGTCCCCACCGGGATTCGATCCCGGACCGTCCAGCCCGTAGCTCAGTCGCTATATCGACTGAGCTACCCGGCCTACTATATATATATATATATATATATGTAGGGTACCTTTAGATTTAAAACAAAAAACTTGAACGCCTGGACGCAATCTATAATCAGATTACGTCCAATTTGAGGGCTGCATAAAACAGGCCGGCTGGCCGAGACCTCCGACAGACACAGCCACTGCAAGGTGAAAGATATAATCATGTTTTGCAGACTGCACTGTGGATATGGTTAAGAAATTAGCCTTCTGCGTTTGTTCGCACGTAACACAGAATTTTGTGGAAGAAGAGAGTTCTGTTGTGGTGCTGTGAAACGCTACCGGACACTTTACAGGTTCACTGCTGAATGATGGCTTCGGAATGATGAGGCAGGAAGCGGTCGTGGCCCACTCTTGAGGCACCATTGCGTCATGTGATACAATGGACTGAGTAAAACCACAAATAATTTCAGAATAACTGCGAAACTGAAGTCAGTCAAAAGCAGGAACTGGAGACGCGCAGTTCAGCGGACCACGTGCACGCCGCTCGCCATATTGACACACCACCATCTGCTGTTTTTGTCCGTTCATATAACAGACATTTTAGTCGCTCTTCTTCTCCAACTTAAATATTCTGTTCTTTTGTGGGCTGTCGTATCCTTTCGATGTGTTGCTGTGTAGACATTCCAGCAGGCAGTGTTTACAGCAACGTTGCTGCTAACAAGACGGTGCCTTAGCCCACACAGCACCACACAGCAGCACAACAGGCACAAGTTTACCGACTCCGAGTGCCCCAAATTGTGACCTAATTAAAAAAAAGGGGTAAAGCGATCCCATCACAGGTCTGGACAGGCCCTGAGGTTTCCAGAAGGTTGAGGCTCCCAGATTTCAAGACAATCGGCACAAGAAGGTGGTAAGGTTGTCAGCCATACGCACCGGCCGCCTTTATCCCCAGGAAATATTCTTGGTACTCATTTCTGTTAGAGGCTGAGTCACCCCCAGAGCCAGAGTGCGGCCGGAAGGAATATGTCAATGAAAAATTCAAATGACACCATCGGGAATCGAGCCCGCGACCTTCCGGCTTGTAGCACAACTGCGCCACCGCGTGCTCCGAATTCCAGGAAAACGCCAAGAAAAAGACAGGATTGCCATCCGACATTCCAGTAGCTAAATCTCTTTGTTTTCTTTCGCGCAAGTTAAGAAGGGGCGAGTTGGGGCCATTTTTTGTTTTGGTTACAGAACTGCACGGTCAGCAGATTATGAACTATGGGGTGGATCAGCGCTGGCCTTCGGATGCGGTCAGCACAGCACGGAGAGACGGTTTATATGCAATTACACGAATCCTCCAACCATGACCATGCCTTGATGTGTCTTGTCCTCACAACGCATAGCGCTGCATCTTTTTCTAGACGGCTCACGCTGGTTAGACAATTAGGCAGTGGGATGGGAATTCTGGGCTTCTGGGATGTGGCGTAGAGTCGCACGGTTGACGTTCTCGACGTTTCGAAGATACACACGACGCCTCCACCCATACCTCCCCCGACTGGGTCTGCATTTCTTCCTTTTCTTCACCAACAGGACCCATAAACCGCGTCTGGACCGCAACAAGATAAGGGGCTACGATGTTTCGCGACGTCAGGAACCACCAATCCCGCTGAGAATGTGCGATTATGGCGGGTCAAGCAGAGAACGTAGACGGGCACATGGCAGCTGCTAGACGACCCACATCCTCAAGGAAGCCTGGGGTGCCGCTTATGTTCTAAGGCTTTAAAACTTCAATGACTTCCCTAATTGAAACGTTAAACCAAAAAAAATCACAGTAGCTCCCCTATTCTCGGTTGCTCAACGCCACCCACACCGTCCACATGCCAATGACTCTGACACCTTGCGACGTAAAATGTTTACCATTGGTAACTACACGCGACGCTGCGCGTCCCGCTCACTGTAGCTGCTCTTGCTGCAAACAAAACACACAATCTGAAGGAATTTCTTTAACTAAACTTCGTGCAAGCAACAAATTTTCCTTGTCCACTCGAGCGGCACCAGACTAAAGGCAGAAAACAGTACCAGTGTCAACTGGTAGCCCTGGACACGCTTGAACAAACACAAATAAATCTAACCTATGCCTCTACTTTCCACAAAAACCCACACGATAGAATCTGAAGCCAGAACCCCTCCCCCGAACTCTCGTTCACTCGCTCCCGCATGTCCAATTGCTTGGTGCCATCTCTTCACAGGTGGCCTACTGTACGTACTGTACCTGCAGCTCGGTGCGTTCATGGCAGCAGTGAAGTTTGGTTGGGCTTAAGGCAATAGAAATGAAGACTCAAGTCTTCTGAGACGTGACCCTTGTGTCGTTGAACGAGTACTTCCCGACGTTTCAATTGACCCTAAACACGGAAGCGCTACGATCTCCCGAAACGCCGGGAACTATTAATCCAACGACACGGTGTCATAAACCAGAAGGCTGAGTCTTAAGTTGACATTCAACAAAACCTTGCAATCCACAGAAACCGTAGAGTTTTGCAACAAATGCAAAAGGGAATTGTAACGCAAGCCGACGAAGACGTATGGGGAAGTGGCGGTGACGATCAGTGCATTCTTGAACTCGGAACTCGACCGATCGCGCTGCAGTTCCTTCGGTCCGGAGTCAAGGATGGGGAGGCCTCGGCGAAGAGCTGTTCCTTCCGCGAAAGGCCGCTAATCTGCATACTAGGATGTCGAGCGCTTAATTGGCCAGCGGCATGTGATCCGTGATTAAGAAAGTGAGACAGATTTCCCAAGAGTTCTCTCCGCCAGGACGATGAACTTGCATTATTATACTTTATCCTTTTGTGATACTTCAGCTCTGTAAATTCCTGGAGTCCACACAGTGTGAAGTCGCGCTTTGTTCTGACCAGTAAGAAATGTCTGTAGGATTTTTGTTTCGCTTCGGTTTTTGTACAGCGCAGTTCAACATTCTGATTTGCTTCGCTGATCGCACGGCAGTTCGATTGGCTAATAACGTCGGTCCTTTGAATGCGGGAGGATTACGGCTATCCTACACGAGATTACGGTTATCCTACACGAGATTACGGCTATCCTAAATGAGATTACGGCTATCCTACACGAGAATACGGCTATCCTAAATGATATTACGGCTATCCTAAACGATAATACGGCTATCCTACACGAGTTTACGGCTATCCTACACGAGAATACGGCTATCCTACACGAGATTACGGTTATCCTAAATGAGATTACGGCTATCCTAAACGATAATACGGCTATCCTACACGAGGATACGGCTATCATAAACGAGATTACGGTTATCCTAAATGAGATTACGGCTATCCTAAACGAGAATACGGCTATCCTACACGAGATTACGGTTATCCTAAATGAGATTACGGTTATCCTAAATGAGATTACGGCTATCCTAAACGATAATACGGCTATCCTACACGAGTTTACGGCTATCCTACACGAGAATACGGCTATCCTAAACGAGAATACGGCTATCCTAAATGAGATCACGGCTACCCTAAACGAGATTACGGATTTCCTAAATTAGATTACGGCCTTTCTAAATTAGATTACGGCTATCCTACACGAGAATACGGCTATCCTACACGATAATACGGCTATCTTTATGCAATCCATCCCGTTCCATTAATCACCAAACCAACCGCAGTTATTCCGTCCAACACAACACCGGTTTATCTAAAATCCACACGCCAGCACACGCATGCTACATGTTTGGGTCCTTTCTCAGGCCATCATGAGGCCTGTCAATACAAAAACCTTACAAAGGAAGACATAACAAGATACAACCCAAGGGCACCTTGTTTACAGTCGCTGTTTTCTTACAATGCTAAAACGCACAGTCCTAACGTGCCGGTGGGACATGCGTAGGCCAACACATGTTCTAATGTCGAATGATACAGCAGTCTTGTGTCTTCATTGCACGCTGTGTTTCTTGCATCAAAGCGTGTCGCTCTGATGAAGGAATGACGTGTGGCAAGTGTATCAGCGGGCACGTTCATCCAGTTAATGACGGGCCTTACGGTATGATCTTCCTTGTGCACCTTCATTAATCCTTGAAATGGTGGAGGTGGTGGGTTTAGATTTAGGAATTCCCATTTTTTGATTGCAAGATATATTCAAGTTTCTTGTACTAGTTGTCTGCATTTGCAGCTACACGCACACGGTCGATCTCTACTTGTTCACCACTGCCTTTCTCTTTGAAGATAATTATAGAATATCCTTCGTCTGCTTGAATAATGACGGCTTCATTTTGTTTCGGTTTTTGCTTTATATCCACCATAATTTTCTCTTCTCCTTTTCTTATTTTACTGTACGATGCACCACATTGTTTTGTTGTTTACAGAAACTGCCAACATTTTTAGCTACTTGAATTCTAAGGAGATCTGGATGAAGGGGAGGTAAATAGCTAACAGCTGAGCAGCATCTAAATCTAACGTCTTTAGCCAGTGTTTTGGATTTTGATGTAGGTTGAATTTAAATCCTTTGTTGATTGTATTCGTCTTCTGCATATTTACTGTTTGTTTCACTGAATACTCGGGGATAAAATTAAGGTTTGTATTTGGGTTCTTCTATTTGAGAAGTTATTAAATTATTCAACTCTCTGTTTACACTCTTACAGTTCTTTCCCCATGCAGCATCCTACGTGCCATTTACGGACTGTTCAATTAATACATATTATAGATTACAAATATATATTATAACATATACTTTAGCATTGTATGAAAACAGCGACTGTAAACAGTGCCCTTGGATTGTATCTTGTTATGTCTTCCTTTGTAAGGTTTTTGTATAGACAGGCCTGATGATGGCCTGAGAAAGGACTCAAACATGTAGCATGCATGTACGGGCGAAAGTGGATTTTAGATAAACCGGTGTTGTGTTGGACAGAGTAACTGCGGTTGGTTTGAGCTTATGGCTATCCCAAATGGGACTATGGCCACCCTAAATGAGAAAATGGTCACCCTAAATGAGATAATGGCCAACCTAAATGAGATCATGGTCACCCTAAATGAGAACATGGACATCCTAAATGAGATAATGGCCACCCTAAATGAGATCATGGACACCCTAAATGAGAACATGGACATCCTAAATGAGATAATGGCCACCCTAAATGAGACAATGGCAATCCTAAATGAGATAATTGCCATCCTAAATGAGATTACTGCCATCCTAAATGAGACCATGGCCACTCCAAATGAGATAATGGCCACCGTAAATGAGATAATGGCCATCCTAAATGAGATAATGGCCACCCTAAATGAGATAATTACCACCCTAAATGAGATAATTGCCATCCTAAATTAGATAACTGCCATCCTAAATGAGACCATGGCCACTCTAAATGAGATAATGGCCATCCTAAATGAGATAATGACCATCCTAAATGAGATAATGACCACCCTAAATGAGATAAATGCCATCCTAAATTAGATAATGTCCATCCCAAATGCGATCATAGCCATCCTAAATGAGATCATAGACATCCTAAATGAGATCACGGCCATCTTAAATGAGCTTATGGTTACCCTAAAAGAGGAAATGGCCATCCTGACCATCGCACCTCACGTGCTCGCGCGTCCCTGTCTTTGTTATTGTTATTATTATTGCTGAGTTGATGAAATGAAAATAATGCTGACAGTGTCGCCTCCAATGGCATACCTTTTGTACAAATCTACCAAATAACTACACGAAGCAGACCAACAAATACCGCTCGCTTTCTCTGCTCAGTGCGTAATATTGCTCTTAAACGTCTGTTGACATGCTGAGTCACAGAGACAGTCAGTCCGTGGCGGTGCCGAGTCCCTCCCTCACCGCCAGACCTGTGTCGGTATTCACACCCACTACTGCCTGTGTGTCACACTGATGTCATACGTACGTTACAAGACTGCATTTAACATGAATTATATACACCCAGTCCGTACCGCGCAGTAAACACAATCCCTCTCGGTTACACAAACCAGTCAGTCAATGCTGTATAGGGAAATAATCGCTGTTTGTTCTGAGATCCACACAAAACATAAATACAGCTGTGTGGGCAGAACGCAGAATTGCTGAACGTTAAACTGGCGGTACGCATATTAACCACTGGGCTGTAAACTGCTGTCCATGGTTATGCCGACGCTCCTCTTAACATCGGCAATGCATTCAGAACACAATGTGTGCTGCAATGATGTTCCGCCTACCGCACCTCTTTAGCCAGATGCCACAATGAACGACATCCCTGCCTCTTACATCTGCTTTCAGAAGTACCGGAAGTTACCCCAGCCTCAATCTCAGCAAGGGGTCCCTTCCCTTCCGTTCCCTTCCCTTCCTCCTAACCACTTCAGTATAAACCTAGAATTTTGCCCTCAATGGAACAAAACTCATGTACCATATACACTGCACATTGCCAGCGCCTTGCCATACGAACTGAAATCCATCCACAAGTCTCCCGAAAAACAGACACTCTGATGATCGCTGTCTGCTAAGATGTGACGCCATCTGCTTTGTTAGTGTATCCCGACGTCTCGAAGGGCCATAGGACCTTCAACTTCACTGGACGTCTCAACCACTCAAGACGACGGCACTACGGTCTGTCCAACGTCGGGAACACTCATCCAGGGGCACAGTGTCACATTCCAGACAACGTGAATTCCCTTTACCGCTATGTTTACGTTAGACAGATACAAAACAATGCCATCTGTCAGCTTAGAGAGACACACAGATATCAAACTGACGTTAACTGGAAAGTACGTGCGTGCGTGGAAGGACCAAGTTAAACTGAACCATCCGACAACAGGAACTGAATTACAGTTTCGAAGAGATTAACCCAAAACAGATCAGCCCTAAATGGGAGAAGTTTTTACAGTTTACTGGACGAAGACTAAAAGCCAGGAAAACTGGACACGTGTTTGGTTGACAGCTAGATGTAATGGCTTGCGGTATCCTGTACACACAGGAGTCGGTGAAGTTGGGGCCGGCCATCTGCGACTCAAGGACTGGCTGGAAGTTTGTCGATTCGAAAGAAAAGAAACAGTCCAGGAAGATAAAAGCTGTCTTGACATGAACTGTTTGTGGTCGTCCACAAAAACAAAGCCGGTGAAATACTTCCTGTTTTGAAAGAAACCCAAGGATTTGATAAAACTGCCTGGTCACAACTGGTGCAGACAGCAACAACATAACGCGCATTGCGCACTGCAGCTAAATGATGTTCACTCGCAGAGGAAGTGGAGTGCAAGTTAAAATGTAAGCACGTGTCAGTTACACGTGCAGTGTGGGTCGAGTCCTTAAATTTCATGCGGACAGCCGCTTGTTACCTTGTCACCGAGCAAGGCACCTCTCTCGCACAGAGCGCCAGCTGCCCGCGACACCACATGTCACGAAAGCTGCGATGCACTTTCGTGATGCACAGACGGACCGCTGCCAGCAAGAACACAGCGCCAGTGACAAGGCTGCAAATAAAACTGACAGATTCGACGAATTCAGGCAATTCACTTTTCCAAACGCGTATGAAATTTAAAAAATGACATCATTAATATTGTAGAAACTTGTGGATATCCTGTGGACATCGTGTGGGCATCCTGTGGACAACTTAGTACATCCTGTGGACAACTTACGGACATCCTGTGGGCAATTTGTGGACATACAGTCGATAACTTGGAGACATCTTGTGGACACCCTGTGCACAACTTATGGACATCTTGGGGGCATGCTGTGGAAACTTGTGGACATTCTGTTGTATAGCGGTCATATGATTAATACGTGTTGTGTTTTTTGGGGGGAAAAATTAATTGCTTTTGTGTGTACATTACTGCATAGTTGTTATATATTATTCTTTACAGAATTACTGCTTACTTCAAGCTAAGGGTGACATGCTTATTTAATGACTGACTAATGTAATGTGGACTGTGCCCGTGGCAAAGTACACCCTGTGGCTGGGTACTGTGCTGAGGCATGATCACGCGCGGCACAATGTCCAGAAGC
>Ga0123354_10018516_pt1 | contig 10919 bp, 4 predicted proteins | sample TergutLab28metaG_2_FD_97872 | JGI IMG/M metagenome (GOLD analysis project Ga0123354, IMG submission 97872) | Labiotermes labralis P4 segment gut microbial communities from Petit-Saut dam, French Guiana - Lab288 P4 | ecosystem: Host-associated > Arthropoda: Insects > Digestive system > Gut ... | reverse complement strand
TCCCGCGCAGGGGGGGGGGGTTAGTGTGGGGATGGTGTTGTGGGGGTAATGCCGCCGAGTTGGGGGGGGGGGCCCGGACACAAGAGAAAGGCGGGGCCGGTGAGGGGGGGGGGGGGGGGATGTGGAATGTTCAACTAAATATTTTCCTCTCTTATCCACATTCCATTACCCGTAACTTTTGAGAACTCTGCGTCGTCTACACGAAGTGAATAAAATGAATGCGTGATGAAGTTATGTCCTCTTGTTTCATCTCCGAAGCTGCTTAAAGATGTGAATGGGACTTGGCACTAGAGTATACTTTAAAATTACGTGGCGATTTTTAATTTGTTCAGCATAGCTCCGGCTTTTCATTGAGATAAAATGTAACATATATTTTCTTTGAAAAGGTCTTCATACATCAGATTGGCTAGGAAAAGTTGTAGATATTACAATCTGCGTTTTTTAAACAGTTTTCGGTATGGTGAATACTATACAGAAAACTTTGATTTTTATAGACCATTTCTGTAGCAGTCGATATGATAACTAACGAATAGTTTGGCTTAAGCATATGCACAGTGAAATTTCGTACGCAGATCGTAAATATACTTGCTGTGGCCGGACAAGGTCTCTGTTCGACTCTCGGACCTGTTTAAGAGAAATTGTAATTGAATGTATGCTTATCGTATACTTTATTAATGAGACGCAACGCTTAGAGGCGCGTCAAACAGTGAAGCTTCAAAAGCGACCACCACACAGGAGTAGAGCGGTTTGTTTAAAAACGAGTCCTAGTGCAGCCCTCCCTCTTGTAAGTGTGTGAGTTGCTTGGTTTTAGGACCGCAGTGAATCAAAGTTTTGCTGCATGACAGCTGTAGGTTGACACTCACACCAGAGTTAAACCGTCAGTTGACCATTCGGGAAGCAGAAAAATCCAAATCATACCAACCAGTCGGTGTTACGATTTTTATTTGAAATTTTGAGCAGGATGGCTTTGGCTGTGCGAAGCTAAATACAGTTTCATAAGACATTGATTCTTTGCTTTGAAAGGAGGCAAGACGGACATTCTTCCTGTGTTTTCGGACATATTTGTATGTGCCATACATAATAGTTGGGGGTCTTTGAAAATTTCCATACTACCGTTTCAACAATTATAAACGTTAAGTGGCTGTGTATAGATCACTGTATGTCCAAAAACAAGCTAATGGTCAATGATTACTAAATTAGTTATTTTATCGCCATTTAGTTAGTTGTGAGAATTAGTGAGTAAGCGCATCTTAATAATTAAATAGATGAGATTCATCTACCGACCACCAGCAACATTTGTATTACTTGCTGTAAGAGTGTACTGTTGTGCTAAATTAACCCAGTGCTAAGAAGCAAACAAAGGATTAATTATAACAGTTTTTTGAGGAGGGGGGGGGCTCCCGAAATTATCCTAGCACCTGTCGACCTGCTTAACATGAGGACCGACCTAAATTCCCCCGAGTGGTGCGTAGCTTTAATACTGGATCAGTTAGTCGAAACTTTTAGCCAATCATCCTGTAAACCCCGCCGCATCATACCAATATCTGTATCGAATTATGCATAAAGTGTCTACTGATGCCCAACCCAGCATCAGCATGTGAAGAAATCTACATCAATAGAGGTGGTGAAAATAGGGAGTGGTAGTTTGTTTAAATAAATTGTTACGAACCCGGTGACGATGGGAAACTTGGAGGTTCTCTTCTTCTTCAGGCGCTGAACCTCCTGTAATTGGAGGTTTTGGCCTTCTCAACGACATCCTTCCACTTTGCTCTATCCTGGACACAGGTTAACCAATTTTTGATCTTCATTTGACCAAGGTCCTGTATGATGTCCTCCCATCTATATTTGGGTCTTCTCTTGGTCTCGTGGTTAAGGGATTCCATTTAAATAAACTTGGAGGTTATATTATATAGACTTATACAGAACCTGTACTTGTCAACAGTGCTCGGGGATAAAAGTATTACAGCCTTATGTATGTGTGTGTGTGTGTATATATATATATATGTATATGTGTGTGTGTGTATATATATATATATCTGTGTGTGTGTGTATTCACTAGGAAATCAGGTTCTATGAGTTCTGCTGAGAACTGTGTGTTTTAATTGCTGATACGTGAACACTGATGTGTGTATTGACCCTTTTGCTTGCGGTATTCCACGTGCCCCCCTTTCATTAGTTCTTGCAGTTAATAGAAAAGAAAATGATGTAGATTTTGCACGGGGAGGTGGACGGACACACACTCCGACGGACGGATGGACGAACAGCAACTAAGGTTTGAGTATTCAACAACACTGCTGTCAGAACTTGAAATCTCGCAGACTAAAAAATGCATACGGTCTTCTTAGTTAGTATTGCACGTGCTTCATCTAAGTGCCAACATAAATTTAATTAGACTGTACGCATTTCACGGATGTCAAAGAAGTGTTCGATTCGTCAAGGCGATGGAAAACATGTAAGAAGTACAGTATACGCAGCATTATCGACGACATATGACGAGTATTTATGAAGGCTACCTGTGTGTGCAAATAATTTATTCGGTGATCCGGAGATTTATTTTGCATTCCTCTGCTATGCTCATCTCCAATATTCACTGCGTAAAATTCTCTATGGCCGTCACTTTGTCAGATTGGTCAATATAAGTTTTAACACCACACCATGGAAACCTCTGTGAGGAGTTGAGGTAAATCTGTAGGCATACTTGACCTCGGCGTACGATGGAAGTGAGTGATCAGCTGACACTTCAGCCGCTTTAGGCCCGTCGGAAAGGAACCGGTTACCCATTAGGTTGAAAGCCGTCTGGGTCCTACTGCCGGACGTGAAAAGCCCCTCCCTCTGTCGGGAGACGAACCCCGACCTTCCAAACCACATCATGTCACTAGTGAACGAAGTATTCAGTTGATAAAAGTTTGGTTTAAGGATCCAACTTGGAATTCGGTGTTAGAAACAGGATGTTTCAGTTTTGAAATCTTAGAAACATTAACCTCGCAAGGAAAGCTTATATTTACACACGTGATTGCATTTGCGTTGCCATGTGGTTTTCTGTGCAATAGCATTGTTATTCTACGCACTACGAAACTCGGCAAAGTTCAGCCCTGTCAATCCGTCCTCCCATGCTGTACTTCCTACACCAACAATAATTGTTGCCAACTAACGAAGAATACAGAGAGATGCTTGAGTGACGTATGCCGCATGCATTGACGAGACCCACGAAATGTATCGGTAAAAAACCATTAATGATGCCCAGACCAACAAATGTGTCCCTGGCCACAGAATCGTATCCCTGCAGTTGTCCTCACGAGATGATGGTAATCAAGTTATCACTGAAGATACGTCCTGTGGATTTTGCAGTAAACCATACAGCTGCCGAAATTAATCGATTTTTGGAGACTGAAATGCTCCCAGAATTATGTTGGTGCAAGAGGCGTTGAAGAATTCTTTTGCGGAAAGTGCATATAGGCCGTGTGTAAATATTATAATATGTGTAACCGAAGCTCAATTTCTGATCAGTGAGCTGCAATTCTGATTGTCCCATGCACCCAAACTGTTGGTCCTGTCTACACTTAAGCCAGTGGGCCAAGAGGACAATGTAGACCTCTTACATAATTCTATGAAGTATTTGAGGTTGGTAAGCATTCACGATAGAAAAATAACCTGTATCCTGTTATGGAAGTTCAGGCCTTAATCAATAATGGAATGGGATGTCCATCCACTTAGTATGACGTACTAGCTCATTTTCCTTTTTGTGGTCCGATTCACCCGAAATTAACATGCTTCTAAATCCTTTACTTCTCATCTTCCTGAAGATAATCGGGCAACTTTGCTAAAGCGGTCACGATTCTGACCTGCATTCGGAATATGCGCATTTCGAATCACGGCTATGACGGGATTTTCATGGTTTATCCTTAGTCCCTGCCGCAAGTGTTTGGCTAGCACCACACTCTGCTTTAACTTACAGTCCGTTTCAAATTATTTTGTACTGACCATGGACTAATTTTCGGCGCTATGTAGTCTGAACTGATGGCAGGATTGTGAAATAATAAAAGCACAAATAAATATATTTCAGATCATTAAGCAATTATTGCGTCTATATTTGATGAGGACGCAGTGTCATTCTGTACATGGCCTAATAGAATGAAACTTGATTTTTGTTATCACGTTTGATCCAACGTGCAGAGCTGAGCAGTGATTCTAGGAACATACATTGTTTTTATGTCCACTCGTCCATGAGTCAGTCAGCCCGTGTCAGTCATCCCTTGTGCCACTGAGCGCATCCCCCATCTTTCAGTTTTCAGCACATGTCGGAATTTTTGTATAAGTCCTGGGAGTCACCGACGAAATGTTTGACGTGCTGATACAAATAATGTGTATTAGACCCGGAACCTCTGTGTAGTATATATACAGATTTATGTCCAACTAACTGCACAGTACTTAGTTTTGATGCTCCTACATATTTCGGCCATGAACCGCAGCCATCTTCAGAGAACTACAGTATTTTGAGGACACGTGCAACGTGTTATGCAACTTGTCAGCCGTAAATTGTGAATTGTATACATGTTGTATCATTCCATAATTAATTAACAGTTATTAAAGTTGTTTAAAATTATAATACAAGTACGGGAGTATGTGAAAAGTTACGTAAAATGTTGTATCCAAACATCTTGTATTAACAGAGTTTTCTTCGGTTTCTGTTGGAGTGGAGATCTGAAAATGCTTAGATGCTTGGTGTGTTCTCCACGAATGAACGTGCCGAACGTACGTGTAAGATATAAAATAATAGGTACGTATATTTACCTGAAAAACGAATTTTGTTGATAGTTAATAAACATTAAGTTTACAGTTATTTTACAACTGGACGTCTCGTCTGTTACTAAGACACTTTCAAAGTAATATTCACAAATAAGACTATTTGTTACAATTGAGATTGACGTCCTGACTGCTGTGACCGTTCGGATTGTCATGCCCTGATGTGTGACCCCTTGTAGTCTGGTAGAAGTTTTCAGCGTTTCTCAACATAGAAGTAGGTGGTACAACTTCGATCATATCAGACAATACACGATGTAATGCGTAAAGTACGAGAACAAGATTGTGTCAGTGCTGGCACGTATTCTGTATACCGTGGTGCAGAAATCAGATGCATTTTATTTGCAGACGTTTATAATAGTATAATCATAAAAATTAAGATCCTTAAAAATTTAATCGAAAATGTACGTCAGTATATGCAGTTTTAATCACTTGTTGCAGTTGTGATCAATAACATTTACCACAAAGGAAGCGTTCTTCCCATTTCGCACCACCGCGTATCTTACGGTACCACATATTACGCTTCTACATTTTCTTAACAGATTCAGTACTGTAATACTTCAAGAAGCAAAAACGACACTTGTCTTCCTTTGCGGATGATTTCTTTCTGGTACTGAATCTTTTCGTAGCTCTTGTAGGTCAGCGTATGAACTTGCCTTAATTACTGGTTTGTTTGTTTGTTTGTAAAATATTCTTTCGGATTTCTTCCAAGTTTTGTTTCGAGTTAAGGTGGACCGAATTTAGCGTTTTTCTTTTCCTTGACATCTCTTCAGTTGCTGCTAAGCCTTCCTTCACATTTGACCTGTGTCGTGCTGAGATATTTCTTGAGCTGAATTTTTTGTTCCGTGTGGCGTTGATTATAACTAGAATAGTCCCAACTTTTGTTTAAATTTTACATTTGGACTGAAAAATTACACCACCTGGTACGACCTGAACAAACTGCCAAGCAAGAGTCAGATGCTGCAGTTAAAAAGAAAAAGGCTCATAAAATAATCCTGGCAGCCTAGTGAAGAGAGTTTGAATGACCCTTTTGCTTTTCATTTGAATATAATGATGGTGTTGATGGCTGCGGTGGCGGAGGCAGCTGTTTTTTTTTTTTTTGTAGTTCTTGTAATGCCAGTACTTTCAGTAAATTATTAATGCCTATTTCGTAACAATGAGTGCCTTCCTGTTTATTGGGTGTAAGGAATATTTATAGGTTCCTAAAACTGGGTTTAGTGCTTAAATATCCGATATCTACTAATACCTGTTCCTGAAACGTAACGACCTTTGGCAGTATTGTACGTCATGTTAGTAGGCATAATACTAAAGGGCACAGATGAAGGGACTGGGTGTCCCCATTTCTCAGCTATGAAATGCAAAGTGTCAGGATGATAGGTACCTTCCAAGAAACATTCGTATCGAGAAAATTGTTCCTAACACTATTACTAAGGAAAAATGTCCGAAGTTTTAATCTATACCCCAGTAACGCACATGGTGACGCCACAGGAGAAGGTTGCGAATCTTGTGGCTTGTTGAGCTGAAGTTCGTGGCGGCTGTTCAGCATCGTTTAAGAACTGAATATTGACGCGAACCTCCCAACTATCAAAAGCATCCGCTGTTGGAGCAACTTACAAGGGACTACAGGGTGTCGGTTAAGTTAAAAATAAACAGCCTACAAAACCACGTACCTTTACCAAAGACATGGATCGCATCAGATAGGCCTTGTGGCGCAGTGCGCTAAAGTCCATGCCACATGTTCTCAGCTACAGATTCCACGTTTAACTGTACACGGTGTTATGCAAAAACGCCTCCGTCTAATGGCTTGCAAGATTCATCTTCTTCTAACGCTGAAAGGGAATGGCTGAGTCGAAGGTACAAACTTCGCTGTAGTCGTACTGGAGAGAATTGACAGTTATTTAGCAAAGTGAGCTTTTCACATGAGGCGTCCTTTCGTGTCACTGGACTTCTCAATAGGCATAATTGCAGGATATTGGGGAAAGCAAATACGTTGCTCGTGAACTGTACAGAGACAGTACCAGAATGAACGTTTGGTTCGGCTTAACTTACGATGAGGTGATCGGAGCCTTCATATTTTCGGAACCGGCCACACCTAGGCCTCGAACTTTGGTGTGGTTGAACTGTATGCGCTTACCGTCTAGAACTGTCTGCAAACAAGCCAGCGCGCCACCTTGCTACTGCCACATCGTGAGGAATCAGTCACACGATGCTTCGTAGTTGGATCGGCCGAGGAGCGCCAATTTCCTGGTCTCCTAGGTCACTGGCCTTCTCCATATTGAATTTCTTCCAGTAGAGTTGTATGAAAAACTTCGTCTGACCGGTCGGAAACAACGATCGTCAGTAGGTACAAGGCCGCACAATGGATGTTTCAGAACGTACGAACAGAGGTCGAATATCATCTGGGTGTTTGTCGTGCCACTAGGGGTGCCTATATTGAAATCTACTAAGGTAGGTTGTAATCTGAAAAAAATCGGGGAAAAACTTCGAGAGCTTTCCTTTGTAATGGTGCCAACAGGACTGGCCCGAGATATGTGGTCACCCCAGGCAGGCTACTAATATAGCGCCTCTGCAAACCGATATTTTTTAAACTTTTTCGACCTAGAACGGGGCCGACGAACCTTTTTAAGGGCAAGTGCCCAAATTGCGGATAATGTTTGGAGAAATTCACGTGCCCATGGGGATTTTGAGGAGCAAGTAAAGTCTAGGAGTCTGCCATCGTTATTACTTATATATTGTAATTCTTGTATTTATGTTATAATAATAGATTCCTGGAGAAGTGCGATACGAAGGAAACCAGACAAGCAGCTATGGCTGTTACTTCTCCATATTTAAATATATTCACTGAAATATTAAATTATTATTGTTGTTATTATTATGAACGTTACTAGAGAGAGGGAATAACATACAAGAAATCATTCTAGGGCGCCTGTTTTGGGAACATTACCGCTTCTGAATTATTTTAAGTTACACGCTTTTAGAATTTTCGTGTTATTTACAGCTAGTAATTCACAAGAGACGAAATTAATGACTATGGCAATAATAAGTTAATAAGAAATAGTATTGTTAGTGTTTGTTATTTATATTTTATTTTATACTACTGTTTTATTTTTGTTGTACAAGTAAGGAATTATAACAGAAATTAAAATCAATGCGTACGTTGTGGGAAGTTCTTAAAATAATTAATAATATTTGTATTGTTTTAAGTTGTAATGTTTAAAAGTATTAGGGATAATATCAGGTAAACGACAAAGGAAATGTCACTGCAACGTTAACATAGTAAAGGCGATAAACACTGGTTCGTATTATGAGAGACAAAAATGCAAGGCGAGGCAAGTACACATATTTTACTATCAGTGGGACGTTACTGCTGCACTGAGGGTGAAATGTATACTATACCAGGTTTGTACTTGGTTGTTTTGAGGGCTATGTGCATGGAGCATTAGCTTCTTCATGGAGACTGCTCTTACGATTGTACATGATAAAGACAGTTACTAAAAAATGAATCACGTATATATGTGGACGAACATATTGATTATACTTCCGTTGCTACATTTTGCATAGTCGCCATTTCAGGAATGAAATTCCTAACTCAAAACCCCGCTGTCTCTAATTTCCATTGTTGATCCCACTAACCAACTTCTTTAAATATATTTCAGCTCTTAAATCAACGAAGTTTGCTTGTACATTCAGCTGTTATGTAAATAGAATGTATCTCAGAATTATTCAAATAAATCCATTCCAGCCTTACCTGAATAAATTTATCTAATTTTAGTCAATAACTGAAAAACGTTGACGCAACGAACGACTAGCACTTTTATTGTAGCTACATGTTTCGAAATGGGGTTGTATAACTTTAAAAATTGTTCGTTGTTAAATTGCAAATTTTTATAAATTTTTCTGTTTATTGAAATGGCCTGAACGGAATCAATCTTGAAGATTGTTGAATCATTGACGCGTGAAAATTGTATTTAAGGGCTATAAATGTCTGGTTAGTCGCAGACAAGTCATTTGTTCTGTGGGTTTGTGCAGTATTTAAAAGTGCCAGTGTCTACATGATATTTTAAAACGGCAACTTTGGTTTCAAAGCTTTTTTTATACAAAACCTTGTAATTCGGTGTTCAAGCCATTTAAGTGCTTTGAAAATCTTTAAAAGAGAATCATTCATCAAAAATAAACGTGTTCTATCCAAATACTGAATCGACAAAAAAAACACAGAACTTTGACTGTAGAACATTGACTAAGCCAAGAAATATTATTTATGTAAATAGTCCTTGGTACGCCGAATCCACTTCACTCAGAAAAGTCTTAAATTGTCTTTTTTTTTTAAAGTGCTTCATCTTCCTCAGTTCTACAACTCTTTGTGAGTTTTGGCTTGCTCAATTATTCCTCTCCACAAGAATAATATTGGCTAATTTGGTTAGCGCACTGCTGTTTGAGAGAGTTTATAATGGGACAAATTTGCTTCTTAGAATTTAGGAAATACAGTAATTATGTATTTGTCATCTCGAAATTTTCACTTGTATATGTCGGCACTTGTTATATTATTCTGAAGGTCTGTATCAGTGGCCCGCAACGTTTCTCAACTGCAGGCCGCTCAGACGCGACATATTTGGCGGAGGGGTGCAGAGGATTTTAAAACATAATTTTAATATATTTGAAAGTGTTATTTTATTCATATTTGTTCTAGATTACGATGAACAGTATAACTTTTTTAATAATTAGCACTGGTACACTTGTGTCTATTTTCGGTGGAATTTCTCCCTAGAATTATGAAGAATACTCTGCTACCTGATATTTCCCTTTCTACATTTTATTGCTTTTCTCTGAAGACCGTTTGCTTATTAATCTTGACGATTGTTAAATTTTAATACACATGAATGTCGTGTAATGTCTGCTGAAAACTCATACGTGCCAACTATGTCGAGAGTCGCTTGTGGAAACCTGAGTTCATTATCACAATATTTACGATCATTCCAGTGACGTCTTAGCGCCCCTTACAGGTTGGCGCCTCGGGCAGATGCCCGGCAGGCCCGCTCCTTAATCCGGCCGTGATTGCTGACTGGGCGTCTTATAGATTTTTCTTTTTCAGACTGTCATTCGGACACCCTGCATTATGTGTTCGAATTTGTTAAATTTTATGATCATATCAATTGTCATCCTTGTTAGTTACGCCGTATCCATAAAACATTGTAAAATATTAGATGTAATATTTTTAGGATGTATCGTAGTCTTTAACTTCCCCGGAAGATACTACGAACTGTACAGTGGTGGATTTGCCTTGGACGAATCCCGTCGCATGACCCCTTCTCGCATGTGCACTCAGTGGCCGTTGTTAAATTGTGCATTCTGTAACTTTATGCCAGTTATTGGTGTCGAAATGGATTTTGTAAAACAGTTTCCTTCGATCGATATTGTACATACTGTACACAGTGAAAGTGTAACCTGAGGTAGAACAGAGGCTATAACTGATTTATACCAAACGTTTTCATTATACGGTAGTAACTCTGTAGTGATTTCTGCAAACACGGGCATAACAGTGTTGACTCCAACCTAATCCCAATTACGTCAGTCAGCAAATACAAATTAGTTTTATAACATTGCAAAATATCTACAAAATATGTACTCACCTTCCCACATGAAGGCAAAAAATCGTATCTGTGTAACACATACTGCTGTGTAGATGAAAACAGCAGAGGTTATTAAACAAGCTGTCAGCATCACAACACTTTTGTCAGATAATTGGTACGACCGTCACGGAACGAAAAAAATTCGTAATACCCCGTAGAATGACCGGAATTGTACCTCTGGCTGGACAGTAGAGGGAAAACGGGACGTGATGGCACACGGAGACGCACGGTTGGAGAAGTGAAGGGGAAAGATGCGAATGGAGTGGGTAGCCAGCAACTTTGCACTGTACGTCGGAAAGGGTCTATCCAGCATTACTACCGACAATAAAAACATGCGACAAGCTGGCTGGCAGCATGGTAAGCCGTGAATTAACTGCTGTTGACACAGTGAGTTCAGTTATTTCCCGTATTATGATATATGATACGATATATTTGTCAAATGCAATTGTGACACACGGTGGCAGTAGTACAGTACACATTTACACACAAAAG
>Ga0123354_10018515_pt1 | contig 10919 bp, 2 predicted proteins | sample TergutLab28metaG_2_FD_97872 | JGI IMG/M metagenome (GOLD analysis project Ga0123354, IMG submission 97872) | Labiotermes labralis P4 segment gut microbial communities from Petit-Saut dam, French Guiana - Lab288 P4 | ecosystem: Host-associated > Arthropoda: Insects > Digestive system > Gut ... | reverse complement strand
TGCTGGTGCAATTGAAGGACATTTTGAAGGATAAACGCCGCGGGAAGATCACCAAGGGGGTCTAGTTCTTGCACGACAATGCCCCGGCTCACTGGGCACTTGCAACCCAGAAGAAACTGGCCTACCTGGGCTTCCAATATCTCCATCACCCACCCTATTCTTTGGATCTGGCCCCGTCGGACTACCACCTGTTCCCTGGACTGAAAATAAAACAATTGAAAAGTCGCCATTTTTCGTCCTACGTGGAAGCCATTGCTGCGCGTAGACCTGGTGGGACGGACAATCTTCTGACTTTTTTTTTTGAGTGGCTTGCAAAAGTTAGCGCAACGGGCTAAAACGTTTATTGAGATTCGCGGGGAGTATGTTGAATAAATCCCGAGTTTGTTCGTTGTAGCATGTTTCCTTCCTGGTCGGGCTAAGGACTTATCAGCACCCCCTCGTAATCAGTACACAATATTCCCTCAGGGACTGACGCAAAGTTGTTAAGTTACTTGCAATATACAGCACATTAATACATGCCCTAGACGATGATTGACACTCGATATGAGGGTTTAATTTGTTATGATTATGGATAAAAATCGGATAGTTTCCATGGATACGTTATCTTAGCAATTTCCCAATTCAATGGAAGTAAAACCATTCACTTTTAAAATACATATGCCATAACATGATCAGAACACCACTACATCCGAATGCCCCTACTTTGATGCAACTAACTGCATGGTATGCAGACTTCTTAAGAAGCTCATCTTCATAAACTGTATAATAAATTCCCTTCAATTTCCTACTATTATACAAATCCCGAGTTTCATTACCATGTACCAAAGCAGCTCTACACTGTGGCAGCTAAATAATAAATCTAAATCCTCATCAACGTCAATATTATGATTCCATCTATGCGTAGGTCTTCCAACTGGTCTCTTGTCTTTAGGTTATAGGACTCAGATTTGGTTACGTCTCGTATAACGTGGATTCACTCTACATGTGGCACCTATCTTATCTTCGATTTGACCACTCCATTACTTTTTCATGTGACTTATGTCATATGAAAAAGTATTTCAACCGTTTGAGTTAAATGAACATACCAGGATACTTCATACAATGCTACAAAGGAGTTCCCAATCTCCCCGCTAAATCTGGTACACTATATCCGTACAAAAACACTACTGTACGTGGCCTCCACACTGCGTCTTCTTTTACCAAAATAATCTAATTACACCCTCAGACAAACTGTGTGTCCAGTGCCAGTACAATTTGTGTTGCAGAGGCAGCTTCAACAAATTTCTCACACGCCCATAACTGCCCTTTTATTTCGTTTAAATCTAGTTACATTTATTTGTAAATGTAAAGAATATGAATCTGCAGGATGCTAACAGTAGGCCTACCACACAGTTAGCCTTCCACACTGGGCGCAGTTTTTGAATTAAACCTGTTTGTTCTGTTGATTACCATGACCTCCCACTTGTTCTATAGCAACGCAAGGATATGTACAGTACCACCAGCTTAATTAATGCTGTATTTTTCAGTGCTTCCCCTTTTCATTTTTTTATTTTGCAGGTTTGCTTCATAGTCTTCATACTGTACGTGGCTTTGATTACGTTTTCCTCCCCCTACCCCTTCCCTTGTTCCGTCCTAATGTTCATTCCCACAATCATTTATCCTCTCGGCTTCTTCCATTCCCTCTCCTCACCTTTTCTCAACTCCATAGTTAGTTTTTAACATAAAAGCCTGAATTGGTCATTTCTACTGAAAGACATTACCATGTGTCGTGTGCTCACGGATAGCTGCGATATTTTTCCCAGATTTTATTTTAGTCACGGATTAAAATAACTTATCATTTAGATTGGATTGGGGTTCAGCCAACTTGGTGACAGGTCCGAGTTCTGATTATTAACTTAGTTTTATTATTGTTTAAGCTGCAAATCGATCTACATTAGAACGATAGATCTTAATATACAGCACGTAAACCCCGAGATTTTTTTTCGCAAATTTTCTATGAAATGAAAAATTTTAATACACTCGCCTGTATGTAGGCGTATATCTGAGATACGCGAAATTGTATTACACGGAAACTTGCATGCACCTGTGAGACCCTGTGGGTCACAGTATGATCCGTGTTGTGGCGGCATACTGGATCTCACACCTTTGGCACACGTTCAGCACTGCGTTGTTGTATCTCCTAATTCTATGCCGGGGGCCGGGACAGCAACTCGCTACATAGCTAGACGGTTCGAGGTTCAAACCTCTTGGGGGCAAGAGATTTTCTCTTCTTTAGACCGGCTGCGGGGCCCACACATCCTCCCGTACAATGGATACTGGGGCCCTTTTCGCGTGGTAAAGCGATCCGGGCATTGCTTTGACCACCCACCCCGATACAGCGCCGAGGTTACGGATGATTAGAACTGTACGTCTACTTCCACTGTGTGCCTTCATTTGTACAATAACGGGTCGACCTTTTCCATTACCTCAGTTTTGTCTATAATAAGTGGCGAAGGGCAAATGATCGAACAGTAAGCTTCTTATAATATAGCCTGTTCGAATCACGGCCGGAATATCAACTACACTAAGCAAAATGTTTAGTGGCTTTCCCCAGTCCCTCCAGTGTTTTCCGGGCTAATGTCTCAAACCGGCCACGACCGCCTCTTTCACATTCTTTCAATTCATAATTTTTTAAGTTTCGACACTGAAGAGTGTCTTTACATAAAGCATAAATAAACATAAGAATTGGAAGGTTTAATGTGGCTAAACACAGATACGAAATTGTTGTGATCACTTCCCTGTTAAAAACCGTTCTCGGACGACTGCATTCGGAGACGTTAGACAATAAACCATGTAGGTTTGTCACTGTGTTTTAATGAAATGTCCTCACAAAACTATTATATGTACACGTCTATATGGCCATACGTTCGACTACATTTTGACATATTTATCCCTCCTAATTGTTTATACAGTCGTGACAAATAGAGCATGCGGTTAGTTACAGGCTACATTGAAATGGCATTCTGTGGTCTTCTTTGTTAAAAGTTGTAAATAAAACAAGCGGGAAGTCAGCTTTGACATGCACGAGGGTACATGCAGACAGCCACTAACAAATCAATTAAAATAAAACTTTTTTGTAAAATTATAACCTTTGCGGTGAACATGTCGTGTGTTTTCATGTGTCAAAACACTTCAAATCATAAATACTAAAATCCTTTTTGTTATAACCACAAAAATGCTATCAAAATATTTAGAATGCCTTTGAATTCAATCACAAATCGTTGCAGCACCACATAAGTATTTAATGCAACACAACAACGGGACAGCAATGGTTGCACTCTTGCTGACAAACATGATAGGCAAAGTTGTTCACGGTAAAGGTATATACGTTTGGTCACACAATGTCTCATTCTAGTTCTTACGTTTCCTTATAAATTCCCTAGTCTGAACAGTCTAGAGGATTACCTGCACGCATTTGTAAACTTCAAGCTTCTACCTGTAAGAAAAATGTAACTATGGTACTCTCAAAAATTTTGACACAGCAACCTCATTTTTATAATAAATACCAAAAGTAGTTTCCAGTAAAAACTTGTTAAATCAAGTTATACTGATGGTGAACAGAAGAGTCCAAATGCATGCGGTTCCGTGCTATCGCAAGGTAAAAACAACGCACCTACATTGAAAATAATGTAACGAAGATTTTTCTCCGATTCATCCGATGCGTACGATGCGGACTAGCGAAGGCCAGCCCTTAGTCCACTTACATTTGGCAACACCGTTCCTAATTCTTGCGACACAGACTGTCTCCACTGAAAGAATCAACTGGTTGTTCTTGTATGGGTAAAAAATTGTTGTTTTGAGATCATAAACCATATACACAAACTTTATTTTGAAGTGCGGACCGTCATAATTTGAACCTTGTTATAACACAGACATAGTGATCACTGAGAGTTTTAAGTTTAGCAAACATCAGAATTAACATTACTGGGGCATACAGGGTGTTACCAAAATAGGTGGCCATATATAACGTACGTGTTCTATGGACCAAAACAAAGAGAAAAACTTCATACAAACACGTGTCCAAGGACTCTTGGTTTCTGCGTTATGACCACATTAGATATGAATACACAAGAATACAATGCGAATTTCAGACACCAGTATCACTTGTCCTAGAATCATTGAATTGTTACTGCCACTTTCAAACTGACGCAGCACACATGCAAACCTTTAACAACAGGTGCTAGAAGTGTCTGCGTTTTTACGTACGCTGTTAAACATGATGCTGCTCTTTTCATATTATGATGTTTGAAGTGGATATACCGCGAAAACAAATACCCTAGGACACATGTTTGTATGAAGTTTCTACTTTGTTGTGGACCATATAACGCGTTTCGAAAATGTGGCCGCCTATTTCAGAAACACCTTGTACAAATAATAAAAAATTTTAAACTGCCAATTCGAAAGTACTACGTTTCGATCTCTATCCAAGTTTTGTTTAGGAACTCTAGTGCAAGAAGCACGCAGACGCCAATGAGGCACTGCGAAAATGATTAACACATAAAGAAAACGCGATGTGTTAATGTAAATTCCGAGCCTGAGGTTTACAAGAAGCAGCTCTGATTGAACGTTTTGATGAAAGAAACTAGAATCATAATTCGTCAGTCACGGTAATCTTGTGTGGAACGTGACACGGTGGAAAGTTGTAGGAAAGCATCGTCAAACTTGGTAAGAGACCGGTCACTTCTCCAATTGCCCAGAGGTGCTGAGGAAGATCATTACACAGGCCTTGTGATAATCAATCACAGCCTAAATTCGAAACAGTAGCCTCCGAAATAACACTAAAATCCTGGGATGTTTCACCCTATCATTAAAATTCGGAACGTGGAAATCAAAATATGTGATAAGTCATGTTTGTTATGCCCCTGAAACTAATTCGGTTAATTGAAAGAATCTTGAGGTTTTTTACGCCGTGTAGGATGAGTCAACCGAAACATGTTCAGTCCCGTCGCCCTGAAAACGAAGGCATCACCTTCCTCCGTAATATCGGAGCAAACTTACTGTCCCGCAAAATGTAAGAAGCCAGGACTGCCATTTGACTAACACCCGCCGTGAGGGTTTGAAAATTGTTACTCATTGAATTGTGTTTAAATGAAACCAACAGTAAAGTCCGCGTAGGAAAACCTTTGTCTGACGAATCTTCCGTTCAGAATGGACGAATTAAGGAGAAGTTTTATCGCCACTGCCTTTCAATTTTGATGTATATTGCGTCATAAAAAGATGCAAGAAAGCCAGCAAGGACTGAAATTTAATGGAACACATCAGTTTCTGTCTACGCTGAAGATGTTAATTCATTGGACGCAAACATATATAATGCGCATTAACAGACAGCAGACTTGCTTGTCAACATATCTGCTTTTGTTACACAGACCAAATACACAAACATTTCATTTAACAAGTAATTAAACCGCGTTTCCAAATAAATTATACAAAATCTCCAGACTTTTTATACTACATGATCTGTACTACAGTTGACATGGGATTCGGATCTTGTATAGAAGAGAGGGACATACGTGAAATTGTAATTGGATTTCGACCTTGCAAATGATCGGTTGGCTAATGCCTTTGAACAGGGCAGTGAAATGTACATCTCCTGAGGCATATTCTGCAGCGTTTTACAACCGCTATTCTGAATGTCGTGTGATATAATGAAGCTTAACTGAGTCACTTATCGTCCTTATATGTAAAATTGTAGCGAATCCAGGGGTAGGGGGTAGGAGGGATACGATGAAATGATTGCCGTCACATTGACATTAAGGGTATAACACGCAATTAAGTAATTTCGTTTTCAGGCACCAGAGTGTGACACCGCAGTAACATGGTCTCATGTCGCATGCAGAGGGACGGAAATGAATGAAAGATTAAGGAGGAAAAGAGACAAAGCTATGTGAATAACGAAATCAAATAATCAACTACCGCCTGTACAATTCAAGCAAAAGAATGTGATACACATCTGTGTCTTTGGATGTAGATATTAATATCGGCATTAATACTAACTGAACTCTGTATCTGTGTATTTGAGTGTATGGGATGTACTGCGTCGCACAGATCACAGACACCGTACAAAATATACCTGCGGAATTATACTTGAGGGTTTGCGTATTAATTTCCTTACAACATAACATTCCAATAACAAAGACACATCATCTAACTAGCTTATGCTTATCGGAATCGAGCTGTGTAGAACTCTTAGAACACTGTAGATAGGTACTGTCAGTGATATATATCACATGCAGGAAGACAGGCAATGCACTGTAACGTAACACTGTGACGCGTTCGTGTAGCAACTGTTGCAGTGTAAACGCAACAATGCATTTTGTTACTCAATTATTATACCAACTACTGCACATATATAAAATTTATATATGTGCAGTAGTTGGTATAATAATTGAGTAACTCGACAACATGCACGGTGTAACAACGAAAATAAAAATAAAGAAATACATTTTGTGTTTTTGCACCTTACCTTATAAGCGGCAAGAATGCTGGGAAGCCTTTACTAAAAACAAAGTATGTGTTCTGATTTTCTCTACAACTTTTGTCTAAAATATTTCTTATTCTAGGAAAACTTCAGACATATGTGATCATAATGTACATTTGTCTTCACATAAATTACCCGCTATTCTTGTCAGAGTTTAATCAAACTTGACTTTTCTTGACAGATTTTCGACCCATCCTCAAATATCAAGTTCCATTCAAATCCGTCCAATGGGAGTCGAGTTGTTGCATTCGGACAGACGGACAGATATGACGAAGGTACGAGTAACAGTCGCTTTCCCCAATGTTGCGAACGCGCTTAGTGAAGTGACAAATAGAATTCAGTAAAGAACAGGAGAAAAATCGTGATAAGGGAAACACATAAAAGGCATCTTATCGACCACAGATCGCATATGAAGAAAGAAAGAGGACCAGAGACTGTTAATGCGTAGATTATGAATCAACTACAGCAGCTGTTTAGCGTTGGTATTTGTTAAATAGCACAAACGGTGAAATATGTGGAGACTCGAGCAAATTGGCTCAACATGTAACACTGCGGAATTGAGGTGTTCGATCTTCTGGGATGTTACGCAGCGCATATTGCTAGTTCTTTTCCGACGTTTCGGGACAACCTATCGGAAACGCCTTCAAGGGTAAAGCAATCCAAGAAGAACCTTCCTGTACTGCTTGACCCTTGAAGGCGGGACGGATAGTTTGTCACGAAACGTCAGTAACTGACCGTCAATCTACGCTGCGTAACATCCCAGAAGAGCAAAGATTTCATTTACATTGCGGCGCAAGCCTGAAATCACTTCTGACTTGCATGACGAAGGTACCCGGTCAGAACATCTGTCGGAACGCTGGCTTTCCTGACCAGTCATCCTGCCACTCAAATCTATACTCTCTGAGATACTGACAGTGCACTTCAATAAAGTACTGGCTAAATACACAAAGAAAGAAAAGGAAGACTTAAATTTCCGACATAATCCTCAAATACTTTACTACGTTCCAACAAAGCAAGAAAGCTACCTCAACCATAGCACAGACTATCAAAAACAAAAAAATAACCCCCCCCCCCCAAAAAAAGACCCCAACATATAAAACTTGTAAAATAAAACTTTACATTAATAGATTCTAAATTCAATGCACTTATCTGTCAAAATAGTACCACATTAGTGATACTCAAATATTTAAAAAAATATTCAAAATTCCCATTCCTCTCTTACTAAGACACAAAACATCTTTATTGATAGAAACCAACCTGGCTCACGCCGGTCTGAACTCAGATTATGTAAGATTTTAAAGGTCAAACAGACCCAATCACTTTCAGCTCCTACACCAAAAATTCACCTTAATCCAACATCGATGTCGCAAACCTCCCCGCCAAAAAAAAAAACCTCTCAAAGAAGATAACACTGTTATCCCTAAGGTAATTTAATTTTATATTCAAAACAAATATAAATAAATATACCAAAATCAGAGAGGAGTAAGAAAATTCCTCCCATCACCCCAACAATATATGACATAATCCTCGAATGCTTTACAGATAGCAAAAATAGACACAGAACACGTGAGTCGATATTGGCCCGTGGATTTGAACCAGCAATATTTACAGCAGCTGCCAAGCGTTTCATCATTAGCCAATACATTCCAGTAGCAGCTATACAGACTGCCTGTACAGCCTGGCAGTCACAAGCAAGGTCACTAAAACCACCTTTGTCTTTTGTCTCGCACTAACAAGACATACAGACTTCAAACTAGCAGCATCTGCTCTAAATGCTTATTCTTGATAGTTTTTCAGCACAAGAGCCAAAAAGCCTATCGTCCTTGTTTTCGTTCTTTATCTTGAGAAGAGTGTCATGGAAGGAAATGTCTTAAAACTTTGAATTCTGAAAATTCGTCCAAAATTTACTTAAAACTTCAGTTCTTACCTTACGGAGAACAATTCTGTCCCGATTACTAAGATGAACCACGTAATGATGTTTGGGGAAATAATGTGTATTGACTGGGATAATCATATTAAATATAAAAATGCACCATATCGATAAAACACAGTTTTTCTTATGTTAAGAGCAGGTGTTACATACAGTTACCACTGAGCTTTAAATGTTAAGTCACAATTCCTTACTTCTGTATTCTTTTTGTAAACATGTTTCGAATTTTTCAAAGACTCATCACCACCTCGCCTCATCTAATTGCATAATGCTGTCTCACACTTCTAACTCCTTCCCACTCATCATTTGTACAGTCCTCTGACACAAGGAAACGTAAACTTATCCAGGTGGTACAGCTGACCACATAATCCCACAGACCAAGACCCCCGATATTAATTGCCTTAAGAGTAATTAGGAGAAATCCAAGCTTTCGTGCGACTGACCTAATTAGAAGACCAGTTCTTTATACCTTCATTTCAGCACGGCCAGACAGTAATGATTTGTAAGGCTGTAAGACAAACTGCAGCATCAACAGAAAATGAAGCCTGCAAAGTACAGTTATACCCGATTTAAGAGGTACTTGCTTTACCAAAAGTAATCTCGTGTAACACGAAATTTGATGTTCATATTTAATCCACCTTGCCTTCATCTGCCTTTCACTTGTACTGCAAAATATGTAACTTAATTATAAAACCGTTACTTTACCAACCCTACTTTCCCTTTTTGGTTTAGACCAGTGGTTACCAGCATGCGGGCCGCCGAGGGGTCGGGTGCCGCTAGTTTCATTCCAAGAACTCTGCAAATATATTAAGACTAAATATGTCTTGCACATCTACTGACTTTTTTTTAAGATGTTTAAAATTTTTTTAAATTTCGTATTACCTCAATTAAGGAAGTCTAAAAGTACAATTATTAGCACGTAGGGGTATATGAATTTTTTGTTGTTCTTAAGGGGGGGGGGGGTCTCATATTTGAGTAAACTGGGGACTGCACGTTCGTTTAGGCAAATGATTTAATTATTTTAAATCTTCAAGGACAGAATCAAGTTCAAAACCTTATTAAGTAACGTTAATAAAAAATTCGTCTAATTCGAGGAGTACATGTCACTGCACTTAGCGGTTAAATAGGAATATCCATATTCATTGATCGCTCTGCATACAGTATTAAGACAGTTCTATCAGCTTAAATGCTCAAGTCGGTGAAGCTGTTGCTGCATGATATTTAGCAGACCACAGTACCATCGACACACACACAAACACCCAAACTATATGTCGTATCCATCCACAACCCCGAGGCACCCTTCAAAAACTGTTCCGGTCCCCAATTTGAAATGTTAATACCTTAAGGGCTCCACACTACTAGGGTATGAGGGGGTGGTGGGTGGTTATCTAGAATATATGATGATGCGTTTTATGATGCGTCACCCCCTTCCTGCTCTGTCACCCCCTTCCATCCGTGTCAGTGTCAGAAGTCCTCCCTCTGCCGTAGGAGACAATTGACAGACGGTGGCCTGGAGGTAGCGCAGAAACGTTCGTGAAATATGTTATAAGCCACTGGCTGTGGTATAAACCGATGGGTGAGAGTAAAATTCGACTGATTGAAAAAGCTCCACGACTATGAACCAATCAAATTATTTCAGGATATAGAATCAAATGTATACCAGTAATCGACTTCAACTACCGAAAAAAGAAATTGGGATGTGCATTATTCCCCTTTAAAACATCTGTGCATGGTAAATTTGAGCAGTGTGAAGAAAAACTTATATTTAAAGTACAGATGTGCCACTGTATCTCGTTACTGGGCGGAATCTTCTTCCATTACTTGAAAAGAAGTACATAAAAAAACATTTTAGAACAAATACTGCAACTCAGAATTTAAGCCTCTGTTGGTACAAGCAAAGAAAAGTTTATATAACGTCACGATCGAATACAAATGTACAAAACTGAAATTAGAAAATACCTGACACTAGTTTTCCTTAAGTGTGTTACTTAACGACAGTATCTAAGGTGGCACAGTGTCGGTAATAGATAAATAAATACGAAGAGCTGGTGAATTGGTGCTATCAGGAGAAATCCCGCGTGCTCGAAGCAAAACCTCACACTGTGCCACTTTGTTCGCCTCCAATCGGACGTCCAATGGCCAAGGACAGAACCCGGGCCCACCTGGTGAGAGATCGACCAGTAGCCGCACGAGTCATGGCACGGCACTCGTAACACAAAACAAACAATTTAAACCCTTCGTGTCACTGTGTGAGATGTATTGTGTGTGTGTGTGTGTGTGGGGTGTGTTCTGGTGTGTGGGGTGTGGTGTGGTGTGTGTGTGTGGTGTGTGTGGTGTGTGTGTGTGTGTGGTGTGTGTGTGGTGTGTGTGTGTGTGTGTGGTGTGTGGTGTGTGTGTGTGTGTGGTGTGTGTGTGTGGTGTGTGTGTGTGTGGTGTGTGGTGTGTGTGTGTGTGGTGTGTGTGGTGTGTGTG
>Ga0123354_10018514_pt1 | contig 10919 bp, 8 predicted proteins | sample TergutLab28metaG_2_FD_97872 | JGI IMG/M metagenome (GOLD analysis project Ga0123354, IMG submission 97872) | Labiotermes labralis P4 segment gut microbial communities from Petit-Saut dam, French Guiana - Lab288 P4 | ecosystem: Host-associated > Arthropoda: Insects > Digestive system > Gut ... | reverse complement strand
TCTTCAGGTAATTTCTCCTTCTTCCAAATAGAAGTGATAAGCTTATGAATCTCCCCGCAAATTGTTCCACCCCCTGCTTTAAACAGTTCTGCCGGTATTTCATCAATACCCGGCGATTTGTGGTTTTTTAATTTGCCGATAGCCAAGTCAACCTTAAAAGCACTTGGCTCAGGTACCAGTGGTTTTGCTGTGTGTATTTCTGACTGTCCAACATCGTTAACCCCATGCACATTGAATAACTGGGAGAAATAGTTCCTCCACCTAACCACAATAATGTGGGTGTCTGCAACCAGGTCACATTTCTCATCCTTAACTATATTGCATCTAGGCTGGTACCCCTTCTTAAAGTCCTTCTATGACTGACCTACGGCTTAATATTTTCAAAAAGCACATATTAAAGCCTTTTAGTGTCTAATAAAGAGCTTGTCTCTTTTACGGACGCAGTAAATAATCAAAGTGGTTACTTTACGTTATGTAGTGTCGTGGACCTGACAACTGCTGCAGGAAGCAATCAGGTACCAGGGCGAAGCGACTTGCAATTTAAGCTCGGTCTGCTGCCTTGATTACCCTCACGCCTCTCCTTGTCGAGGGTTAATATTACAGCTCTAAGTTTGTGACTTGCAAAGAACGTTGGATGTCAGCCTAGGAGTCATTTTAGCTAGCCCCTATCTACAGATCTACAGAACAAATAGACCTTTTCATTATCATAATCATCATCATCATCATCAAGACAAACGGTATTCGAAATATAATTTACTACGCAAAAGTTTCGTACCAATTCTTTGTAACACAAGACCACCCTAAATATGAACTAAGCCATAGTGTGAAGTGGCAAACTGGGTGACACAGATTGTAACAAGCCTAAGAGCTAACAAGAGATAACGCTTCAGTGAGATTCGGAATCTGTGAAGTGAAAGACACGGCTGTTAATAATTATTTTCCATTGTGAAGAGCGGGTATAGGCCTAAAACTGATGCTACATACGATCAAATACAACAGTATCAATACACATGAAATCAACTTAAAAGGTAAGGTTTCTGACTATTACTTTGGTGCTCAGAGTTGCGAATCACAGTTGGGACATCGACTGTCCTGTGCTAGGGCGTTGTGTTAGGGGCACAAAAGAAAGGTGGAAGGAAGAAGCATTAAAATTATAAGGAGGAAAATAATATGGACAAGGGAACAAATAAGTGGAGAAGAGGGTAAGGAAATATAAAATTATTGTTACTGTGTCCAGGAAGGTAGCTAATGGACTGGACACTAGTTAGTCCACCCTCTGATAGGAAACTTAAAGGGGAGGGAAAATAAATATTTTAAATGAAAAAAATTTGATTTTGTACCTCGAACAAATATTAAATTATTGAGACAAATGAAAGGAAATTCAATAAATGATCTTAATTCTTTTATAAAGTTCATAATTTCTTCCGGGGTGACAAATTAGATTACCCGCTCTGGGCTTCTACAAAACCAGCTTCGCCACTCACTGTATCATCTAAATAACTACAGCCTTAATAATACCACTCAAAAAATATTTCCCAATGAATTCTGGTTGCAAAGGATATCTGTCATCTGCTGTAGACCCACGAGTAATGAAATTGGTCATGCTGTATGAACAGTGTATTCCATACTTCATAGTTGATCACATATACTATAAAACCCTCAACATTTTCAACAGCTCCCGGCTCTTACACTAAAAGGGGTTCTTAGACTTTATGACCCATACCACAATTCTGCACCAAGGGAGGGCAGTGTAGAGTACACATGGATTAGAGAAGGGAGGAATACGAGCTGGATGACAGTTTTAGGCCTACATAAAACAATGATCTACAGCTTAGTGGAAGAAAAAGAGACCAACTTGATGTCACTAGTTATTAAGTTTTATTTCATTTCTTCTATGCTCAACATGTTTCGGACATTAATACATCCATCATCAGGAGCCTGCGACTTTGCTATTTCATCACCGCATTGGTCGTGTGTTCTTGTCTCGATGTGTGTTGGAGTTTCGGTGTGGCTGGGTTGGGGTGGTATCCGTATAGCAGGCTGAAGTACAACTTCAGCCTGCTACACGGATACTACCCCAAACCAGCCACACCGAAACTCCAACACACATCGAAACAAGAACACACGGCCAATGTGGTGATACGATAGAAAAGTCGCAGGCTTCTGATGATGGATGTATTAATGTCCGAAACATGTTGAGCACAGAAGAAGTGAAATAAAACTTAATAACTAGTGACATCAAGTTGGTCTCTTATTCTTCAACTGTCACAATGATGCACGGTCCAATATACATGAGATTTACAGCTTAGTGTCAACATTAAACTATCCTAAAACTCAGTGCACATTTTACTCACAATCTGTAAACTCTGATACGAGCACTGTGACATTCTACTTTGTGCAGAAGTTCCCAATGGAGCCCTGCAGTCAACATTTGCACACATACGCCTTCAGCTCTACTTTCACTGTCTTTGGGGAAAATCTGTCCACAATTCGAATCGGCTCTCTTATAAATTCCGATTAAAGACTGGACGCTACACCGCCTTCATCTCTTCAGCTGTCTTGCTAAAACAAATATTATTTTTTTTAAGTTTTGTTTGGCATTCTTTACAATGACAGCCTATTTATTGCAAATTTTTTTTTATCTCTTAAAAATCGATCTCATTTCTTTAAAAAAATGTTCGTTCAAAACACGTGCACTCACACAAGAATAAAAGATGATCCCAACATAATTAAATGCAGAGTCAGAATACTCCTAAAGTAAACAAAATGAATATTTATCAAATTAAACGCCTCAAGGAAGCGCTTGTTAATAAATAAAGAGCAAACTGAAGAATAAACTTGTGTGCTAACACATGAATACCATTGAAAATGCACATATGTAAACTTAATTAATTAGGAAATGTTTCAGAAAATATTTCGGGCTTGGAAAACGCCCTAAAACTTAAAGAATAGCGACTAATTTTTCTCAGCCCAAAACCAGCAGTACCATTAATCAAATCCCAGTAGTCTTGCATTAAGTAATGATACTAATTAATTACTGTTTATCTAACGACCCTCTCAGTATCGCGCATTAACAGCGTCGCCTGCAGACAGGGGAGTGTTAAAAATGGAAGCACAACATAATTACAGAGCCTGGAGGGAAGCGACCACTTGGGAGAGCTAGAAGTAGATTGGAGGATAAAACCAGTAGGTAAAGGTACGAACTGGATTCAACAATGGCAGGAATTATTAATAAGGTGATGAATTTGTACGTTCCCTTAAAAGGGAAGAATTTCTTCAATGACTGAGCGACTAGCAGCTTCTTGTGTCATTTTATTTCTGACTGTAAACCCAACAGAAATATCTGACTATGAAGAAGCCTGACTGATCCTTCGAAGAAAGACAGTCACCTAATTTGCGTATAAAGTTGCAGGTCGTATCTCGGACAAAATATTGTCCGTACAAATTATAGAAAAAATTATAAATAAATGACGCATAGGGAAATAATCCGTGTTTGTGTAAGAATCATACTAAACACATAAATACAGAGTATATCCAGTATGTCGGTGATAGCTATAGTTAGCACCGGTATTTAAACGTACGACTTCAACTATAAGAGCTTTCCTACAACATGCAGCATTGTTTGTATGACTGGAAAGGGATCATTGAAGTACTGAGAGAAAAACTGGGACTTTGGGCTCAAGAATCTCACATTGACTAACCTGAAGGTAACTGACTAGAAGTCAGAATCGGTGACGTCGTCATACGATTATTTCTCTGAGTATGTATATGTTAGGGGTTGTGTGACAGTCACTTGTCAGTCAGTTTGTAGTACAGCTAAGGGTAGGAAATAAAATATGGCGGCGCAAAATTCTCCACAAGTCGTGGAAAGAGAACTGCAGGATATAAAACTGAATAAACGAAGTGATTTAACTAAATTACACGGTCAAACATAGTTTTTCTTCTTTTACTGATGTCCTCCAAAATCAACGAAAATGAAAATGGACTGAAATAATTCGAAGTCGTGAGCCTGCAGAGAAGTAGTTACATCACAGACTTATACTGTTAATTAGTGATCGTGGACGAAGTTGTTGGTACTCCTGCCGAGACGTCTGCATAGCCGCGGGCCGTACACCTGCTGCTACGACTTTGTTACCCGCGCACAGAGTTCTCGGCTCCTATACTCATTCTAAAAATATTATTCCCAACAGGGAGTGTTCAATCTTCTTTTCTTGGCGACACGCTGGACGATACTGCGGCCGAACGAGGCGAGTTCTGTTGCCAACTCTTCTTATAATCACACGTCAGCCTTCTGCTATACGACGAGCGAATTCCCATGTCGACGATGCAGACGTAACAAGACGCGCAATGCATGTATAACTTAAGATTAAGGCGCGTTCGAGTAACCACTTTTGTCGTGGAAAGCAATAAATATTACATATTCACATATTCTAAGCGTGTGTTGGTAGCCTTAGTTATGAGCAAGTACAGCGCATGCACCGTATTATATGGCCACCTGGCGCATATATGGCTCTAACATCTAATTATATATTTTCTGATAAATGGAACAATTTTTGAGGAAAAAAAGGTTGTTGACCATAAAATGTGTGTTTTGATTTTCTCTACAACTTTTTCTGAAATATTTTTCATTCTAAGAATTGGGCAAGATACCATCTAAAATGTACTTCAGTCTTCACGTAGAGAACCCCATATTCTTCTCGGATTTTAATAAAACTTGAATTTTCTCCAAATATTCACGAAAAATCCTGAAATACAAAATTTCATGAAAATGCGTCTCGTGACAGCTGAGTTGTTCCATGCGAACGGGCAGACGAACAGACAGAAATGGCGAAAGTAACAGCCGGTTTTTCCAGTTTTGCGAACGAGCTCAGTGAATGGATTCTTCCACATCTCACTCGCAGGACTTGCCTTCTTGAGGTCTGTCTTAAATTTTTCTTCCACTTTTCTCCTGATCTTTCGAATGGACATTTTCCAGAAAGTTTACCTACCGCATATACATATCTTACTTGTGAAAAGCCATCATACTTTATATATCTCTCGTTACAACACAATAACATACCCTACTAACTGAATACAACACAGCAGACATGCCTGCACCAACACTACTAAATGGCTTGCATGTACCACAAAGTACTTCATTATGTGTGTTTTAACCGTTTTGACACACTGTATATTCACCACATTGTTCCTAATGCATAATTTTCCGCCAGCTGCGTTGACTTCACAGGCGAGACACGAGATTTCTAAAGTGAGTACGAAACTCCGAACGATGGAGGGCTCATTCAGAAACTTATGATCCCTCAGCTACTGAAGAAGTCCCCTTACTTTTATGGAAATCTGAAAATTATCGCCGTACCCATTAATCCACCACTGTTCCCCATTCAGGCTGATAGACCAAATAACAAACTAACGAACTCCATGCATCAGGGACCTTCCTGAGAAGCTAGCGTGTTTTCACCTAGTCAAGAAATTATCTTCATTTTGTGGAACCCGGAGGTTTATTACAGCATTCACAAGAGCCTGCCCCTCCCCATCCTGAACAAGAGCGACCCAATTCATGTCTCCCCATCCTACTTACTAAAGATCCATTTTAATATTGTCTTCCCAACAACGCCTAAGTCTTCCGAATGGTCTCTTTACCTCAAGTCTCTCCACCAAACCTCCCCTGTCCCCCATACGCGCTACATGCCCTGCCCACCTCATTCTTCTTGATTTGATCACCCATATATTTGGTGAGGACTACAAATCATGAGGCTTCTCGTTAGGTATTCTTCTCCAATCCATCGTTACCTCGTCCCTCTCAGGCCCAAATATCCTCCTCGGTGTCATACTCTAGAACACCCTCAGCCTAAGTTCCTCTCTCAATATGAACGACCAATTTTCACATCCATACAAAACAAAAGATTCTGTACCGAATTATAGCAAGCGTTCCTTCACTTCAGTCTGCTCTTTAATTTCTTCCCGAACAGACTTTTGATTCATTATGGTTTTTCCCAAATATTTCAACTGTTCCGCCCTTTCAAGGGTGATGTTACCTGTCTTTTGTGTTGTGATTCTGTCCTACATTCTGGTCTCAAAATATAATCATATACATAGCTCTCTCAGCATTTACTTCCAGACCATCCTATTCTAAAATAGGCGAATAACGTTCGCATTCTTCCAAACCCACTTCTGTGTTAATATAAGTAAGTCACTTCGATACTATATTCACAACCAAGATTAGGTCTTCAAAATGATCTATTGTCGTATTTGCCAACAAAATATGGTGTGAAGTTTCCATACATATAAATAACTTTTATATACACCTAGACATTTCAAGTGGGCCCTTTCCCTCAGATATTCACATCAAAAGGCCGTGCAGCCATCTGTCGTAAATATCAGTGAGTAATAAGATGTATAATGCATTACCTATAAAACATTCCACTATATTGTAATGCTACTATGGCCGATAATAACTGTGAAAAATTTCTATCGCCAATTGTCACAGATGCTTCGGATAGCGTGTCACGCTCTTATCATTCTTCTGACAAATACAAATCCCCAGTGGGAAAGACGTACGACATTCTCATTAATTATGTCAGGGATACATGTGGAGTGGAACAGCTTAATGTTTCTGGAAACCACGCTCTGTTATTTTCTCTACATTTTCAGTTCATTGAGGTTCTGTTATAAATAGAAAAAATGATAATTGAAAAATGGCAATGATTAATGTGTTTTAAACGTCATTCCACTTTTTACTCAGGAAGCCCAATATGTTTACGCCGTATGCTTCAAACAGATCAACAATCGATCACAATCGATAGTAACGTTCTTGCTAAAATACTGTGTATGTTACAATAATGTGGGCCCGGTAGCTTAGTCGGTATAGCGACTGACTACGGGCTGGACGGTTCGGGATCGAATCCCGGTGGGGACGAGATTTTCCTCCCGTCCAGACCGGCCCTGGGGCCCACCCAGCCTCCTGCAAAATGGGTACCGGGTCTTTCCCGGGGGTAAAGTGCGGCCGTGTCGTGCTGCTGACCACTCACCCCCTTCTAGTGCCGCGGTCATGGAAGAGTAGAGCTATACCTCTACCCACCCTCTGGGCCAAACCGGGCTTGTAACGGGATCACTTTACCTTTATGTTACAATACTGAATAACGAAGTTCCAAAATCGTTTCAGAGGAACGCACTGCGTCTGTCTTCAGGATAGGGAAATGTTACAAATGCAGACACGATACGAGAAATATCTTGCCCTCATCTTCACCGTAATATAGGACACAAATATACCACTGTTTCGGAAGAACTTTCTACAACCATCTTCAGGATTCTGACGATTAAAGATCATCACGTTCTAAAGGACAGTAAGCTTTAAATTTTAATATACTTCACAAACCCTTTTAATGCACAAAACTCAGGGCCAGCAATATTTACGTATGAGTTAAATGGTGAATACAAATTGATCCACAACTTTAAAGGTACAGCTCCTAAAAATACGTCCTACCTAAGCACTCTTTTGTCTTTTTCATGAAAAATAATCTTGTGATAATGAAGGTAGGTGAAAAGACAATGCAGTCTATTGCGACCATATTAGTAAGGCCAGCAAGCACAATGGCAAAGGATGCAGAAAATAATTATCGGAGAAGTTTAGAAATTACTGCAATTTCATCATTGGTTATTTTTCTTCAGGCCTCTTTAATATTTCCCTCTAAAATTCTCATTTTTATTAAGGCTTCTCTTTTCATTTAATGGCTTCTAGAAAGGAAACACGTGTCCTTACATACAACCAGACTTCCTGTAATTAAAAATAAGTGGATCATGTTTCAGAAGCATCACGTTGACTCCAAGAACAAGAACACAAAAAACGTGACACTACTCTTCCAACGTGTTAAGAGATGATGTAACAATCATTTATATCTGCAAAACTGTAAGAGTAGGCCCACGTCATTACGCGTGCTTGAAAAAGGTGGAAGTTGTTTTCAGAATCGGGTAGGTACTCAGGCATTAGTTGCAAAGTCGACAAATAAAAACAAGTGTTATGAAGAAATGTATTAGAAAAGAAGTACAACGTTATTCTGGTCTACACGTCACCCTGTTGGGAACTGCTATAAAACGGAAGTAAATTTTTACAGGGAAGCTTCTCTGATAGGCAGGTGGGCTACAACAGTTTCCACACCTAATTCCAACCGCGGTTCTTTGTATGAGTTACATAAAAGGAACAACGAAGTCATAACAAGAAGACTGTATTTATTCGACAGTGTACTGTACCACGGAAAATGTTCAGCGTAATTCACATCTTCGCTACAATTCGACACGCAAACACAATTTTATATCGATTTTTCCAACATAGGCGCTACTCTGTTTGAACGTCTAATTTAACTTTACGAATATCTTCGAAAATATTTCGCAGTACAAAATAATGAAACATCTCGAGATTTCCACTCTTCTGGGTTGTTACGCAGCATATGGTGGTACATACCTACAGACGTTTCGGGAAAACCTACCAGTCTCATCTTCAGGGATCAAGAATTAGTTCTTCACAAACTATCATCTTCAGGTTCTTGATCCCTAGAATTTTTTACCCCTGAAGTTGTGATAAATAGGTTGTCCCGAAAGTCGGTAAAGATTTACCACAATACGCTGCGTAACAACCCAGAAGAGCGCAGATCTCAAGTACGTTGCGGCGGAAGTCTAAAATCATGCATACATCTCGACATAGGTATTTAACGAAATAAAATAAAGTGTACTTTCTTTTATCCATAATTAATATTTTCAAGAATATAGCTGTTACTGCTCTTCATGACGACTGTATAGTACTTGAAGAAAAGTGCTGTAAAAACAAAAATCGAATCCAAAGAAGACAGTTAACGTATGTACACCACAAAATTGAAGCATGTTCGTTCAACCATTGTTACAGTAGATAAGCAATAATTATTTCCTATTCTGAGTGTGTGTCTATAGCCTTAGGTATCCAGCTTGTCGTATGTGGCCTGCCAGGCTCTACCATACTTTTCCACATCATCTCATAAACGACACAATTTTGGGAAAAATGTTATTGAACATAAAATGTGTATTATGTTTTTCTCTGCAAGTTCTCTCTGAAATATTTCTCACTCTGAGAAGAACCGAGCGAGATATGATCATAAGTGTGCATTGGCCAGCCATTCTTTTCCGATTTTAATGAAATTTGGATTTTCTCGACGGTTTTTCGAAAAATTCTCAAATATCAAAGTTCATGAAAATGCTTCCAGTGGTAGCCGAGTTGTTCCACGTGGTGGACGGACGGACGGACAGACAGACAGACATGAAGAAGCTAACAGTCGCGCGTATAAATAAAAATAAAAAATAACAAATATACCACAAGAATATAAAGCACGCCGGATAATTTCTGGCCACAGGGGTCCATCACAAACTAAGAAGTATGTAGGTAACCAACCATATGCTACGTATCTGAGATGCAGTCATGGCAGTTCCCTAGGAAATTGTCTACAAAATAAGTGTACTCCCTTAGAATATTTATTACCGCTTTTTTAAAAATGTAGATACAACTACATTTTAAACAACTTCTGCATGACCACAGTGATGCTTTAGAGACACAGAAGTTTGCGGTTTTGTCCACGGTATTGTCGAAAGTTCAACTCCTCAGGTATGTTACACCGTGTCGAATAGTAGACGATTCGGCTAAACGTAGGACTTATTATTTGTCGAAAGGCGTTACATATATAGAGAGATGAATCTTTGAGAGATAACTCACCGACACACAGGGATTAATTCCCTTCATTTAACAGAAGGGAACCGCAACAGGTTCAAAACAATTGAAGCTTATGTAAGGCTGATGCTAACATTACTACAGTTACGTGTATATAAAATAACTATTCACAGTAATAAAACAAACACAACTATATATTTACCATACATGAGTTCAGGTTCACATTTCGGAGTAAAATTAAAGAATCAATAGATGAATATTGTTTTATTGTTTGTGGCGCGACAGCCCCCAGTGTGCCAGGGCCTCCTCATTCGCGGGGTTTCTGGATAACACAAAACGACGCACCACAGTCGGTATAAGTACTACGGACGAGTAATCAGCTCGTCGTAGAGACCTCTACTTGATAACATAAAGCAATTACAACAGAAAGATATCCATGCCCTCCGGCGGGATTCGAACCCACAATCTCAGCAGGTGAGCGGCCGAAGACCTACGCCTTAGACCGCGAGGCCACTGGGACCGACAACAGATAGATATAGAAATTGGAAAAGAAAATTCTACAGCTGTAAATATCGAAAGTTCAAGTAGAGACTTCGGCTTAGTTACGTCGATTAGTACTATATAATGTACATGTAATTTAATCTTATCATAAATAAATAGATTCATGAATTAAAGTAGATGTGTGTATGAAATAAATCTTCAAGTATATTCTGTAAAGTTGTAGACATGGGACTTGTTGGTTGAGACTCTTGTCAGTAGGCTCGAGAATGGATGAAAGTTTTGATAATATCTGCCCACGTCGGTACAGATGATACAATGCGACAACTGGTTGTAGTATAAACGTGAAAGAATGAGAAATTATAAATAATAATTTAAATGTAGAAATTAATGACGTAAAAAATACAGTCAATGAATTGAAATAGGAATTCGAAAATAACTCAATTTAAAAAATGTGTTTAATATTATCCTCACATCTAAGCCTAGGTCTTCCGAGTGGTCTTTATCGTCGAGATTTCACAACAAAATCTCTGTGCGTGTTTCTCTTCGCCTCCATACGTGCCACACGGTCCGCCCCTCTCAACCGAATAATATTAAGTGAGGAATGCAAGCCACTGGGGAGACCTAGGCGTAGATGGGTGGATAATATTAGGATGGATCTCCAGGAGGTGGGATGTGGGTATGTGGACTGGATTGGGTTGGCCCAGGATAGGGACAGGTGGCGGACGCTTGT
>Ga0123354_10018513_pt1 | contig 10919 bp, 4 predicted proteins | sample TergutLab28metaG_2_FD_97872 | JGI IMG/M metagenome (GOLD analysis project Ga0123354, IMG submission 97872) | Labiotermes labralis P4 segment gut microbial communities from Petit-Saut dam, French Guiana - Lab288 P4 | ecosystem: Host-associated > Arthropoda: Insects > Digestive system > Gut ... | reverse complement strand
AGGAATATAAGTATAAATACCCAGCATAAAGGAGATGATGATGATGATGATAATAAAAACAAATAGCAGATTGAAGAAAACTCTGGCTGGATGGGCAAGACCCACTGCAACTAATGTCACTTCTCATGCTCTTGGAACAAACACGATAAATAATATTTCGTCCCCTTCCCACCGGAGAACCACCACCCACAGGTTGGGAACTACTAGTTAAGAATGAGTAATGCCAGAAGTAGAGCCTATACTTTGACTTTTTCCAAGCCATTAATGAAGAAGTTGTAGGATGTATCCGCCCTGTGCCTCTGAGTTTTGACCTTCTGTGTATTGTATTAAGTTGAGTGGAAGTGGAATGTAAAGAGTCCAGCATGATTCAACACAGCATGGCACTCATTCTTTCGCGTCACGGTCATTATCTAGTTAAATGAGATTTTACTCTACAAGTGCTGTGTATTGTCACCCAAAATCGCTATGTGCAGTAAATTCTGCCTCAATTCTTTGGAACAAAGGGACAAAAAGCACACATTGCTAAAAAAAGGGGGCAGTAAAGGCTGAAACAACAAAATGTTTTTCACTAACAAGGACAGCCTTACTTAATTTGTCACAACCCTACAGCATGTGAAAGATAGTATTAACTTAAACTTATTGTACCCCATATTTTGCCACTTTTGCTGTGAAACATTTAAATATTCTTGTCGCAACGAACTTTTGGAGCTGCACAATAAAGTCGAAATAATGTGCATCTAGTTCCAAACTTTATAATGCACATCACTGACATGTTACTATAAAACACAAGTTCAAAAAGCAATTTTTTTTAAAGTAGCCTACCAACTATCTCCTTCGTTCAGAAACCCACGTCAGGAGCTAATATTTCCTCAGGTATTTACGAACTTTTCTGACCTTTATGCAAACTGAGAGTTCATTATGGTTTTCACGACAGCTCACCAAGCATCCCTTTCCTTAGCCAGGTGAATCCAATCCTTATATCTTACTTCCTTAAGACCCATTCTGATACTGTCCTCCCACACACACGAGTTTCCAAATGGTCTCTTTTATTCATGTTTCCTCACCATTATCTTGTGCGTATTTCTTCTCCCCCATTAGCGTTACAGACCCAGTCCAACTTATTTGCTTTAACTGCTCACACGCATAATATTTCGTGATCAATACAAAACATGAAGCACCCAATTATGCAGGTTTATCCAGTCGCCTGTTGCAGCCAACATTTCAAGCGAAAACATAACTCTCAGCACTCAATTCTAGAAACCCTCAACCGATATTCTTCTTTTAATGCGAAAGAACAAGTTGCACCCACTGCAGAGTAACAGACAAAATTACACATTTTCGTATTTCAATCTTTACATTCTGAGCGAAGCGGACGACTAAAGATACTGAACCGAATATTAGCAGACATTCGCTGGATTTAGTCTGCTCTTAATTGTTTCATGCACATAAGTGGCTTACTAAAAATAATAAAACTCGTACCTAACAACAGCACTTAGACGTGTATGTCCGTGTGTGTATGTGTGCGTGCGTGTTCTCGTCGGAGGGTTTGTAATTTAATTCAGGTCTTGCCCTAATACACCTTCTTGACACTCAAATATTTTATCCGAGGTACAACCCTACTTGACCGTCTAAGTATGTCCGGTATTACATTTGAATAACGTTACAAAAATGTACGGGGGCAGTTGTGCTCTAGTCATAAGTGAATAAGGCTTCTTTGGACACTATATGGCGTGTACCACCTGCAGTAACATTAAGAAATTTTGTATTTTGCAACAATCTATTTGTGTAATTTTAGTAACTGATCAACATAATGCACAAATTCTTATTTTATAATAAGTTTGTTATATTCCTGTACATGTTTCGAGCACTGTTGTGCTCACCATGAGGAGGTCAAATTCTGTTATAATGCATCTGGTATCGTTACACTCTGTAGCTGGCCGTCCGGTGCGCAGGTAGCGCAGGTAGCGCACCGGACGGCCAGCTACAGAGTGCGACGATACCAGATGCATTATAACAGAATTTGACCTCCTCATGATGAGCACAATAGTGCTCGAAACATGTAGAGGAATATAATAAACTTATTATAAAACAAGAATTTGTGTATAAAGTTGGTCAGTTACGAAGATTATACTGAGATGCATGTTCAACAAAACATCAAAATCTATTTGTGTCTTCGTGTGGTACTCACAACAACGACAACAATGATCCGTTATGCAATATTAAGGAATCGGTATTTGTAATGGAGACGGACTGTGTTCTCCGTGAGTTAGAAAGTGAATTTTTAATATAATTTATGTTAACGTAATTGAAGTCTTAGTTCTGTACGTGGAAGTGTCCCATAGATTATTATTCAATTACGGAAATAATACAAGACACATACACATTCCGAATGCAGTCCCATCTTCTCATATTCGCGCTTCATATCCACAGTACAATTCTTTACGATTTATTCGTGAAAATATTTTCCGTAGCATATTTTTGCGTCACGGATCACCTCATTTTATAAATTGCCTTTATCGCGAAATTTAGCATTAGGTTTAGGCGCGACAACAAAGCAATAGCTGAAATATTTGCAACAGCCTCATCATGTCTGTCCCTCCTTTTTGACGTCTGTCTCTGTCTATCTGCATGAAACAAATCTGGTCCCATTGTAAGGATATCTGTGAAATTTGATATGAGGAATTCTTTAATGAAAAAATTTCGACCATATTAAATTTCTTTAAAATCTTGGAAAAAAACATATTTACATGTAAACATATGTGAATTTATGACAGTATCAAGCTGTTTAAGAAATAGCTACTGTAAATACAATACCTTGCCATTTACGAGATAAGGACAGCAACATACGAGAGAACGAAAGCGAAGTTAACGGTCTAAACATAAAATTCTATATCATACTATCAACGCAAAAACAAAAGAATTTTATGACTGAATTCAGGATGCACAGAAGAGCGGTTAGTATTGTTATTTTCATGTAGTGCAGAATTACAACGGAAATGTGTAGATTCAATACACACACAGGCCTACTGCAATTTTCACCGTATTCTAGCTACAGCCAAGAAGGATCGACTGTAAATCTGATATTATGATACGAGAAAACTTGTACTGTGATTTATCTACAACATCAAACAGGACATTTAAAATATTTGAATTTTATGTGATATTCTTGAAATTACACTTGAATATAAAACCCAAGGAAAAAAAGAGTACCATTGCGCCAGACCTGTTACGTTGTACACACTTTTCTTGTCTTGCTGTATTTTCTGTGCTTCTGTCTTCCCCAAATGTAACTGACATTACCAACTGAAGTATAAATGTAACAGCCAGAAAGAAAGTAAAAACAATACATAATTCATAACAAAGATATACTTGTGATGAATTATGCATGTGTATATGTACGTTATTCCCGATCATCTCTGAAACGTACTGATTGCGACTGTGAAGGATGCGGCTATATTAATAAAACAGAACTGTTGGTTGACGTAAAGTCATGTACTGTGTTTCGGGAATGTCCTTTTATCTAATTCGGAAATAGCTTTAAATACCTGCCTCCAGAATTTATGTACATTAATATTCGGTGTAAACTATAGACCTTAAACTGAAAATCGTTTGAAAAGTTGACAAAGCCTCAAACACGCTTACAACAGTTCCAATGTGGTATAATGCACCGGCGATGCTGCCTACAGGCAGCATCGCCGGTGCATTACACCACAAGCTGTAAACACAGTCTACTGCTCCTGAGGATGGTCGTAATTATCGCCGGAAACACGTTGAGCTGATTGTAATTATCAATAAAATTTGTTGTTGTTGCATCTAGTTGGCTCTTTATATTATTGTAACTCCAAGCGTTTCCATTGCTCAGGCAGTTAGCCGGAGGCATTACACCGCACAGGTCCGGATTGATCCCAGGGCAGTTTATGTGGGATTTGTGCTGTGATGATTGACATTGGGCAGTTTTTATCAGATTACATCGGTTTCTCCCTCACTTTATCATTCCTCCAAAGCTACATACTCATACCTATCCGTTTACCGTCGGCGCTATATTATATACATCACACTACTAACCGACACCATTGCTAAGTAAGAAGTCTTTGTATTTAACACGACTCGCACTACATTGTCTTACTGAATTAAAAGCCAACGACAGAAACTACATAACAAAATTCACACAGGTTGACATAGCATAGAATAGAGTTACTTATAGTACAGAACAAACACTTGGCGTTAGCCCAGCTTTCTAGCAACTTAGAGTTAACTTACTAGGTCCTCACCATTCCCTCTTGGTTTCAGTGAACGTTGTGGACGGCGAAGTTCTTCACATTACCAAAGTCAGCCGGTTACACATGGGCGCATATCTCTGCATTGCGTCTAACGGTGTTCCCCCATCCATAAGCAAACGCGTGGTGCTTAGAGTGCAATGTAAGTATTCGCACAATATTAGTCACATTTCCATACCATACATATATTTAGTAACACTATTGTCCTTTTAGTTTTACATGCAAATTCAATTTCAAATTGGTTACTACCACAACCGCATTTCCCATTGTTAACTTTATACTTTCAAATGAGGTTTCGCTAGGTAGAACCTGAAACGAACAGCGGTAGTGTCGAATATATGCAACTAGTAGTCCGCTTGAAACTGAACTGTTCAATTAAAACTTTGCTAATTTCGTATATCACTAAACAGCTTCATTGTTTCACTCCGCAGTCCCGCCGATGCTGTCAATTCCGAACCAACTGGAGGGAGCCTACCTAGGACAGGATGTTGCCCTAGAATGCCACACTGAGGCCTATCCAACGTCCATAAACTACTGGACCACCGAGAGAGGAGACATGATCGTCTCGGGTGAGTAGTTTACAAGTTTGACATTCAGAGGGCCTTATATCGTGCTATATTCTTATAACAAAAGCCAACAAGATGCACTGTTTCTCAATTTCATTTTGATAAACAACTCTACATGTTTCGGACAGATCTACAGTCCATCATCAGGAGTCTCAAAACTTTACACACAGAAATAGTTATTTGTCATGCTGGTTATATTGACTGCCTGCGAGACAGTCAACATATCCAGTATGACAAATACCAGTTTCTCTGAATACAGTCTTAAGACTCCTGATGATGGACGGTAAGTCTTTCCGAAACATGTAGAGTTGTTTACCAAAATGAAGTTGAGAAACAGTGCAGCTTGTTGGCTTCTGTTATAAGAATAGTTTACAAGTATCTGCATAGGAGATCTCCTGCATTTCAATAGAAACATTGACACGCACACTGAAATAGAAGATTTTCACTTTGACAGGGTCCTTTCGAGTTGTGTAACGAACACGTGAGCTTAACGAAACGACGCACTACAATTCGCATTGTGCTTTCTTGTTGCTTCTAAGATATAATTGTTTGTTTCGTCAGTTCAGTACTAGTGAAATTCTGCAAAAGGGGCAACCATTAAAGTAATGCCGTCCTTATACAAGCCACTAAGTTATTCTGGGACGTCGAGGTATAGCTCCATTCGTTCTTAGCCTTCACCTAGAGTTGGCGTGTTCAGGTTCTGGACCCGGCTGATGTAGCTCTGTAAAAGGAGCTATTGCTTCCTTTGGTATTTGTTGTGTTTCTAGCAAATTACGTATAATGTATCGCATTATAAATAGGAATATTTCATGTACAGAAGCAAGAGTTTCGACTCCCGACGATGTCATTCCAATTTTTCACTGATATAATCATTCCGGCCGCACTATGTTCTTGAGGTCAATAAACCCTCTAGCAGAAATGAGTACCAGGGTTATTTCCTAGGGGTAAAGGCGGCCAGAACAATTGGCTGACAAATTTAGCACCTTCATGTGTCAAAAGTCTTGAAATGTGGGAGCCTCAGCCTCCTGGAACCCACAAGCAGTGTCCAGGCCTGTAACTTTATATTTCATGCACGACTTGTAAATTACCAATGTAATGCGAAGTATGAATAATCCTACGTATCACGAATTAGCTTTAATGTTGCGAAGTAATTTGCGCCCTTACTTGTGATTCTGCAAGCAATATTTTATTATATTTTTGGTGAGTACTGATTAATTTGAGAGACAAAATTACAAACTGCCCTATTAGTCGGTAAGTAGATTAACCGTCACTGGCAAATAAATCTACCGCACACAATTGACTGGTTATTGTGACCATTTTAACGTAGACTGACTGCAAATAAAAGTTATGTGAAAATATATTTGGAAATTATATACAAATTACATGTAGATTTGAGAAATACAGTAACAGTATTCATAGATTAATAGTATCAAAAGTAAAATAATATAAAATATACGTAATGAAAAGTATAGAAGTTTTCAGTCTAACACGATATTTATGGTATAAAAATAATTAAAAGATAATTAAATCAGCTACATGTTTCGGGTTCTTTATAAAACCATCTCCATGGCTGCAATTCAAAAGGCGTTTTTTGATATACAATTGGTAATGCCTTTAAAATACAAGACCTCGTTTACATTGGAATGTAAAATATAAACATGAGATATAAAAAATGTGAAATACAATTATGAAATAACACAAGTTAATAGACACGTGTTAAAATGGTGTTCCGTTGTGATCGGAGTGTGTTTTTGTGAGGTTTTGTAGATGTTTTGTGTTGTGGTGTTATTTATGATCCACTTTACTCCTTTAGTGGAAAGTTGTTTCTTTGTTGGTCTCCTTTCCTTTGGTGTATGTGGATTTTTATTCAATGTATTGAGTTGAAGTGTGTTTTCATTTTTCCGTAGAGGGTCGCTAGATGAAACTGTGCTACGATGTTTCAACTATACTGATAATTTTCATTTTACAATGATGTATGTGTTTTTACACTATTAATATGTTGTCGTATAATTGTTGTATTACACTCTGGACCGTGTATCATGCGCATCTTATTGATGTTCTGTTGTGTGTTTAGTATCGTCGTTTATGCAGAATGCAGACATATACAATTTTTTTTTGTATAGACTCGTGACTATCCAAAAAATGAAAATTATCTATACAGTGACAGATGGCTACACAGTTTCATCCAGCTATCCTCTACGGAAAAATGAAAATACATTTCTACTCACTACATTGAATAATAGTCAACATAGACCAAAGGAAAGGAGCCTCACGTAACAAAAACTTTGCACTAAGGACTGAAGTGAATCATAAATAACATCACAACAGACAACTTCTACAAAACTGCACAAAAACACGCTCCGATCGCAATGGAACACTGCTTTAACATGTATCTATTAACTTAACGTCATTTCATAATTGTATTTCACACTTTATATCTCATTTTTATATTTCATGGTCTAATGTAAACGAGATCTCGTATTTTAAAGACATTGCCAATTGTATATGAAAAAAAAACGCCGTTTGAACTGGAACATGAAGTTGGCTTTATAAAGAAACCGGAACATGTCGCTGATTTAATTAACTTTAAATCCTTTTATATAATGAAGGTTGTGTTCGACAGAAAACTTGTATACACTTTATTAATTAATGATAATCCAACGGGATACCTCACCTGAAAATCATAAATGTGCGTAACTGCACCATCTAAAACCGTGCTTTAATCTAAATGCTTAAAATCACTGTTGGCACTTTATGTAACACCAGGCTTCTCTACGTTTCACAGACAAAATTCTATTTCTGTGTTTTGTGTGCTTTGTAGACGAAGCAACAATTTCTTCCCTACACAACAACATATTGATGTTTTGATGTGTTTGTTTACTGCGCGATAGAAGCCGAATATTTATACATATTTCAGGCGAACCTCAGTTTGAACCGGTTAGTGTTGTGGTCCTTGGGAGTACTCTTTAACACAGTATAGAAGTTTTGGGATCAAGCTTTTCTCTCTTCAAGAGCAAAGATTCCCAAATATTATGACTTGTACAACACTTGAAGATCTGAATGATAGGTTGTCCCGAAACGTCTGCAACTAACTGCCGGTCTTTTCTGTGTAACATTCCAGAAGAGCGAAGACCTCATATACACCACAGAGAAAGCTTGAAATCACACAAGGCTCGGGATCCATAAGAGGGACATAATCACAACATTTACGACACTGGATTTGTTTTCGACGCCAGGAAAAATTATTAGACAATACGTACTCAGTTGAGCTTATCCCTTATATATTGCTGTTCTCAAACACCGGACCTAAGGAATTGCCTAAAACTGAAGTTAAACCTTTTCCGTACTGGTCGTATAATTGAGATTTAGAGCTACTGCTAGAATTTTGAATTTGGTACATAATACAGAGTTTCAGAAATATAAAAAGTGAATATGATATTTTCGAAAAGCACGATAATTGTAGCAATTCCAAAATCCTACCAAACACAAGCTTTTCACATCTTTTCCAACAATGAAAAACAGGTAACCTGACTCTGCAGCCTGGAAACTCTGATCATTACGACATTGGTTCCCTAGTTTTTTCGTTCACATTTGCTTTGTGTCGCGAACAGGGGGCGAGTGTGGCAGGGAGACTACAGACACTAGGTTGGAAAGTATGGAAACATGAAAGTGTGTCCCGCTTTCGATTTAATATATTAGAATTTGTCTGAAGAGATCCGGGAACAGTAATCAGCTTACTCGAATAAGATGAATTGTAGGTCTAATAAGCTCTCGCCAATCCGTATTATTCACAGGAATATTGCAGCACAGTTCCGTAGCTCTATTGCATTCATCCTTCTGGAAGTTCAGTTATTTTACTTGGATGATGGATCGATGCGTACCAAAACCGATACCCTCAAAACCCTGTGGAAATACCCCAGTTCCTTTTCAACGCTGACCTCACCCTAAAATTTAAGTCATTTGTTTCCGTTCTAAACGCAAATTACATCGGCTTTGGTGCAGTAAATGATTCTTTGAATGAGAAAGTCGAATCCGTGAAACGATATAACTGTATGGCCGCAAATTTACACGTAAATGAAACAGCCTTATCCAATATCTCTAATTGCTCCAAATCTTTCTTTCTTTTTCCGACCTCTCTCTACCTACTAACCGTAGGAGTAGAGGGTTATGGTTGCACTTGGCCACACTCAATTATATGCAAACACACAGACAATGACACACACATACACACACACAAACACACACGCACACAATGACGCATACACATATATGCACAAACATTCACAACCGGTAGGGCCACTCTGGTTGAAAGATCGGAGCTCACAGGGACCTCAAACCGTCAGCACACAACATTCACAAGAGACAGACATCCATGTCACTGGCGAGATTCGAACGCGCAATCCCAGAAAGCCATCTGCCGCAGAATCACGCCTTACATCGCGCGACCACCGGCATCGGATAATTGCTCAAAAATTAAAATGTTGAATAAAAATTTGTACCTTACCGCGCTAAATATCTTCAGGTCCATAGACACAGCTCACACACAATGTGCTATTGACTAACTACAAAAATTCGTTGACATTCTTGTTCTACAGTTTCACAAATCTTTCACTCTCCTGATTGGTAATTTGTAATTAATACACCGAAAATTAATTTTATTGAAGGTAGATAATTCAGTGTTATTACTTCAGTAATGATAGCAACAGGAATTTGAATTTTTTGCCGAAAAAAATGACCAGGAACATAACCTTATTCCAGCAACTTGTATTTACACCATGGAAGAGCTTGCATTTTCTCTGTGCGAAGGAACAGGTACCTTTAGTGCGATAAACCAAGCATCTCTGCAAAGTATGAAAAATTCGCTCCCGTCCGTATCTACTCTTCTTCATTATAACTCCGGGTACAAATGTACAGATGAGATTGCTTTGGAATGAGAAATGGAAAGTTGCAAAAATGTACTCTGTAATGTTTCCAGTTACGTCGGAAAAGCGTCGAACACCATCTTTTAATTTCCTGCACATTTCAACTGCACTGAGCTGACAGTTTCGTTCTTCACAGCAGTTATGATATGGTTCAGGATTGAAGTGGGAAATGAAACTTACGTACATAAATTTGTAAAATCATTTGGTGTTAAATGGTAATTACAATTTTAATCTGTGAATAAGAAGAAAGAACTGACATGTTCTAGTCTGGCCCTCAGCCTCATTACCTTAACTGATATTACAATGAAATTATTATTATTATTATTATTATTATTGCAATATAAACGTTTCCATATAACAGGCTACGAAAGCCCAGAGGAAGAATAGAGACATTTCTCTTGCCTTAACCTTGGCTCTTGATGAGGGTGGATGGTCAACGCCGCCCACTGGCCGCCTTACTCCCTGGGAAAGAGAACCGGTACCCATTGTACAGAAGGCTGGGTGGGTTCCAGGTCCGGCGTTGTTATTATTATTAGTATTAGTATTATCAAATTACTGACATACCTCGACTATTGAAGGGCGTCCACCAGTGGGAATAATATAACGTACGTTGGTACACGAGAAGTGTCACTTCACAAAATTAAAAGGAATTTTACCTTCCGGAAGAAGGAGTATAACCAGAAGGAACATCTGTAATCATTTTACGACATATAAATTTAACGAAGCAAGGTTATTATTGGGTATTCATATAAACAGATTCAGATCCCACCTTAAGGGCTTATTAACAGTCTTGTTCAAATGTTTCAGACGGATTTTCTTCTATTAACCTTCTTCAAGTAAACGTCAATATTACATTAACCTATCAAACCTCCTTTCCAGTATAGCACGTCACTTCAAATATCAGTACACGATATGAAGCCGTCGAATATGCTTGAGCGAATAATGAAAAACGGATAGTGTGGGATTGTATCTGAGTGTGGTGTTTTATTTGCAACCTGTTTCGACTTCTGAGAATTCCAGTATATAAACAACCCAGCGCTTTTATTCTGGGTTTCCACGGCGGTCGCTCGCAGTACGAATATGAATTAGTTCCTGCATCAAACGAATGAATATATATATATATATATATATATATATATATATATATATATATT
>Ga0123354_10018512_pt1 | contig 10920 bp, 7 predicted proteins | sample TergutLab28metaG_2_FD_97872 | JGI IMG/M metagenome (GOLD analysis project Ga0123354, IMG submission 97872) | Labiotermes labralis P4 segment gut microbial communities from Petit-Saut dam, French Guiana - Lab288 P4 | ecosystem: Host-associated > Arthropoda: Insects > Digestive system > Gut ... | reverse complement strand
GATTTTCCTGCGCTTCTGCGCAGCCTCATACAATTTTTCATGCCAATAGTGGCAGTCATATTGGATCTAAAGAAAAGAATACAACGACATATCTTGTCTGATCTTATTGCCGCTATCCTCAGAAAGCTCTTCAACAAATCACGAGGGGCTCCAGTCTCCGCTAAATAACATTCATTAGCACAAATCTTATCTTGTTTATATCAATATCGCCTGCAAAGCAATGGGCTTACACCATAAGGCGGTAAGGCACTAAATGGCCGGAGTGAAGCGAGACAAGCTTCGCTTCGGTATTTTTTTGTTTTCAAATAGCGCGTCTTGTTTTTTGAACCTCAGGGAGCAGACGCATTTCTTTTTCTCCAGCATTGGCAATTTATATATTGCAGAGCGCTCATTATGCGCTCTCTATGGCTTTAGGTCGCGCGCCGCCGACCCTCCTGTTTCACCGACAAATCACGTCTCGAAACAGGAGGAAATACCCATGTCAAATCACATCAAGCCCTACGAGTTTCGCGTTGAGGGCAAAGGTGGCAATAAACACATCTACGCACTATTTCGTGATCACTATTTTCACTTACGTGAAGTAGAAATAACTGAAGATATCTATCTGGAACTGGTGGCCTCTAATCGCAGCATCAGAAATATTGAGATTAGCGAAGAGCGGCACAAGGAGTATCGCAACTTCACTGAAGAAGAGCGGGTCCAGCACGGAGCTTGCAGCACTTTATCGGCTGAAGAAGAGGTGCTCGTCAACGAACGAGCCGAAGAGCTGAGACAGGCATTTGCAAAGCTGCCTGCTATTCAGGCGCGGCGCTATCTACTTGCCCATCAATATGGTTACTCCTATTTAGAAATTTCTTACATAGAAGGCTGCTCAGCTAACGCCATCAAAAAGAGTTTAGTTGCCGCCAAAAGAAATCTTCAAGAAATATTACGTAACAGGGTACCCGATGACCCCTCTGAGTGTGGAAGTAAGTGAGAGGCGATGTTCTCTCTGAAAGCACTTTGACAACTGCACAAACATTCATCAGGTACACCACTGCCACGGGGGCATAAATGCCCAAAGCCTTGTAAGGTGGCTGCGCGAAGACGCTAGTCGAAGCGGAGGAGCTGATGCTCCTCCGCAGACGCTAGCCGAGCGAGACTAACGCCCACCTCGTAACCCGGGTTGCACCCGGTAGGCAATAACTCATGGCAGGCATAATGATACTCACGCCGACCGGTAGCCGGAGCGTTGAAGCTGGGAGTTCCCAGTGAGCCGTCGCACGCAGCCGGGGTGTCTCAGCAAAAGCTAGAGGGGTGCAAATCCCGTGGAGCCTTAAAGCTATAGGCCGCCTGATGAATCCTTTAGCCCTGGGGTGTTGAGGACAAATAAGGGCGATCCAGGCACCGATGCTGGCTATCAGCATCTCTGTGCCAAGCAATCTATAAACAAATCAGCCGGGCGGCGCTTGTATCCGCCGCCCGTGCTACATACGAGAGAGGATGACCCTTGTGGGTAAAGAAATTCTTCGCGGTGATATCTATTACGCCGACCTTGAACCAGTAAGAGGAAGCGAACAGGGCGGCAGTCGCCCGGTACTTATCATCCAAAACAACACAGGCAATTGCTTCTCACCAACAGTTATTGTGGCAGCGATCACCAGCAAGGCAAAACCGAGAATGCCTACACATCTACCCATTACAAGCATCCCTGAACTAGGGCAAACCTCAGTGGTGCTATTAGAGCAACTGCGCACCATCGACAAGAGCCGTCTTGCGCGCTATGTGGGAAGTGTCGGAGATGCTGGCATGCGCCTGGTAGATGCTGCTCTTGCCATAAGTTTGGATATGCGGCGCAACCGTGGCGTCATCGACGTTATGACGTTGTGCACTATCTGTAAAGCGCAGTTTCAGGCCAGCGGGTACAAAGCAAAGCAAGTAAGTAATCCCGATGGGGCAAAGTCAACGTGCGATTTTTGCAACCACCGTCAGGGCTTCGATTATGAAGTAGAAAAGCTATGAGTGTTAGCCGGCAGTGTGCATTTACTGCGGCTGAAATCGCTCCTGATAATGACGGTGCTGGTCCGAATTTTCACAAAGAAGTTTCAGGGTGCGCCGTCAGAGTTCATTTCAGATCAGATGCCGAACGCGGTGAAGAACTAAGCGGGATTTTAGATATTTTGTTAGGTGCGCTCCCCCTGGCCTCAATCTTGAAAACCTGAAATTTGCACAATTGCAGTAAAGAGATAAGCAGGGCAGACTCAAAGAAGCAAGAGTTTCTTGCGCGTACTTTGACAACCGAATGGACATACATCGCTGTCCATTATTTCGAAAGGATGGTGATGCTAATGAAACGAGTATTTTGTTTGTATCGCGTATCCACGTTGGGACAGGTTGAAAAAGACGATATCCCCATGCAGAAACAGTCATGCCATGAGTTTGTCTCAAAAAATCCCGATTGGAAGATCACCGGCGAGTTTTCCGAGAAGGGTGTCTCAGGCTTTAAGGTGTCCGCAAAAGATCGCGATGCAATTCAGAGTTTGCAAAAGGCGGCTGCCGAGAAAGAGTTCGACGTACTCTTAGTGTTCATGTTTGATCGTATTGGACGCAAGGAAGACGAAACACCTTTTATTGTTGAATGGTTTGTACAAAATGGCATCGAAGTGTGGAGTGTTAACGAAGGACAGCAGCGTTTTGAGAACCATGTTGATAAGCTGCTCAATTACATTCGCTATTGGCAGGCTTCAGGGGAAAGCGTAAAGACCTCTATTCGTACCAAAACTCGTATGGGGCAACTGGTACGGGATGGGTATTTCAAGGGAGGCGTTGCTCCTTTTGGGTATCGGCTTGTGCATAAGGGACGTATTAATAAACGCGGTCATGAAGTCTATGATCTCGAAATTGATGAGGCGGAAGCTGCAATTGTCCGACTTATATTCGACAAGCACTCTTACTTGGGCATGGGTCCACAAACCATTGCCGCGACGCTTACCTCAAAAGGGGTGCTGAATCGTGCCGGGAACAACTTCGTCTCACCTACCATCAGAAGTATTGTGGGTAACCCAATGTATCGAGGCGTCCTGCGCTGTGGGGAGAGCGTATCGGAGCCTTTTGAGCACCTGAGAATAATCGACGATGAAACCTTTTTTCGCTCTCAAGATTATATTAAGCAGCGATCCGTCAAGTACCAGGAAGAACGACGTATACCCAGGAAGATACCCAAAAGCTGCTTACTTACCGGTAATATCTTTTGTGGCCACTGCGGTGCAAGGCTTATAACATCAACGGCGGGTAAGACGCGAGTGCGCAAAGATGGTTCAGTGTATAAACGCCGCTATTGGCGCTATCTCTGTTACAACCAGATGCGTCATAAAGGTACATGCTGCGGACAGACTGGATATACCGCAACTCGCATTGATGAGGCGGTAACCACCATCGTGAGTGAGTTGCTAGCTGGCCTGAAGAAAGTTTCGGTTGCTGCCATTATCGAGAAGAGGCAAGGTGTTGAACTTAAGAATCTGCGAAGTGAATACGCGGCTGCACAGAAAACACTACAAAAAAAAGTGAACAGTATTGAAGCGCTAAAAGCGGAGGTGGTAAAGGCCGTCAGCGGTGAAAGCAGCTTTAGGCCAGAATTGCTTAGTGGAATGATCGAAGCAGCGGAGGGCGAGAAAGAAAGAGTTGAGCAGATAGTCGCACAAGCATTGGAACGTCTTGCGACATCCAATAACATGGTCGAATCTTTCAAAGAGCAGCATGATCGTTATGTGAGCTGGGCTGATATTTTTGATGAATGTGAGCCAAGCGTCAAAACGCTGATAATTTGCCAGCTCATTGATCGTATCAACGTATCCAGAGGTTATGAAATCTCGGTGCAATTAAACGTTACTATGGCGCAGTATCTTGAACTTGCGGAATGTAAAGTGCAGCTAAGCGCCTGACGCAGAAATAAACGCAAAAGTGGCGGACATTGTTGTCCGCCACCTGAGATTTACGTGGTGGAGCCTACGGGATTCGAACCCGTGGTCTCCGCGTTGCGAACGCGGCGCGATCCCAACTTCGCCAAGGCCCCACATAGATGAATTGCTTTTTCGATTTTCAAGTCACCCCACTGGGATAGTATAGCGTTTCCGTTGTGTAGGACTCCCAGCTGAGCTACACCCCCACGGTGATACGTGCTTGCGGAGCTTGAGTTCCGCAGAGCTTTACTATTGTACCGTAAAACCTGATGCAATGATTTAGAAACCGCGACGCTTTGCGCTGGCACATCTGGCAGCTCTGAAATGCGCGTATACTTAGTTGCAAACTAAGGGATGAGGGACTTCAGCGATGATTATCAAAATTAACCAAACAAAAGCGAACTTGAAAGAAAATTATGATGTCATCATTGATGATCAGCTTGCCTACACGGGTTTGGCTTCATGGGTTTCTGCCTTGTGCTCGACAAAACTGCTCGATCAAAATGGTGATCTTATTCTTGAATCTCATTTCCTGCCGTTTGAGGAGCTGAAAAACTCCATCCCCTTCAAATGGACCTGGAGTGAACGCCAAACCGAAAACCACGCGGTGTTTGACCGGGGCAATAAACCGATCGGACTGTTCTATCTGGCTGCGCAGGGGCTCAAGGGAGAGCTTTCTGAGAAGCGTATTGTGAAATACGGCAACTATGAGCTTTCGCTTTATCCTATCAACAAAGGGCGCAACCAATACACCCCCATTTTTTTGGGTGATACGCAGATCGGGCAGCTGGATAAAGATGGATTTGTAGAAGACAATAAAGACTGGTATCGGCTCTATCTGCTTGATGAGTATCGCGATCTGGCGCCGATATTATCGCTTTTCGTGATCTACTATGACAGTTACGAATATGGCAATCAAGGTGAGGTAGTGGCTTACAGTTCTGATATCCATTACGAGTGGACGTATTCAAAATACAAAAAGCTGTATGACCCAAGTTGGTTGCCTGCTCATTTTAAACCTGTTGATGATAGTAAGATGCTTGCCCAGATGTCCGAGCGTTTTCGTAAACGCGTTATAGTGACGCTCAGCATCGTTTTTGGCGGGATGGCATTGCTCGCTATTGTTTTCGTGATCTTGTGGGTTGCGGGTGCCTGGCCGCACTAAGAGCCAACCAAAATAATCGAACGCGCTTTCGGAGAAAGCGTGCAAGGCGGGCGCGTCGCGGCGCTTTCTGCGACAATCAAAGGGTAGGTAACCCAGCCCCAGGAGGCTTATGCTTTATGCCATACGTCGAGTTCAAACATGTTCGCAAAGTCTACCGGACCGGCGAGGTCGCGGTCGAGGCGCTCCGCGACGTCAGCTTCGGGCTTGAGCGCGGGGAGCTCACGGTCATCGTCGGCCCCTCGGGCGCTGGCAAGACCACGGTGCTCAACCTGCTGGGGGGCATGGACTCGGTCACCGAAGGCACCATCACGCTCGACGGCGACGAGGTCAGCGCCTATCGCGGCCGGCGGCTGGTCGAGTATCGCCGCCAGGACGTCGGCTTCGTGTTCCAATTCTACAATCTGGTGCAGAACCTGACCGCGCTTGAAAACGTCGAGTTGGCCAGCCAGATCTGCCACGATCCGCTCGACCCGGCGACCTGCCTGCGTCAGGTCGGCCTTGGGGAGCGCCTGCAGAACTTCCCGGCTCAGCTTTCCGGTGGTGAGCAGCAGCGCGTGGCGATCGCGCGCGCGCTGGCCAAAAACCCCAAGCTGTTGCTGTGCGACGAGCCCACCGGCGCGCTCGACTATGAGACAGGCCGCAACATCCTCGTGCTGCTGCAGGAGACCTGCAAACGCGAGCAGCGCACGGTCATCATCATCACGCACAACCAGGCCTTCGAGGCGCTGGCCGACCGCGTCATCCACATCGGCAACGGCGTGGTCACGCGCCAGGAGACCAACGCGCACCCCGTCTCGGCGGCAACGATCGAGTGGTAGATGCGCGCCTACCTCACCAGCATACTGCGCTCCGCCTGGACCTATAAGCTGCGGCTACTCGCCATCGCGACGATCGTTTTTCTGGGCGCGGGCATCTTTGCGGGCCTGCTGGCGGTCTCGCCCAACATGAAGGCGGGCGGCGACCGGTACTTCGACGACAACAACACCTATGACCTGCACCTGCGCAGCACCTTTGGGTTCAGCGCCGCTGACGTCAACGCCATCCGGCACACGGCGGGCGTGGGCGCGGCCCAGACCGCCAACCTTTTTGACACGGTCGCCACGATCGGCGGGCAGGATTACACGATCCAGCTCAACAGCCTCGACACGAGCGCGACCGGGCAGCCGCCCACAAACCAGATGAACAAGCTGACCCTGACCGAGGGCCGCTGGCCGTCGGCTCCCGATGAAGCGGTGCTCATCAAGCCGGCGCTCGGCACCACGCAGACGATCCGCCTGGGCGGAACCGTCGACCTCAAGACCAAGCCGGGCGACGGTACCTCCGACCTGCTCAAGCGCACGCGCTTCAAGCTGGTGGGCTACGCGACGACCCCCCAGTACCTCTTTTTCTTCCTGGGCGGCACGAACAAGGGCTCCGGGACGCTCGACTACGAGCTGTTCATCCCCAGCGGGAACTTCAAACTGACCGACACGGTCACCGACGTCTACGTCACGGTCAAAGGCGCCAAGCAGCTCGACATGTTCAGCCCCGCCTACGCCAGCACGGTGAAAACCGTGATGGACCGGCTGAACAAACTGGCTGGCCAGCGCCAGTGGCTGCCGTACCAAAAGGCGCAGCGCGCGATCTCCGACGCGGAAAAGACGCTGGCAAGCAAGAAGGCCGATGCGGCCAGCGCGTTTGCCAAGGCGCAGCAGCAACTTGACGACAGCGAGCGGCAGCTGGGCAGCGGGCAGGCCGCGCTGAACACGCAGCGCCAGCAATATGAGAGTGGCCGCGCGCAGCTGGCGGCAGGCGAGCAGGCGCTGGCGCAGCAGAAAAGCGCCGGCCAGGCAAAGATCGACGCCGCGCGCAAGACGGCTGCCACGCAGCTGGCCGGCGCGCAGGCGCAGCTTGACCAGCTCGGGCAGCTGCTGTCCGTGACGCCGACCTCGACGCCCGAGTATCCGGCGCTGCAGGCTCAGCTGGAGCAGGGTCGCGCGACGCTGGCCGCGCAGCAGCAGGTGGCGCAGGCGCAGCTGTCCGCGGCGCAGACCCAGCTGGACAGCGGGCTTGCGGCGGGCGCCGCCAAGCTGGCCGCCTCCAAGCGCCAGCTCGACGCCGCTCCCGCGCAGCTGGCCGCAGCGCAGGCCCAGCTGGACAGCGGGCGCGCGCAGCTGGAGCAGGGCCGCGCGACGCTGGCGACCAACCGCGCCTCGGCAGCGACCAGCTTCGCGGACGCCCAGCGCACAATCGACGACTCCCGCAAGCAGCTCTCCGACCAGGGAGAGCCGCAGTGGTACGTGCTCCAGCGCAGCGACGACTACGGCTTTTCAAGCTTCGAGCAGGATACCGACTCGATGAAGCACCTCGCGACGATCTTTCCGGCGCTCTTCATCCTGGTCGCCGCGCTCGTGTCACTCACCACTATGACGCGCATGGTCGACGAGGACCGCCTGGTCATCGGGACCTACCAGTCGCTTGGCTACAACAAGCTTACGATCAGCGCGAAGTATCTCTGCTACGCGCTGGTGCTGGGCATCGTGGGGGCGCTGGCGGGCGCGCTCTTCGGCATGTGGCTGTACCCGACGGTCATCTGGGACACCTACGCGCACCTGTTCACGCTCCCCAAGCTGACCGTGGGCAGCTATCCGGGCTACGCGGTGTTCAGCATCGCGATACTGACGCTGACGATCGTGCTTGCCACCGGCGTGGCGCTGCTCGCGACGCTGCGCGAGTCCTCGGCGGCGCTCATGCTGCCCAAGGCTCCGCATCCTGGCAAGCGCACGTTCCTCGAGCACGTCAAACCCGTGTGGCGGCGCCTGACCTTCATGCAGAAGGTCACGGTGCGCAACATCTTCCTCAACACGCGCCGCATGCTGATGACGGTCATCGGGATCGCGGGCTGCACGGCGCTGCTGCTGATCGGGTGGGGGATGCACGGCTCGATCTCGTCGACGGTCGAGCGGCAGATGACGCAGATATTCGAGTACAACATCGGCGTCGGCTTTACCGGCAAGCTGCCGTCGTCAGAGCTGCGCGCCATGATGGATAACCCCAAGCTGTTCTCCGCCTCGGCGCTGGGCATGCGCGAGACGGCCCTGGTCGCGCTCCCGCACAAGAACACGCGCGCAAAGAACAACTCTGAAGATGGCGTCTACCTGACGAGTTTCGAGCACGCGAGCGAGGGCGCGAAGCTCATCAATTTCATCGATGTGAAGACGGGCAAGACCCTGCCCTTTACCGACACCAGCGTGTTTGTCAACGAGAAGCTGGCCGAGATCATGGACCTTCAGGTGGGCAGCAAGCTCAAGGTCACGCCGATGATGACGACCACGCGCGAGACCAGCACCGTGGTCATCACGGGCATCGTGCGTAACTACACCAGCAACTATCTCTACCTGGGGCCGCAGGCCTACCGCCGCTTCTTTGGCACGGCGCCATCCTACAACCAGATCCTGGCGCGCACCGCGACTGTGCCCATCAACAAGAGCGGGCTGCAAAAGCGCCTCGATAAGGTATCCGATGTGACCAGTGTGAGTTATGTTGACGACACGCTTACCCGCATCGGGCAGATGACGGCCAACCTCAACACCGTCATGATGGTGTTGATCGTGGCCGCCGCCGCGCTGGCGTTCGTGGTGCTCTACACGCTGACCGACGTCAACATCGCCGAGCGCAAACGCGAGATCGCCACGCTGAAGGTGCTCGGGTTTTACCCGGGCGAGACGAACAGTTATATCTTCCGCGAGGTCTTTGGCCTGGTGTTCATCGGCACGGCCGTGGGGCTGGTTCTGGGGCAGTTCCTGTTCCAGCTGGTGCTTTCGAGTGTCGAGCCGACGGCCTTCAGGTTCGTGCGCACGATCACCCCGGTGAGCTACCTGCTGGCGGTCGCTTTCACGCTGATCTTCGCTGCGTTCGTGAACCTGGCGATGATCCCCAAGATCCAGGGCGTCGATATGCTGGAGTCCCTCAAATCAGTAGAGTAGCCAGACGCGCCTAAACGCCCGCTGGGCAAGGATGTTGAACTTTGGGTGACAAAACGACCCCAGGGGTCGTTTTGTCACGAGCGCCAGCGGCGTGAGGTTATATAAAAATAAGGCGTCGATAAGGCGCCTTATTTTCTGGCTATTTTCGGTTTGACGCTTTTTGACGCGAGATAAACGTTCGCTGGCAAGGCGCCGTGAAGCGTAGCGGCCTTTAAGGCCGTGAGCTTCGCGGGAACGCAGCCAGTGGGCGTTTAGCTCCGTCAGGGGCGGATGAGAACGGGGGTGCCGACTTTAACCTGGTCGTAGAGCCAGATAACGTCGGAGGTGCTCAAATGCAGGCAGCCATGTGACCACGCGCTCCCGCCGGTCGTACCGGCATGGATGCGGTAGCCGTAGTCGACGATCTGCCCGATCGAGTTGCGCTGGTCGACGTTCATCGCGCGCGGCCCCAACGGATTGCCCGGCCCGGGCCCGATCTCCTTGGGCATGCTCTTGGCCCAATCATCCCCCGGGTTGATCCAGGTGGGATTGTAGCGTTTGACCCCGATGAAGTAATCACCGGGCCTGGTCGCAAATTCGGGCGCTCCCGTCGCGGTCACCATGGCCCGCATCAGGGTCGTCCCCTGGTACAGCCACATCGTTTTCTGCGAGAGGCACACGACGATGATGCGCTCGCTCGCAAGGCTGGCGGAAGTGACCTCAGGCTCGGTGGTATTGGTCTGGACCGTGATGCGCTGAGCTTTGTTCTCGGTAACGGCGGATTTGATCGCCTGCGTGAGCTGCGTGGCCGTCGCGCTTGTCTCGATGGTTATGCCGGTCTTTCCGGGGGTGATCACCGGGACCAGGCCGCCGGTCGGCAGGCTCAGCGTCGCGTCGACCGCCGCTCCGTTGATCGATTTCGCCAGGTTAGTCACGGCGGAGGCGACCGCCGTCTCATCGATAGAATAGGGGAGTGGTATCGTGCGCGCGGCCGACTCATGCAGCCAGTCATAACGCAGGCGCTGGGTCAGCGACATCTTCGCGCGGACCGACGTGATGTCGTTCACGATGGTCGCGGTATCAAACTTCACAAAGCTCTTGACCTGCACGACTTGCGGCGTGCCGGTGGTCTCCAGATCGATCTCTTGCGCGTTCAGGCCAGCGATGATGCTGTCGACCTTCGGGGCGACCTCCTTGTTGGTGAGTCCGCCAAACGACGTATGGTAAAAGCTCACGCCGTTGGGCACGACGTCGGCCATCTGCTGATCGTGATGGTAAAGGTACGCGGCCCCGGTCCCGCCGACCACAAGCAAGAACAGCACGATGATAAGGAGCGCCTTCAGCACCGGATGGCGCTTGCGCCGGGCGTGCTCTTCAGCGACCCGGGAGGGGAGTGGGGCGGCGCTCGCCGCGGGCCCCTCGGCTGCCTGCGCTGCGGGGGTCTCTGCGGCCGGCTCGGCGGGCGCTGTTTCCGGCTCCTGCGCGGCCTCCTCGCTCGCCTCCGTCGTCACATAATCCTCGGGAGCCACAGGCCCGATGACCTGCGGTGTTTCGACCTCAGAGGAGTCTGGTGTTGGTATCTCGCTATATCCTTCTGTCATGGTTTCACTTTCACCCTAAAGAGCCACAGAATGCTTTCATTAAAATAGTATACCGAGCGTAGCACAAATCGGACGCGGACGTTCCGTTCACGTTATACTAGATGGGTTATGACACAAACGACTACATATCAGGCGCCAAAAGGCACGGTCGACTTGACCGGACGGGCCGCGCTGGCTTGGGACTACCTGACGCGAACCGCGTCGCGGGTGCTCTCTCGCTACGGCTACACGCCCATCTACACGCCTCTCTTTGAGGCGCGCGAGGTGTTCTC
>Ga0123354_10018511_pt1 | contig 10920 bp, 12 predicted proteins | sample TergutLab28metaG_2_FD_97872 | JGI IMG/M metagenome (GOLD analysis project Ga0123354, IMG submission 97872) | Labiotermes labralis P4 segment gut microbial communities from Petit-Saut dam, French Guiana - Lab288 P4 | ecosystem: Host-associated > Arthropoda: Insects > Digestive system > Gut ... | reverse complement strand
TTTGGGGGTTTTTTGCGGGGGGGGCCCCCCCCCCCCCCGTGTTTTTTTTGCCCCCCCCCCCCCCCCTCTATCGCTAGAGCTCACCGCCACTCTGTGTCAGCGTTGTTGCCGACCTTGCATTCGTACATTATTGTTTTAGTGTCTTGAGTTCCCTTTCTAAACGTCCTTTCGCACTTTTTCCCTCTTCTAGCTGTACTTTCAGTGTCACAAGTAGGTTTCTTAGAGTACTTACCGTTTCGTATATCGTCTTCTTCAGTTCTTTTCTCATGTTTCCGCTCTGTTCCATCGTGTTTACGATCTTGTTGAGAGCTTCTTGCTGAGAGAGTATGTATGTGTGTGTGTGTGTAAAAGTTCCTAGAAATGTTGCTAGAGGGTGAATAAATGTATTACTGCATGTACATAATATGACTTTTGGGTGATGCTCTTTGAAGATCTGATATGTATGACAGGTTCCTTCATAAGTACACTGAATATAAGGAACATTATAGGGGTCATTTGGAAAAAAAAATTTCCAGTAAACCATAGAATATATCAACACTGTTGTGGGTGAGGTCAAAAATTGTTTTATAATGTAATTTGGTAAGGAGCAACACAAACAAGGTGAAGTGCTGAGTACAGATACACAGCAGCATCTAGCCACACTGCGCATCCATTCCACACTGCTCGTAAGCGCACACACACATATAGGGCGAACATGGCATGCGACTAGTGTGCAGTGTTTTTCAGTCTTATTGAACACTTATCAAGTTATGCAAGCTGCAGCCTTGGTTGGTTTTAATGTTGCTGCAGTAGTATGTGAACTTGACTGAACTGCTTCCTGGTGTACACATAGTGACCCAGTACCACTATAACCAACCGTCAGTCTACTTGTAATTCTGGGCAGGTGTGGTTGTGTTTTGTTGCATAGAAGTGTCATTTGAAATGGTTCTTAATATTTACCAATGAGAATCAAGTCTACATGCATTATCTGTATGGTTTCTGCACTGAAAACTGTAGGGCTCCTGAAACAGAATACCAGAACCTCACATCTCTCAATGCTGAACTTGTTAATGGTATTGAATTGAGCTGTGGTTTGTAGTACAGTTTTTACTCCAAATGACTTCTGTTGCATGGTCCAGGAGTTAAACTCACTTGTCACACAACATTCTGTATGTACGTAGTTGTTACCTGTTTTGTGCCTCTGCTGCAGAGCAAATGTTGCAGCGAATCAGAGTGAATCAACAAGCACACGGAAATTGCCGCCACCTCTGTCAAGACATCCGAGTGTAACAGTGAATTTTGCTGATCTTGGAGCACAGATGGAGGATGAAACATTTGAGCACATTCTACAAGAGACAGCGCACCATGACACTGTCATGGCATTTTATTATATGGACGAGAACAACAAGGTACCTTTCCATTAAAAAAGTACTTGGGATAAGGGTAGCATAAGTGCCTGCTTTTAGGTCAGGTTTTTGTTAGAAGAAACTTTACCGAAATGATAGACTTGCTTGTTCATGAAGGTAGTCTTAATAATATAGGTGCTCCTTTCATTACAAACATTTGACTCACAAACTTCCAGACACACAAAAAAATTTGTCCACATGTCCAGTTGCCTTTGATAGTGTTGAGGGTGGCAGTAATAAAATGAACACTATTATAATGGAAACTAAAGTGGACCTTACGGAGTGTTATGAAACAGATGAGAAAATGATGAACATTGAACATGCTTTTGGAATGATTAATGTGACTGTTTTTCAACATGTTTGGTATTGATAGGCGTTAACTTTGACTTACAGACTTCTGGGACCTAACTTGTTTGGAAAGTATAGGAGCAGCTTTATACAGTTGTATTGATAAACAACGTATCAAATGTGCAAACTGATATGACAGCACGCATCTGATATGTTCACTGCCATGGCACTGCACAGTGATAATTTTATCAAGTGTCATACAACAAAACAGTGGTGGATTACTTTAAGCACCAAAAGAAACTGATTACACTACTTATACTGCGGCACTATGAAAAATCCCATTAGTAGTGGCAAAGATGGTCCTGGAGAATGCACACTCATTGGCTGCTGTTGTATTCTCCTCCAGTCCTTTGAAGTATGTATGAAATGAATGAAAGAGTTTTCCACTTATAGTGCAGGTGATCTCATGCGTAGCACTCCAAACATTCATGTGGACGGAAGAATAGACAACTGGAAAGTAATACTGGAAACTATATTTGAAGGGGAGTGTAACAGCTTGAGGGAGATATGGAGAGGAAGCTTTCTGTGGCTTCTTTATGTTGCCAGAATAGAGGCAAAGAACTGATGAAAACTGGAGAGACAGGATAATTCCCTGGCATACCATACTGCTTTAAGAATTGCAGACGTTTGTTATATCCAAGTATATTTGTTCTCTGAGGAAGTGACAAGAGTGCGCAGGGTAGTTTGATGTAATAAATTGTTATAACAAGACAAACAAAATTTTGATGTATATGTGTATATATATATACACACACACACACACACACATGTACAGTTTTACAAAAATTGAGACATGAAACAGGTTTGTTTTTGGTTTTAAGTAGTGTTTGAAATGGGAAGAGGAAAAATATTTAAGTTGATTTTTCGCCCCTGTGGACTAGAGTGTGCAAGAAGTGGCATAGTGACAGTTCAGAAACTGCAATCCAGGAAGCGTATTATCCTATCCTGTCACTTTAAATCTGGGGCCTCTTCTGTCTGACTGCAGTGGTTACAAAGCAGAGAAATAAAGTTCCATTAATTGTTGAACTATCAGCCTTGTCAGTATATGGTTATGCTAACATTGTGGAAATTATATTTCAGGTTAAGGTAACAGAAATAGTTGATGTAACAGATGCTGATTCAAGTGCTGTTCTATCGCCAGAAGAACGAGCAAACAATATGCAGCTGGAATTTGATGACGACTGGCTCTCTGAGCAGGTCATGCAAACAGTTGGTCAGTATAACCACTTCTGAATATCTGTATCAGCTTATCAGTAATTTTTCCTGGCGTGTTTGTAACCTTGCTAAGTTTATACTGCATAGCTTGACACAGTACACTGAACCTCCTATTTCTTGGTTTTTATTTCAATGTTTTACCTAACAAATTATTAAATTTCAGTGATACTGCATCATATGACTGCATGTGAAATATTCTGAAGTTTTTCCTTAGTTTGTTTACCGTCTACATCCACCGCTATCCAAAGAAATTTTAATTTGAAATTTCACTTGTGTTATTTTTATTGCTCTGCATGGGTGTGAAACTGAGTCTTCCTGACCCTGTGGGTAGAGCATAGATTGAGAGTGATTGATAAGAGGGCACCAAGGAGAATATTTGGAGCTACAGAGGAAGGAAACACCAGGAGAATAGAGAAAATTACATTTGATGTTTATTGGATCATGCATCATTGTGATAACTGAAGAACAAAAAACCAACTAGATGCCACTTATTATTTTATTGTACTTCGTATAGGCTCAACATGTTTCGGGCATTGCTGTGCCCATCATCAGGAGCTCACGACTGTATTGTTGATTACCACATTGGTCATTTCGCTCTTGGTTTGCTGTGTGTTAGAGGTTAGTTTGAAAATCTAAATTGGAGAGATCACTTGGAAGATATGGGCACAGTTGGGATTATAATATTAAAATGCTTCTTAAACAAGATACATTAAATTCCATTATTCTGGCATCCAGGGACCATACAGGTGCCAAATTATTTAATATTCCACATTATCAGACGGTACCTAAATGAAATTCCTACAAATATTTTTTTGTTAGTGCTCCTATACTTAGGCTGTACAACTAATCAGAGCATTCATTTTGGATGTTTCTTTATCTGCTGGTTCAGAGTTATCAGGGCTCTTTTTCTATGTTTTTGGAGTCTTTGTAGCTGAAGAAATCGATGGAATAGGAGACAAAAGGTCAGGATGTACCACAATGGTTGATGTACCTACAAACCTTTAGGCCTTTTTGAACATGTTCCTGAGATCTGTCTGTTTTACTGATGAAGCTTTTTTCTGGTAAAAAGAACAAGTTCTGGGCTTGAGATTACTCAAGTGCCATATTATCAAGATTTCCATATTTTCAGATAACAAATTAAAGAAATTTTGCTGTACTGTGGTATGGAATGTATTCGGTGTATTTAAGATATGGTCTAGTGAAAGGCTGCTATGAGCACTGTAGTGACTGTATGTCATTAAATGCTGAGACTTTGTTGAGCACTGACCAGTTATCAACATTTTGATAACAACTTCGCTTCATGGATTTACTTAGTTGATAAGCATTTCTTGATAAGTAATGCCATAGCCTGAAGTCCTGCTTGTGAGTCTTGTAGTCCCTCACCTAGTTGAGAAATTCCCTGCATTGTATGGAACCCAAAGTGTCCGTTCTGTGTTCACAACATTCTGCCACATGTCTCTATCATGAGCCAGATGAATCCAGTTCATGCCTTCCCATCATATTTCTTTTTAAGATCTAATCCATTTGCTGTTATCCTCCCATGTCTGTCTAGTTCTTTCAAGCACTCTTTTTCCTCTGGGTTTCCCCACCAGAACCCTGTGTATGTACATTTCTATTCTCACCCATGCATGCTACATGCCGTCTGCATCTCATCATTTATTTCATCAAGTGTATAATACTGGTGAAGGTTAAATCATGAATCTTCTCATTATGCAGTCTTTCTGTCCTCCTGCTACTTCGTCCCTTCCTGGCCCAAATAACTTACTTAGCAGCCTATTCTCAAACACAGACATTTCTTTACAGAATATAGTATGTTAGAGTGATGAATGAGTTCTGGCCACTTTCACAAATAGGAAAATGTGGTTGAATTTGTAACTGTGCCCTGATTTCCATTCCAGTTGTATTTCAAAAATATTTTTCTCCTGTAAAGCTGTGGCAGTGGAAAGAGATGAATGATAAGTTACTTCAGTTGGCACCAAAACTAATAAATACACTATATTTTCTATATTTTTACAGATGACCCATATTACGGTGAAGATGATCTGGGACTGTCTGACATTTCAGTTGATGATTGCAATGTTGATGGTGGTGATTCAAGAAACATCTTCTCAGACCCTGAGAGTGAATGGAACAGTACAGAAGCAGCTAGAAAGCTGTCCAGTGAAAAGTTAAGTAATATCAAGGAAGCATTTTGTATTGCACCTAACTCCCTACCAGAGTCTGATCAGAGTGATAACAAACAATCCAGTGTTCAGCCTTTACAAAGAAAGCCCTCATATGTCATAATGAGCAACCTTGTGTGAAAGGTCAAAAGCACAACTGTGTTGGAACTTATCCTCTCTAGGGAGGGTATTTGTACCTTTAATGGTTAAACACTTCACTTTATGCCGAGAAACAGGAAGGATTGGTGTTTGGAACAAATAACTGAAGCCTATTGAATAGGACTTGAAGATGCCTTGTAATCTAAGAGAAACATGACCCACTTCCTTGTTGAGGTAATTTGGCCCTTGTAAGAGTGTTACACTGCATACAGCCTGATATAACAATTGAGGTTTTATGATGGTTGTGACAGTGCAGTGTGGGAGCTGGGTACTGCCATTTTGGAGGAACTACTTTCCATGGAGTCAGTGCATTCCCCAGAAATGTTTATGCCCATCAGCTGTATCAATGGTGTTGTTATGCAGAGGACCACCATGCAAGGATGGTCATAATGTTGTGTTAAAAGCTCAACATGCTTTTTGTTGCTCTTCCTGCAACATTTCCACTCTAGCAGTCAAATATGTCCTCCATTTTTCTAAACAAAGCTGCTCCACCTCAGTTTCCTAGTGTTCTTTCTACCTAATATCTTTCATAACCTGTTGTTCCAATATTGATGTTGATATTCTGTTGGAAATTTCCCTTTTACATTCATGTCAAAAACCTTGTCTGGGGTCTGTCTTCAGTTCATTGTTAAACTTTATCCATATCTTATATGCATGCTGTATGTAACTGTTACAATTAAATATGTTTATTACCAACAGGCTGCACTTACACATGAATAGAGAACCACTCCTACATGTTTCAGCTATTATTTACAGCCATCTTCAAGGAGCACCAGTATAAAATAAAAGACATATACAGCATTAACACACAGTTTTGTAAAATTGTAAATGGTAAAATACAGTTCCAGTGTACCATTACAACACCATTGTATAGTGTTAGCAATATATGTTAAGGTTACGTTAAATTGTACAAGATTTGTGGTAATATCCTTTTAGTATATGTTGGTGCTTTTTGAAGGTGGCTGTAAATAGTAGTCAAAACATGTAGGAATAGCAGTCTGTTCATGAACAAGTGCAGTTTACAGTAATAAACTTATTTATTTGTACCCTTATCATTTTATTTGACCATAGGGGTCTGAAAAGTTGGCAGGTTGTTGTTGGCTTACATGTAGTTATTGCTACAGCATTTCTTAAATTCTGTAGCATCTCTATAAATGCAGGCTGAGGACAGATACACTCACAGTACTTGTACATTTTAGCTGAAGACTAACAGTTCATGAGTTCTTGACTGATCATGATTTTACATTAGTTATGTTGAAAGAGTGCAAGAAACTGACCTTTCCTTGTTAAAGTTGAAATGGGATATTTGTTGCTGTAATGGTCAAGTTCCTAAAAGATAAGTTATAAAACTTTGAACATCATCAGTGCAACCACAGCGATGTGGAAAGTTTATTTATGATACCGATTTTATGAATTTGCTGTTGTAAGGATTTCATATTTTGTTTCACATATGTGTACTCATTGTTAATTTATTTGTTATTTTAATTGCTATTGTACTGTGATGAAAAAATGTATGTGTGAAACAGAAGTTGTATTTATGTTGTAACAGTCCATGTTAAAATATGAAGTTAAAACATTTTGTAGTTTCTTTTTGTTAAATGTAATTTGTCACAAACCATTTGTAAAGGGTTTTGACAGTGGTATGTTACACAGAGTATGATGAGTTTTCTGGACTTTGTCAACTGTATGGTACAGAGCCGTAACAAGGACGAAGTAAGCATGGCAATTGCCACGGTCATGCAGAACTGTCGGGTGCAGAAACTGTATATAAAATATGCATCTACTAGCCCATGACTAAAATAAACGTTGTGATATTCTTGTTTCTTACTATTTATTTACATTTTTGCTGGAGTAACTGCTGTTAAACTATAGGGGGCATAGTTTTATATTCTTGCCTTGGGCAAAAAATAGTTATGGCTCTGCTATAGTATTGCAAACACAAAGTTCAGTAAACTGGTTGCAAAGTTGAAGGGTGGGAGAGCATTACTGTGTTGAGTCCATTAGAAAGACTTAGTATTTGAGGTCAGTTGCTTCTAATTGACCCAAGTGAGTAGGTGCTTGTTCACCTTTGCAGCTGAGAATGAAAACAGGTACAGTTTTGTAAATGTTATGTTCTGTTCAGAATATTAGAAAGTGGGCAAAGTTTAGACACCCTGTAATAGGAAGTCAAGTTGTCATATTTAAGTGTTGATCTGTAGTATTAAAACCTGCAATTGTTGCATTCCTGTGAATTCTGTGGGGTACGTGTGTGCCGTGAACGGGCAAGTTACAGTTTTGTTCGTAACCAGGTTACGATTCAATGACATTACTTCTGTTTCAAGCAAACATTCTTTGCATGCTTAAAGAGAAACGTTTGCGTTAATGCCCCGTGTGATACAGTATCTGCCTGAAAGTTCACAATTTTGATTTTCAAAAACCAAATTGTTGCATGTTTACTCTGAACAATGTACATATCGAATTTAATACACGTGATTGTTCCATATATCAGACAGAATCTAAAACTGTAGTTGGCATGATACTCCTGCACATGGATCTGTTTTTGTGTATAATTTTGACCAGTGGAACAGATTATTTCTGTTAAAATTTTCTGTTTATTCATCTGTATTGCTGATTTCTTGTATATCTGCAGATTTTTTATTAATATAAAGGTTTCAACACATGTTGCATAGGTGAAAAAAAAATTGATGCCACGTGAAACAGATGAAATTAAATTGTGTAATGAGTGACAAATACTGATGTACTCGTATAGAATCAGGTTTACAATCAAAAACATGCTGGAAGAATGGCAGTTTTGTTCACTACATAGTGGCTACTTGAGTGAATTCCGGCAAGTTGGATAATCCTAACATGATGCTGCTTATTGCAAGTACCACTTATGGCAGTGTGCCTGTTGGGTGTTCCGAGTTACTAAAATTGTCTTTTTATCTTAAGGACAACTTTTATCCAGGGCCAACTGCCTACAGTAAATGATGCATTGGGAACTGTCACACCTCAGTATAGTATTATTTTTATATGTATGTTGAGCGTAATTGAGTTGTGATTAAATAAATTATATATTTTGTATATGTGTATTTTCCATGGTATTTATTTTGATATGTCCTTTCACATAACACACAACCAAGCCTGTTCCCCCATTGCTGTCCTCCCAAACCCCTTCTCCTCTGTTTAATTCCATGTTCTTCTTTCCTTCTGCATGCCATCTTTCTTTACTGTTGTTTCCATTTTGTCAGTAATTATGCCATAATCCTTTGTTATGTGTAGGGACCATAAAGCAAAAATCTGTCTTATTCCCACATGAACTGTTCCATGATATGTAATTCAGGTTACAGAAGGATTATGCCATAAGCAGTGAATGATGTTGGTCATTAGTCACATAGTGAAAGAATGTTTCTTCTGAGATGTAAAGCTTCAATCACATAAAAGCAGTTAATATGTGTATAGTTTACATTACTGAACTTGACATTTTATTTTTGATACGTTTACTGTTATTTTAGCAGTGGAATGTAATGAACACAAGGCACATGAGTATGTGACTAGTCAATTGTATTTAAAAGAAATAATACAGCAGTTCTCAACCTTTACCTTCTCAGGGTACACTTCATATATTACCTCTGTCTTTATATCATGGCACATTTAAAAGTATAAGTGACATGTGAACTTGATAGAAATACTAACTACATGGCACAGAGTCTTCTTGAGAAGTCAGGTAGTCAAACTATCACCACATTTAATGGTAGCCAAAGGTACAAAATTTTGGGGTTTGCATATTGACAATCACATGAACTGGAAAAAACAACATATTGACCAAATACTTCCAAAACTGAGTGCTGCTTTTTTTGTAATTAGGAAACTGTTAACCTTTTCTAAATCCGATTACTTAACAAATGGTATACTTTGCTAACTTACACTCAGTTATTAAACAAGAAATCATTTTAGGGAAAATTCAACTAATGCATGTACAGTTTTTAAATTATAAAAAGGATAATAAGAATTATGTCAGGAATAGAAACTAGGAGATTTTGTAGGGGATTATTTGAAAAACTGGACATTTTGCCTGTGTCATATGTATTGGCTCTAATGTTGTGTGTAAAAATAATCACAATAATTTAACACAGTTTTAAAAGTACTCCGATTAAATACAAGAAAAAAATCAACTTTACACCCCTACTGCAAATCTTTATACTTTTCAGAAAGGAATCACTTACTCAGGAGTTGCGATATTTAATAGATTGCCCAGTAACATATATATATATATATATATATATTTCACAGATCCATTTTCTGCCTTAGCATCAGGAATGATATGGTGCATTTTAGGAATAAACTTCATAAATATCTTGTTGGTAATTCATTTTATTCAATTATAGACTTACAGTAAAAATTAGATGTCTTAGTAATTTTTAGCTGTTTCTCAATCATTATTTATATCCCTGTATTTGTACTGTAATTAATGCCGTTTATTGAGCTTGTATTACAGGAACTGTAAGTTTTTAATTTGTTTTGTAATCATCTTGTGTTTATGCTATGTGTTGTCTGATATTGAATTTTTCATGTCCAGTTGTTGTATGACAGAATTATTGGACTTTGGAAATATATATGTTTATTTTTAGTTTATTTATTTATCATCTGTTTGCTACATGTATATCACTTGAATAAATCAAAAAAAGCTTAAGACAGAAAAGAAATAAAGATTCACAAACATTTTACAAGAAGTGCTTAAGTTCAGTCAACAAACCTACAAGAATAATTGTTCAACTACACATCTGTGTTTCATTATCCAATAAACTAATCAAATTACACAATAGCAACTTTTACAATAAAATGTAAGTCCTATTTTCATCTTGTTGTACTTATGATATTAATTACTGGTTCTATTATTGTCTCCAAATACGAAAAATCTGATTTAACAAATAACAAGGATGATCCAGTAAAAACAACTTTAATTTTTGTTTAAAAATCCCTAAAACTTCTAATCACTTCATTCTAGTTGGCAACTTGTACAATCTAATTCCCATGTTTATCACACTCCTCTTAAAGAGTGTTGCATTACAACTTGGAACATGGAAATCACATTTTCTTCTTGTATTCATACTTGTTTAAATTCCTTCTTAAATAAATGTATGTATGTTTCATTTCATTTTTTTCATTCACTTTATTTTCCGTATATCCATATACAAGTAAAGTACCAAGGATGTGGAAATTGTCAAAGTAGTTGTATAAACATCTGTTAAAAATACAGATGTCAAATGCTTAAATTATAATATAATGGCCATATAGTTATTAACAATTATAACATCAGAACAATTACAATTAAGATGTGTGAGTTGTTACTAGTATCGTACACTATTAACACATTGTGGACGGGTGACGCAGATTTGCGTTTTTAACACGCGCTTGGTTTCCATGCACTATACACTTTAATTACGCAATACATGCAGCCTTTCTCCTAATAGTCCTGCTGACGGATGTTTATAGAAACGTGACCTCACACCGAAGTAATGATCTGTTATAAATATAGAGAACAAACTTCTTTATTTTCCTCTGTTGCTCTGCACTGCATTTAGTCAGCTTTCAGACTTCAACCACTTTACACCCATGACGGAAAGAGGTAGTTCTTACGAGGAAAAATATCTTACAGAAGATGAAATATC
>Ga0123354_10018510_pt1 | contig 10920 bp, 8 predicted proteins | sample TergutLab28metaG_2_FD_97872 | JGI IMG/M metagenome (GOLD analysis project Ga0123354, IMG submission 97872) | Labiotermes labralis P4 segment gut microbial communities from Petit-Saut dam, French Guiana - Lab288 P4 | ecosystem: Host-associated > Arthropoda: Insects > Digestive system > Gut ... | reverse complement strand
ATGAGCATCAGTGATACGCTTGAATTATTAGGAATTAAAACGTTGGGAGGCATGATTTCTTTTGAAAAACTCGTTACTAAAGCTCCTCTCCCTTGTATTATTCACTGGAAAAGTAATCATTTTGTTGTACTCTATAAAATTGAGAAAAATAAATTAAAGAAAGATGACTATAAAATTACTATTGTCGATCCGGGAATAGGTTTAATAACACTTTCAAAAGATGAATTTTTAAAAGGATGGGTCAGCACATTGAGTAAAGGAGAAGAAAAGGGTATCTGCCTCATTTTCACCTCATTTGTTTTAACAAAACAACCTCAGTAGCAGCAATGAATTACTCACACAATCCACAACCTCATTATCTCGTTTATTTTACAAACTTGAGGAACTTATAAATCCGGAACAGATTATATCTCGGTAGTCCTGTGCAAGCGAAGCGAACCAATATGCAATTGTCATTGCGGGCTTGACCCGCAATCCATAGAATCATCCTCGTCCCCAATCGTTTCGATTCATATTGCAATCTCCGTAGGTGAAGCGTAGCGCAAACTAAGCGCTCTGCAATTATGAATTGGAAATTAGCTAAATCAATTCATAATTTCCATGTAAAGAAGCTATTCAAACATTTATACCACCATCTTTTTTTTACATAATAACACTCTAATTTTATAAATTTATTATATAAATATTTATTTAAAAGGTAAGTATAATCATTAAAAAGTGGCATAATATCTTCTCTTCTTTCAAAATCAAATCGATTCTGATGTTTTGAAATTATATTAGGACTATCTAATTGGAAACCACTAAAATGGTAAAATTTTAAGTCGGTTTCTTTATTGTTTATGTAATATTGGTCGTTTTCAAATCCAATACATCTTTCATGTAAATTCCAAAATGCTACATTGTATCCCAAATCTTTTTCTATCAACGTTTTTTCAAATAATATAGGTAAAAAATTAATCCATATTTGGTCAACAAACAAACCTTCATCAAAACAGATATAGCAATATTTAGACAACCGTTCTTTCCACCAATTTATAAATCGTTGAGATTCTTCTGATTTTTTAATACACAGAAATCCCGCATTATATAATCCAGTATTATTGATTTGTTTTTCATCGATCATCAACCCATCATCGTTTAATGGTGATATAATATGAGGAGTTATTACAAAATTATAGTTTTCTAATTTCTTGTCTAATTCATTCAAGTTGGAATATACAATAATATCAGGGTCAAAATATATAATATATTCTAAATCTTTAGTATTTTGGAATATATATTCAAAATAATATGGCTTCACGGCAGTATTAAGCTCTACTATATCATATTTCAAACAAAATGAGTCGAATTCGGGAATATCGAGCTTTTCTATCTCTATGATGTTACTTTTTTCTACCAAAGAAATAAGTTCTTTGTCTTCTGTTTTATATAATTCATCGAGTTTATCAACCAACCCTATTACATATTGATATTGAGGATTCATTTTATTTAAACTCTCGCCTAAAGATAATGCCTGAGCAAAATAATTTAAAGAACATATTGTGAATGCAATTTTCATATGAAAGACAGTTTACTTGAAATCTTTAATTTGGAAAAGGCTATATTTTATGTTTTATTCAAAGTTTATAGATATTTATACAACAATTCCAAAATCAATATTTGATGTACACCCATAATACCTAATATTTTGAATATAAAATAACAAAGGATATTAAATTTGTTGGTTTTAAGGCAATTTTCTACTTCATTCAGCCATCGGATCATATCGAGTGAATATTCACTTTCATTTTCGTTTCTACAAAATTCAATCGCTTCAAAAACTTCCATCATGTGTTTTTTATCAAGAAAGTAAGCGATTATGTATTTAGTATCTGATTCATTAAGAAATGACTCGCCGAGAATACAAGACAAAGTGTTCTTTTGTTCATTTATATCTATAAAAGATAACGCTTTTGTAATCAGATATACACCGGCTGAAAAGATATTTTCTTCTGAAAAATCATCCGCAAGCAGTCTTACAGCAAGTCTTATCATTTGTTGATGGAAAGCAATGTATTGATCCGTATAAACAGGCAAACTGAATTTATTCCATGATATGGAATTGTTTGGATAATTACACCAAAGAACTCTACCGTATGGAAATTGAACAGCGCTATTTGACGGGCATTGCTCAACCAATTGTTGAAAATAGTTTTGAATTTCTGTGGAATAATCTTTGTCAATATCTAAGGATGCAAAGGTCACTTTTAGATGCTCGCCATATTCTTCGGAAAATGAAAAAAGGTAAGCGCTGAATAGTCCGGTATGCATTCGATAGAAATTCATAATATCAATAATCAATTCTGCCCACTGTTCTCTTGCATAGAATACAGAAAGAAAATACCATCTTTTTTCGTTCTTGATATTTGGTGATTGTTTTGTTGTGTTCATGACAATATAATTTTCTTTGATAAATCAAAATTTTTATACACTGTTCCTTTTCCAAAACCATCCGGATTAACTATTGAACAGTTTTTCATTTGCTTACACACTTCATTAAAATTAATCGCTGATGCAAGATACATAAATATTTTTGCCTTCAAATCATTATCTTCAATCACATAAAAAAATAGTCCTTTATAATTAATTAATTGTGAATTTTCTTGAGTATTATAACTATTGCCATTTTCTTGAAGAACTATTATATCATCCTCTACACTCCAAGTTCCTTTTAGCGAATCTCCTTGTATAACAGTTCTGATTTTTTCGTTGAGATAAGAATCGTAGATAGATGAAACTGAAGATGAATTGACAAATGAATAGATATGCCAATTAGCAACTAATGTATATTGTTCAGTTGTAAAGTCATTGTATAATAATAAAATATCTGAAGTATAAGGATTAATGTAGGTAATATACATTTTGTATAATTTTTTAGCCATGTATTCGTCTGAAATTCGATCAGTATTGGAATGTTTCACAAAACTATAAAATTCTGGATTCTGGAAACTCATAGGCTTTAATCCATACAGTACAAGTCTGTTAAGAAAATCGTTATCTTCATATCCATAACTTTTCAGCATTTCATTGTAACCTTTTATTGACAAATAATCCTCAGTTCGAACACATACCCTACCGAATGTATCATTGAAAGAATAATTATTTGTGTAAAAAATATTATCTTTTTTTGCAAATTCATCCAGCATAAAACTGGCAAATCCTTTTCCTAAAAGATTATCTGCATCCAAATTACATAAAATAGTTGCATTAGCTAACCGAAAAGCCATGTTGCGGCTATGGCTTCGTAAATAGTGTATGGGATCTGTTGTTTTATAATAAACCAATATCTCGCCATCAATATATTTTCTCATATTGTTATATACCCATTCTCCTAAATCATCTTGAGAATTATAGTCTAATAAAATAAATTCCACCTTTTCTGCTAAGTAATTATTCTGAATATTTTTTTCCAAAGTCTGCCGCAAATGATTCAAGCGATTCATACAGGTGGTGCAGAAAGCTATCTTTTCCATTTTACTATTTCATATTATTATTAATTCATTATAAGAGCTTTTCTTTGTTCTTGTGTATTCGGATATTGTAATTTCCTTTTGTCGTTGAGAATTATAATAACCGTTCATGTCACGCGGATGCGACAAATGATACATGCATCCGGGCGCTCGATAGATTTTAAATCCGAGATTTTTCCATCTATTGTATCGTTCATAATCTTCCGGTCCCCAGCCGTAGAATTTTTCATTTTCCATTCCCATTTGCCTATATTTTTCCGTTGAAGCGATAAAAGCGCCACCTACATGTTTGTTTCCATATATTAATGACATCCGGTTTCTATACTTGTGAAGTATTTGTATTTGTTTTTTTTGAATAAATAAGGAACGAATAATTTCTGAAGTGTCGTAAAAATGTCCATCATAAGGATAAGCTACATCGGTTTCTCTTTTACGAAGTTTTTCCATCGAATCCTTTATCTGCATCATATCAACGATAGTATCCACGTCCCACACAGCTAAAAAAGTAGTTTTAACTGTACTTGTCATAAGATTCCTGTATTTAGTACGATGAAAAACAAGATCCTTGTCTTGTTTAAACGAATAGTCTATTTTGGGATTAATGACATCTCGAATAATACCATTATTATAAGCGGAAACTTCCAAAACAGACAAATTGGTTTTAAAATTTCGGAGAATATAGGATGTTGTTGCTAACAAGTTTTCAATCCGGATAATTGAATCCGGCTTTAAAGGAAAAAGAAAAGTTAAATCTTCTAAATCTATTTTCATAATTATGATATATTTAGGTACAAGTTCCTTTCATCTGCGTTATTGCTTGCTTTTAATTCTAAACAAACCCAAAGAAATCCGCTAAATCCATTTATAAATCCTAATGTTTCAAAAGCTTCTTTGTCTTTCCAGATTGCAGATTCTTCTATTCGTTTCAAAAAAAGGGCTTTATCAAAAGGTATTGGATGAGGCGTATCTTTCAAAGCAGTTAATAATAGATATATACCTGCAACTCCATCCTGAATGAAAACATCCTTACTGCGAAGTTCCTTATATATCATTTTTTGACAATTAACTTTACTTGCCAGCATATCAATCTGTTCATCCCATATATCCAATTCTGTCACCTTTTTCAAATGCAGCAACCCCCACAATAAATACAAGCGGTTGGAATGGAGAACAGGTATTCGAGATTTAATGAAACCCGCTATCTCTTGAATGGTTTCGATTATCCGGTAATTGTAGAATTGAAGTAAATATATTTTGCTAACCACGTATAAGAACTGTGGTAGTTTATAATTTGAAAGATTAAAAAGATAAGTTTCATCATAAAACGCGGAATCGAGCGATATATAGAGCTCATTGAATAACTTTATGCAAAGTTCTTCCAACATGAATCGGGCATCACTTCCGAGGTGTTGCTGTTCTATCCGGATACAAATATAATACAAGATAATAAAAACTCCGTTTGTTCGATAGGTAGTTGGCTTTTTTTCAAATATTATTGTTTTAAAAATCAGAGAATCTATGTCGTATAATATGGAGTTTATATTTCCGCTTACATATTTATGTTTGATTAAATATTCAATACCTATTCCAATTTGAGCTATTTCATAAGTAGTATTTAACATCGATGTATTGCTAAGTTCCATATAAATATCATCCAATAGCTTTTCTGCCTGCTTTTTATATAGTGGTTCGTTAAGCAAGCGGGCAAGTTTGTAAAAATAAAGACAAAAGCCCATTTTACCTTCGTCAATATCTAAACGAATTTGTTGTTTGCTGAGATCAACAATTTTTTCTTTAATTTGCTCAATGCACAAATCAATACATGAATTCATAATTCGTAATTTTATTAATTATTTTCTGTCAATATTTTTTTAATTGGTAAGATAAATCGTTCCAAGAGAGAAAAATTTTCCGTAATAATATCGGCTTGTCCCTGCATATCGGAAAGATAGGGTAATTCTTTTTTATATGTAGTATTTAAACCGTTAACCAATACTATTTCCACCGAATAATAGGTTGCGGTTCCAATTTGAACAGGCACTAAGGAAATATGCTGAACAGTTCCACGCAAAATTCCATATTCATTTTCTGGAAAATTTTGTAAACTGATATTCACTTTCTGCCCCGTTTTTACTTTACCTGAACGAGCTATAGGTAACATCGCTTTTCCGATTATTTTTTTAACAGAATCAGGGACAATTGTAAAAACTTCTTCTCCGGATAAAACATTTTGATTCTCAATCCAATATCTTGAAAAAGTGATTTTTCCGTTGAAGGGTGTTCGCAACACATAATTCAACTCCCAATCCTGAATGTTTGTCTTCAATTGTGATACTAACGATTGAAGTTGTGTTTCCAAACTATTCAGTTTTTCTGTTCCTTGTTCTTCTGTATCTAACAACGACTCTTTCAATTGTCCTATTTGAATCTGTATATTGTTCAGGTTAGAACGCATATTCTCGCGTGAGGTTCGACTTTGCAAAAAAGTATTTTCGGTTGTTTCAAATTCTTCGTCAGATAATATCCCTTTTTTATGTAGCGTTGAATCACGAAATAATTGTTTTTGGGCAATTGCAAACTGTTCTTCACTAATTCGTTGCTGACTAAGTAAAGTATTGTACTGTTTTTCATATTGAGCAATTCTTTCTAAAGTCATAGTTTTTTTCTGAGGATAGTATAGCAAACGTTTAAATTCGAGATATTCAAACAAAGCAGTATAAAAAGATGTATAAAGTTGTTGTAAAGAACCCAACTGCCAATTTTTATCCGGTAAAACTACCATACTTCTATCAGGATTAAATCTTGTTAAATAATTTTTCAGATTAATAATATCGTTTGTTTGTGAGGGATTATCAATTACAGCAAGATAATCTCCTGTTTTGACTTCTTGATTATCGATTACATATAATTGTTTAATTTTTCCTGAAGCATGCGCTACTAAACTTGCCGGAGGAATAGAACCTGTCAGTACAATCTGAGCAGAAATTACATCGGGATATTTAAAAATAAAGCTACCGATGAGCAATATAACAACAAAGCTCAAAATAGTAGTTATACCCCAGCGCAAAATCCATACCGGAACATCACCAAGTACTTCCTGCACTTCTTCACTGCGCAATTCTATTTTTTCTTCTTCGGTCATAATAACTGTATAATTGAGTAACTCAATTCCCCAACTCCAATTGATTTTTTACTAATTGATAGTAAATTCCTCGCCGCTCTGTCAATTCTTTGTGGGTTCCCTGCTCAGCAATTCTCCCTTTTTCCAATACCACGATATTATCAGCATTTTGTACTGTACTCAATCTGTGAGCAACTACAACTACTGTTTTACCCTTGTAAAAAACCTGTAAATTCTCCATAATTTTCCGTTCATTTTTAGCATCAAGAGCATTGGTTGCCTCGTCAAAAAATAGAAAATCTGGGTTTTTATACACTGTACGTGCTATTAACATTCGTTGTCGCTGCCCTTGACTGATACCGCTTCCTTCCATGCCAATTTTGGTATTATAACCCAAGGGCAAACTGCCGATAAATTCCTGTATATTGGCAGTTTTTACAGCTGATAAAAGTTGACTTTTATCAACAGTCTCCACTCCTAAAGCTATATTGTTAGCAATTGTATCCGAAAAAATATATCCATCCTGCATTACTGCGCCAGTTTTTTGCCGCCAAAGGTGCGGGTTGATATTTTGCAAAGAAGATTCGCCTATCAGAATTTCTCCTTTATTAGGAGAATAAAAACCGAGCAATAACTTGACAAGTGTGGTTTTCCCACTACCACTTTCACCTACAATAGCTGTCGTTTTATTCGGAGGGATTTGCAAATTAATATCTTTCAGCACATAATTGCGGTCTGCCCCATCATAAGAAAACGAAAGATTACGAATCAGCAATGTCTTATCTTCCGGCAATTCTAATATTTTCAGACTTAAATTTTGATCTTCGTCATCTTTTTGATGAATTTCGTTCAAACGTTCCAAGCTAATACGAGCATCCTGCAAGGCTTGTGCAAAACCAATAAACTGACCAATGGGTGCAGATAGTTGCCCGATAATATAACTAATAGACATCAACATTCCCAATGTAATAGCACCTGAGATCACAGATTGAACAGCAATAAAACTAATCAATATGCCGGTAGTCTGTCCAAAAAATATAGAACCTATCTGTTGAAATTGACCAATAGCCAAACCTTTTATACTAATTTTAAATAATTTTACTTGTATTCGTTCCCATTGCCAGCGTTTTTGTTTTTCACAGTTATTAAGTTTTATTTCCTGCATACTTGTAATGAGTTGAAATAGATTACTTTGTTCACCTGCAGCTTGAGTAAAACGTTTTTGATCTATTGCTCTGCGATATTTCATAAAAAACATTATCCAAGAAACATATAAAGCATTGCCCAAAAGAAAAATACCTAATATTTTAAGGTTAAAATACGCCATTATAAAAGCAAAAATAACAAAATTAACCAACGAAAATAATGTTTGCAAAGAAGATCCTGTAAGAAAGGATTGAATACGATAATGGTCACCAATTCGCTGCATAATATCACCTACATTTTTGCTATCAAAAAAAATCATCGGCAACTTTGTCAACTTCATCAAATAATCTGAAATCAAGGAAATATTAATTCTCGTAGTAACATGCAGCATTATCCAACTGCGGATAAAATCTACAGACAATTGTGTGATAAAAAGTATTAATTGTGCAATCAGTACCAACCAAATGAAACCTATATTACTTGCGCCAATACCAATATCCACCATACTTTGAGTTAGAAATGGGAAAATAAGCGACAAAATCATGCCCACAACCAGTCCTAATACCACTTGCACCATCTGTTTTTTATATGGAAATAAATAGCGGAGAAAGTATCCCAAATTACGTGACCTTTTCTCTTTTTCGCCTTCATTTTCGTAAAAAGCAGGCGTAGGGTCTAACAGTAAGGCTGCACCAACCGACTCTCCCTGTACGCTTGTGCTTAGCCAGCATTTTTTTATTTCTTTTTCAGTGTAAGAAATTAAACCGCCTGCAGGATCTGCTATATAAAAGCTGAAATGGTTTTTCTTTTCTTTTATTTCATATAAAACCACAAAATGATTTTGATTCCAATGTAAAATACAAGGAAGTTTAACATCCTCCTGTAATTGTTTTAAACTAATTTTTACTGAAAAAGAACGAAATCCAATGCTTTCGGCAGCGTCGCTAATACCAAGCATAGATACGCCATTTTTGGTTATAAAACTTCTTTCCCGTAAAGTTTGCAAGGTATAAGCGCGACCATAATGTTTGGCTATCATGCGCAAACATGAGGGACCACAATCCATTACATCAAGCTGGTAGTAAAGCGGGAAAGATTGCAATTTCATATCTTATAGATATTTGTATTGCTTTTTTAATTAGTTTTCGCTTCTGTAGTTTGTGAAATCCACTCTCCTGTAAAATAATGGACTGCAAAACATTTTTCTACCTTATCCTCTATATAAGGAGATTCTATGCCCCTTACCATATCGCGAACTTCCCAAGAAGAAAATGGAGCAACTAAATCTGCCGGTAAAAGAGTTATCTCGTCTTTTTTCGGATACTGTTCATATAAACGAGTAATCATAAAGGGTCCTGTTGTTTCCATTATTTGCAATGCTTTTGTTAATGTTGAATATTTCTCGCCGTTTATCATTTCTTCTATTATTGCCTTAAAGAAAGGGTGTTCTGGCATTGACGCCATGAAGGCATTGCCTACAATAAAGGATTTATCGTGAGAAATCGCGTTCACTGTTGGTTCCATTCCCAAACAGCAAAGTGAATTATTTAGCAAACTATCAATTGGTTCTATGCATTCGTAATCCAAATCGACATATAAACCGCCAATTTTGTATAGTATCAAATATCGAATGGCATCCCAACGTTGCACATTAAACGAATATGATTTATAAATTGGAAAAAAGTCTGAAAATTCCTCTTTAATAAAATCTTCTATTTCTTTTTTGCCCCAAAAACGGTATTCCCAAGCAGGGTGATGCTTTTTCCAAGTTTCGGCAAGCGCCAATAACGATTCGTGAGGTTCAGCAGGGTTGTCATAAATCTGATGTATAATACAAGGAATTTTCATATTTCTATTTTGCATCGACATTTCCACGAAACGGTCTTTAATAAAGGTATAACCATCTTTTAAATCCGTGTTAAGTATGTTTTTGTTTTTTGTTTCTCGCAAAATCTTTTGTTCGCTCCAATCGAAAAAGTGCTCACACATCACAAATAATGGATGATGTAAATCCGTTATCGTTTGCAAAGGGACATCAATACAAATTTGATTATTTTCCAGATTTTGTTTCATTACAGGTTTTACTAAATTCATACTTGGAACTACCGATAGATAATTGTTTATAAGATTGTTGAAAGTATAGGGTTTATTCCAATCATCTACTTCGCGATGATAAACATAATTCAAAAACCACCCAATCCAGTCTTCTTTATATTTAACATACGAAAGAGAGTTTTCGATAGCGTTTGAACCAATAAAATAGTTAACAGTCAACATATCCATATCTATGGTTTGCCACACACGTTTCCATGTAGCCCAAGCCTGTGTATTTACAAGCGAAGAAAAATAGTACGAAAAAGGACTTTTTCCCTGAGAAATATAATTTGTTCCCGAAATATGACCGATTCGGTTGTCATTTCTATATTTTTCCAATAATTCAGAGCAAAAACCAAAGAAACTATCGTCGGGTAAATAGCCATCATTTAAAATGATTCCTTCTTCTTCCTGAGAAAAAAACCACGATACAGGGTCGCGAAATATTCCTTTATTGTTTCCCAAATGAAAAACTTTTACTTCACAATGCCAGTCTATTTGTGAAAACAATTTTTCTATTTCTTTGTAATACTTGTCCTGAAAATGAAATAATGTAATATAAGAAGCAATATACCATTTTTTAGGCTTTGCAACTTTGATTTTTTCAAAAACCTGTTGCATTGTTAACGGATATTTGAAAACGATAAATAAAATTGGCGTTTCAGTATTATAATTTAGCATAAAATTAAATATTATTCAGTTATTAATTCGGAGTTATGATTCAATGATTCTTTTTTAAAAATGTTTACATTTATATTTTTGCGAGAGTGATTTGGACTAACTGTGAAGCAATCTTTTGATTTTTGCCGATTTCGGCGATACCCGCAGATTCTCCAATAAATAACATATCTATTTTATTAAAAAATCGCACTCAAATTCAACAATTATTCACCACAAAAGAAAGTGACTTTACATTGAATTTAACCCAATGCCGATTTCGGCGATACCCGCCCAGCCATTTCGGTGATACCCGTTCACTTTTCAGTTGTATGACCATTCAAACAGGCTGACAAAATTACAGTTTTTTTCTTAAACTCTCACCTTTTAATT
>Ga0123354_10018508_pt1 | contig 10921 bp, 4 predicted proteins | sample TergutLab28metaG_2_FD_97872 | JGI IMG/M metagenome (GOLD analysis project Ga0123354, IMG submission 97872) | Labiotermes labralis P4 segment gut microbial communities from Petit-Saut dam, French Guiana - Lab288 P4 | ecosystem: Host-associated > Arthropoda: Insects > Digestive system > Gut ... | reverse complement strand
TTTTTTCCTAAAGGCGCATTTCAGACTTTTTCTCTGTCCTAAATTAGGCCTTATACAATTTAGTTACAAATACAATTTTAATGAAAATTTGACCTTCACTGCAGTAGCATTACCAGTGAGTAATCTTGCAAAAACCACAAGGATTCATTTTACAGTCGCTTATGTACGCTGTCATAGACCAAGGGCAATAAGCTTCAGTTGGTGAGAGGTCAATGTTCTGCATTGTAGCTGTCGCGGCCAGTATTCCGAGTTAAATCATGCGCAGACACTACTACAGAAATGACCGTGTATCCACTATAAACCGTGCGAGTCATTGACTAAACGTCATAATATAAACAGGAATCTATAATCTCCTTGAGAATGACTGAAGCAATTAGCTGTTAGTCTCTCACCAAAGAGTTCCTCTTTCGAGTACAGGCCAGCCCCTGTGACATTTGTAGTGAGCCAATTGGCACTGACACAGGTCTTTTTTCAAGCACTTTTGATTCCCCCGTCAGTATTATTCCACGAGTGATCCATATCCATAATTTAATCCACTACCGACGTAAGAGGCTGTTGGCAATCTTTAGGTGCATCATCCCCGTTGTGTTTTATTTACAAGTAAATAGGGGTTCTTTTGAGTCAAAACACAACTGTTTTATGTAGTTATCTTTATTTAAGCTGACGACATGTTTCGGCCTTTGCACTGGGCCATCTTAGGTCATGACCTATATATATATATGCTGTAGAATTTCATTTTAGTCAATCCGACATGACATTTTCCTCACACGCACATATTTCACAAACCCAACTAATAATTTTCAAAACTATAATCGTATCGTAAAATAAAAATCTCATTAAATTTACACTCTTGTTTCAGACATTTTTAGGAGAGCAGTAAAATTAATTAGACATTAATTCCGTGAGTGAGTCCGGTCTTATGAATTTTGAGTGGGCTTTCAGAAATATTCGACCCTGAAGACATTTCGAAGAAATGAGTATGTTTTACAGTACACTGCCGAGCAATATTCTTCCAAGTGATTGGTGTAATCTGTACCTGCATACAGTTAACTGTTAACTTGGTCGCAAAGCATATAATTCTTCAGAATGTTCAGTACGTAATTCTCCATCACGAAACCACCTGTCTGGTGTGATGTCTGTATAATATCCTGAACTCAGGCCAAAAATAAATATTAGGAATAGCCCGCTAAGGAATAATTAGATTCACAAGTTTAGAAGATAATTAGGTGGAAATGAAGAATAAAACCAACTGGATTCTATTTATTATTTTATTGTACTTCTTATGGGCTCAACATGTTTCGGGCACTAATATGCCCATCATCAGTAGCTCGCGATTATAATGCTGATTACCACATTGGTCGTTTCGTTCTTGGTTTGCTGTAAGTTGGAGGTTAGTTGCGGTTAGGCTGGAGTAGTGTCCGGGCTGCAGCCCGGACACTACTCCAGCCTAACCGCATGTTATTAGTGTGCGGAACACCGGGTTTCAAAGTTATCACTCGGAAAAAAAACTCGCGTGTCCTGATCATATAACACAGACTCTTGACTTGAATGTAACAAGCCAGATGTTAGGCTCGGAGCTTACATACTCTCACCTTTAAAGTAGGTTCAAGTTAAATGACATTTATTATTTAAAAAAAAGAGGTAAGAATTGTTTTCTAATTCCAGACAACTATCCTGCAACTTAGAGACTTTTACAGCGCAGCTGTGGCGGGATGTCGCAGCTGATTTAGGCTGTCTATGCAAGTAATCTGATGTGATCTGATGAATGACAGAAGAAACGGCCTGTAGTAAACTTATTCTGAGTCTTTCCGTTGTGTTACAATAGTAAATTCAGTTACGTTTGGCGTGTTTTGTCGCCATTGTGTGTGAACTCTGTATTACGGTATAGGGCTTAGGCTAACAAGAATACTTACAGGTTTTTTTTAATTTTTATTTTTCGTTTCCCTTACTCTTCCTTCTCTCTTTGACTGCTTACGTATTTATGATGGTTTCAAACACATCCAATTCCTTGTACTCGTAATATTTAGCCTGCTGCAGATTTCCAGCATCTTTGCGTGCAGTCGTACGAAATTCGGCTTGAAGGCTTCCCCAAAGTGCATGTAATTGAAATACTTATATATCGAGTGCCGCACGTTTACCTCGCCTCTCTCTTCTGCTTCTATGCCTCGCCTACAGATTCTAGTAAATTTTGTTGCTTTTACTTCACCATTGATGATTATTCACAGTGTTTCTTGACACTCCTCTTTCATGTGCACCTTCCGTGCCTGCAATCTCATACTTCAGTGATATTAAATAAGAGACTTCCGGCTTTCTTTTCTGTTCCTTGTGGAAGGTTTAACGTTACTACTTTTGTTGAGAAGAGCGAATGACAAACTGTTGAATAAGTTATAACAAACCACAAACAAAACAGATTTCACAGAGAAAAGAGAGACTTTTTCATCTCACAGTTGGAAGTTTGCTTCTGCTTGGAAACCTTTCATAAGTGTTGATTATTCTGAGCAATTTTCATCAATTGGCCAAGCTGTTAGTGGACACTTGGTATAATTCTCGGTCTATTATCGGAAAATTAGAAAGTAAAATTATTGTGTTTATTTCCTTATTTTTCAGTAAAAATGATCTAACATGCGGTCTATTTCAGTGAGAGACAATATGAAGACCATGTTACTAGTTTTCAGTAAAAATAACCTTTACGCTTGTAGTCTAAGACTGTATCATTAACAGAGTCAAAATTAGGACCTTAACAAACGTTTCTGTGTAAAAACAAATTTTATCTTTATAAGCCCGATTCTATGATTTGAAAAATTAGAAGTCATTATATGGTCAAGCTACGGGCTAGAAAACTTCTTAATCCTGAAAGACGCAAAGGATGTTCTGTTCTTCAGAACAGTTCAGATCTGTTCTGAGTTCCACCCTGCTCCATATCGAACAAGTATTAAGGTTCTTTCCCTGGTGTATGTTGTAAATTTGATATTCCATCTAGTGCCAAGGATAAGAATGAGTGGATGAATGTGACCAGGTGCGTTCATGGTGTCAATAGGGTCAATCGTACCCTTGCCTTACACCTTGAAGAACTACCCGAAGCCAGTTGTATATTTTAGGATTCGGTCTATATGAATTGGAGAATAAAATAACGAGGGAACAAAATATAACCTACATTTTACTCTTCATGGTGTCAGTCTGATAAAATGTAGTTAAAGGCAACGACCTTGTATCGAGGTTAGGCTACAAAATGTTTTCTTACGAAATTGTGTAAATATTAATTATTGGTGATTTTTACGTGTTACTTTTAGTAGATTTAAGGAGGGACTCTTACTTCCTTTCCGTAAAATCTCCGCAAAAAAAAATCTGATTAGAGTAGTTTAAATTTATTCCGTATAAGTTCCCTTTGACAGCTCGGAACTGCAAGGAACAATATGGTCGCAATCCAAGAATGAAGAATACTTTGTCCGATTAGAGATATTTACCTTTACGTTGCTTCAGAAACTTATTTGTCTGCTGGTGTACATGGCTGTAAGTGCACACTAATATAACATCGGTTATTCAGCTGAAACTCACCCTTATAAATACTGATTGCAGCGGTTCTGTGACCTCCATACCAACGATATTGCCATCGGTCCGCCACGGAGTTTTCTTGCGGTGGCAGCCGGTAAAGACTCCCTCGACATTCGTGGCAACTAGTGAAGCTGCAGCAACAAATGCAGTCTCCTGTCGTGCTGTCGCCCTCTGCATTCTTTGAGTCGACATTCATTGTTGCAGGTTATGGAAAAGTGCAAGTGTTAGCTGAAACATCGTTGTAGACTCATTAATTGATTATTTCTAAATTTACGTTCTGTTGTGACGTTAAAGAATCATGAAAATATATTCTAAAATGCGTAGTTGATACTTTGTTTATTGTCCATTCAAGGTTAAAACCCCACACCACTTCGGACTTTGAATCTCCTTGTCCTGTTCAAAATAACGATGTTGAGAAATCCGTTTTTGGAAACGTTTTGGTATTTTTAGCCTAGCGCTATGAAAAGTGTCCAAAATATCAGTCAGTAATGTATATTCTGTCGGTCCCAGTGGCCGCGCGTTCTAAGGCGTGGGTCTGCGGCCGTTCGTCTGCTGAAATTGTGGGTTCGAATCCCACCGGGGGCATGGATGTTTGTCTGTTGTGAGTGTTGTGTGTTGTCAGGTAGAGGTCTCTGCGACGAACTGATCACTTGTCCAGAGGAGTCCTACCGACTGTAGTTCGTCGTTGTGTGTGATCTAGAAACCTCCATAGTGAGAAGGCCGTGGCCCATTGGGGGGCTGTCGCGCCAAACACAAACAATGTATATTCTACGTGTCTTTAACATTTGTCACCCTCGTGATTATTCAAAGATGATAACTCTATTAGGATGTTCCCACGCCACATATGTTATTGGTGCTGAAATTTCGCGATAATTGTTAGCAGAAGGCTAGCGAATTGTCTTCCACTTCTTACCTGAAACATCAGATAAACACGGCTTTAAAGTCTTCGTCATGAGGAAAATCTCTCGTGAATAGATCAAGAGGTTAAAGGTTAAGCCGAGTTCGTGAGGCTATATATGGAAGATATAAACCTGCCGAACAAATATATAAAAATGATCTGATTTTTAATAAATTATCTTTTGATATTATACAAACTTATCTACAACACACTCCGATTTTTAGTATGCTATTACCGTGATGTAGGTCTAATTATTATCGTGCTCGTATGTAATACTTCTCCGTGATATTTCTTCCGTCGTCACTGAAAGACGAAGTTAATAAGAACAATTTGTATAACAAAGTATGCGGAATTTTATCCCTAATGCTTAAGAATTTCAAGTTCGTGAGCTCCTTATGAAAGCGTGGTCCTCGTGTTCGATGCTAGGCTGAATGACTGGAGAAGACCGTAATATAATGGGAAATAGAAAACACTTAACTGCTCTTCACAGAGGACTACAAATAAAGAAAATTATTTATAACTGATATAATCAATAAAGCAACGACTAAATTTTTCTTTACCAGTACAACATGAAGAAAATAAGTTAAGTTTATACAGTTTTAGAAAAATGAAATAAAATTGTAGTTCTCCAGTGACTGACAACTTATTCAGTTAATTATAATATCTTAAGTTCAACTGATTTCCAGTTAAGAGTAGAAAAGAAAGCCAACTAGATGCTACTGAATAGTTTATTGCTCTTATAGACTATTCTACATGTTTCGGGCACTTATATGCCCATCCTCAGGAGCTCGAGACTACATTTGTGTTAATTACCGCATACGGTGTGTAATGCCTTGGTTGCCGGTGGTCGGCGGTCAGGTGCAGAGCAGCAGGCTATGCGTCCGGGATGAGGGAAGCTGCTCGAGCACCTGCAACTGACCGCCGACCACCAGCAACCAAAGCATTACACACCATATGTGGTAATTAACACAAGTGTAGTCTCGAGCTCCTTGAGTATGGGGTTATAAGTGGCCGAAACATGTTGAGCAGATTATAAGTGCAATAAACCATTCAGTAGCATCTAGTTGGATTTATTTTCTACGCTTATACAACGATGCACGGACAAACATATATCAAATTGATTTAAAGTTATACTTATGTATTGTTTGTTTTAATTTGTAGCCTAAATTTATTTGTCTGTCTGAAGTACAAACGTCTTCCAGTAAAAGTGTCTGTACTTTTTTAATTATTTTACTTATATTTTTCCTTACAATTTTTAAAACGAAGAACGATTCCTTCTTGTAAGTCCCCAATCATTTAATTATGTCTGTTATTGGTAGAAAATAAATTTTAAACATAAATTGGATTAAATTTTACACATGTCGTAATTACTTTTTTTTTTTGCTCTAGATATTGGTCGGCGTAATTAAGGACGAAGAATCCTACCCTTGTGTCGGTGTTGTAATGATCACAACACATTCCACATTGCATGTACGTCTTTGATACCGTCAATCGAAATTTTAAAAACATGGTGTATAATTTACAGGAAAATTATATTTGACCGCTTGACCCTGATGATAAAAGCACTGCGATACTTCGAATCGTCGGTAACTGCTTACCAATCTAAACAGCTTAACATCCCAGAAGTCAACATAGCGGTGAGAAGCTCAGATCTCTCAAACCTTATGTTTTTTCCTGCTCTGATAAACCGAATTTAATGACCTAATGAAGGAGATGAAGAGGCTGCATTTACTGGGTTAGATAAAATAAGTTACTTAAGAGACTTAAGATGCCATTGTGTACTGCAATACGTATACGAACACTTCGTGATGTCTTCATTCAAATTCGCAGCGAGTCAAGTTAAATGCATCTATTTATATGAGAACTTAAGAGCTAAAGTGCAGAGATGCTGTGCAGACATTTATTTTAACCAGTTAGTTACATACTTTGTAAGGTTTACTCTCCTAGGTAAATGATATGGCTTAAATATTTCACTGATATAAACACAATGAGATTCTAGTGTTTGCACAGCATCCTGTTATTTAACCTGTAAAGAATAGGCCTGAAGATGACTATTTATTGGTCGAAACATGTAGCCTACATATTACCTTGTGTAATGAAGAGAGATGGCTAACGTACACATTAGTATTAAAATATGTTATGAAAGAGTAAACATTTTAAAATATTGTCTGATGTTCCAGTGCATTTCACACAATGCATTCTTTTGTGCTTCGTTATGTAAACACACAACTGTAAGCGTGTTATTAATAGAAGGCCGTGTACTAATTCAAAATTAACAAGTATTTTATAATTCACTTACGAAAAAAAAATCTTCCCCATTTTTAAGAGATTGTGTTGTTCAGAGTTTTGATTTTCGTGCTCTTTATCACTCTCTCCAGACGACTGTGAACCTTGACAAATGCCACAAATTTTTCCATTCATTAATGCCAACCATTCTACTGCGATATATCATACGATGTTCCTTCATCAATATCCTACAACTTCTAAATATAGTTGAACACTTTTGATAGTTGAATAAGGAAGCGATCAAAAACATTCACAAACAATGGCGAACGCCCAAATTAGCGTACAATGACGGCATTAATGTGATGGTGTCAGTTCCGTATTATGTCAGTGAAAGTTGGAACATAAAAGCAGAGGATCCACAGAGAACAGAACACAAAGGCCTGTCAAGATGTGGCTGGTGAAACTACGCACCAACTTAGCTCATTTTGCGTTCTGTAAAACAAAACATACCATCCATTTAAAGCTTAGTCGCTGCTGATTGTACCAAAATATTTCTAACGTTTGAAAACTGAATTTTACCGATAAGTCTCATGTAATTTAGATAATAAACAGCGATTAGGTTTTTAAGCAATATTAACTGAGTAGTTTTTATAATGGATACAAAATTACTAACAACCAGTCAACATACAAGGCGGTTGATACCTGAACATACATGAGCCACAGTCCGTTTACTGTGACGAAGGAAACAAAAATTTAAATATGATACAAATAATCTGTTGATGTTGTTATGTTGTCTTGTCTGAGGCGGTTTGTCGCAACATATCATCTCCGAGTCTCTTATAAGAGACCTGCCCACTCCGTGTAAGTGCTGCAAAATGGCACTAGAACAGGTTTCTGAATATATCTGCTGTCCATATTGTTCCACTCATCTACAGACTCACATCTACTCTTAATGGACGGAAAAACCCGCAGGTCCCGCGGACTTCTAAAGTTAGGTGGTGCTTCTTAATAACTGACCAATTTAATACACAAATTCTTGTTTTATAATAAGTTTATTACATTCTTCTACATGTTTCGAGCAAAATAGTGCCCGAAACATTTAGAAGAATATAACAAACTTATTTTAAAACAAGAATTTGTGCATTAAGTTTGTCAATTACTAAGATTATATTTAGATGCACGGTCAACAAAACATCAAAATCTTGCTTCTGCTGGAAAAGTCTTTTCGTTAGATCCATTAAGAGGCACATTTGAAATAATGATTCTATCTGCTTATTTCAGCATTCTGAACGTTCAAAAAATCGGGGTGCTGATAAGTCCTTAGCGCGACAAAGAAGTAAACCAGCTCGGGAGCATGTCAGGGACGCGCGCTACTTCAACAACATCGAGACGCGAACTTTCATCAAGTTTTTCTTTTCCTGCAAGGCAAGGCGTCGAAGGAAATTTACGCCATTCTGACACAAACATTAGCTTTTTTTTTCATTTCTGGTAGGGCTAAGGACTTATCAGTATCCCTGTAACAGAAGGCTACGATCAGTTCCGTCCACGTCATTTGTAATTCATCGTTCACTAAATATCCAATTCATTCTTCGTCGCACACATACACTCTCATAAAAAGGAACGTCGTTAGATACAACGATATTGAATTGAAGTAGAATATTTGATGAAGGATTATTATCTTGTTGTGAATTTACAAAATGAAATGAGCTACGACTTACAGAATAAAGATAAAATTTGGAACAAAACAACTTTTCTGAAACTGAGCCACATTTTACTTCAGCTGTGTATTCAATAATTTGTAATTTATTCAATGAAGGTCTTATTGACTTAGACTAAGTGCTGTAAACTCCGCTAAAGCCCCTCTGAACTCCTGCATCAACTCCTTCTACTTGATATAAATTCAGTGTGATAAACATACATGTTGCTGACGGAGTAACAATCGCAGTTAATTAAAACTCTCGCCGTTTTCTCCTTAGCTCCAAGTTCGATTATGGGGGTAAGGATCCAGAAACAGTTCTGCTACAATTTAGCTTCGAAAGTCGTGCATTTTTTTTTATTATTAAAATCTCACGTGTTTCTTCGGAGGATGATGACTTGGCTAGGCATCAAGGGCAGTAAATGGAAAAATCCTTACGCAGTTAAATCAAATTAATGGGTTTTCTCTTTTACTCACTTTAAACAGAAAAACGTATTGAAGTTGAAGTTGAAAAATAAAAAACAACTAGATGTCACTCGCTAATTTTATTTTACTTCTTAGATACTCAACATGTTTCGGGCATTAATATGCCCATCTTCAGGAGTTTGCAACTATGTTGTTGAACTACCACACTGGCTGTTTCGTTCTTGGATTGCTGTGTGTTGGAGTTAGGGTGCGGTTCGGCTGGGGTTGTATCCGGGCTGCCGGCTGAAGCACAGCTTCAACTCCAACACACAGCAATCCAAGAACGAAACAGACAATGTGGTAGTTCAACAACACAGTCGCAAACTCCTGAATATGAGCATATTAATGCCCGAAACATATTGAGTATCTAAGAAGTAAAATAAAAATAACAAGTGACATCTAGTTGGTTTTTTATTCTTCAACTATCACAATGATGCACGGTCCAATAACCCTCAGAAAAAACGTATATATGCTACATACGTTTTATAATTTTTGACCCAGTTTCGGTCAGAACGACTCTAGTTGGTTTCGGAATTCCGTAATCGTGTCTCGTATATAACTTTTTTGATGCCAAACACAGAAATGGTTCTACGAAACCAATCTCAAAATCCAGACATTTAAATTTTCTATACTTTTTCATTTTATCTGCCGGAAAGCGGCAAAGTTGTTGGCTCTATTTCACCCTTTGAAAATCAATCAGATGACTGAACTGACTTCTGCCGATTGAATAGTTAAACTAGACTAAATCTTAAGCAATTGTTGTGGGTGGTAAAATCTGTTCACACTATAACAAGTGGGTGGGTGTGGTCGTAAAACTAAAGCATGTCAGCCTGGGCGCCGAGTACGGTGAGAGGTCCACTTCACACAGCGGCAGCTTTACCGCAGGGCAAGGAAATGCCGTCACTGATTGGATTAGAGGCTGGGTGAGAATCAGAAATATTCTGGTTGCGGTAAAAAGAGAAAACCACGTCGCACAGAAATGAAGAAGGGAGGATGAAATAATTGAAGAAAATAAATTCAAATTCTGTCTGAATTTCCTTAAGCCAACACTATGTTGCGTGGCAAAGAACCGTTTCAGTCTCCAGGTTTATTTTGTTTAAGCCATGTTCAGCTAACATTCATTGCTACATTTTTAGTTTAGTTGAGTTTCTGTAGTTAATTTTAGCAAGGAAACCTGACTTAATACATTTTATTATGTACCAAATTCCACTACTATTTCAATCTGAGGAACACATTCCTCGTTCTTACTCCTATATTGGCGCGTTTTATCCTTCTATTCTACTCCGATAAAGAATTCGCTTTAAGAACAATAAAACCTTTACTTTGAGAGGCATTTTGTGTTTCCCAGTAGATGGACACATTACAAAGTCTGTACTTAAACAGAACAGAAAAACACGGACTTAGAACTGGTTTCCGACTGAATTTCGAACTCGGGCTCCCAGTGTTCTAATGGCCCAAAATCGTACATTGTCCATATCATGCATATACTTCCTTTCCCTCCTTCGTCTTTCCTTCCTGTTTTGAAAGACTAGAAAGAGGTTCGTTTGTAACGGATATATTTTCAAAAATATAAGAAGTTTTAAATCTATTTTTGACCAGTAACATATCTGACCATATGATAATTATTTCAGTGTGCTTTCAAACACTCTAATCGACCTGGCGTGCAATGGTTGCAAAAAGACATAACACATATGTGATATCATTTCGGTGAAGCTGAAATATTCGATTTACTTACTTACTCACTCCATGGTGCAGAGTCCTTCTTGAGAAGCTAACTGGTTTGCAGTAGTCAAGAAATTCCCCGCATTTCACGGAACCCGAAAGTTCATTACCGTACTCAAAAGTGTCCGCCATTTGTCTCTATCCTGGGCCAGCCCAATCCAGTCCATATACCCACATCCCACTTCCTGGAGAAAAATCCTAATATTATCCACCCATCTACGCCTAGGTCTCCCCAGTTTTCTCTTTCCCTCCGGTTTCCCCACCAAGACCCTATACACCCCCCTCTCCTCACCCATACGCGCCACATGCCCAGCCCATCTCATTCTTCTCGATTTTATCACCCGCACAATATTGGGTGAGGA
>Ga0123354_10018506_pt1 | contig 10922 bp, 8 predicted proteins | sample TergutLab28metaG_2_FD_97872 | JGI IMG/M metagenome (GOLD analysis project Ga0123354, IMG submission 97872) | Labiotermes labralis P4 segment gut microbial communities from Petit-Saut dam, French Guiana - Lab288 P4 | ecosystem: Host-associated > Arthropoda: Insects > Digestive system > Gut ... | reverse complement strand
GCCGCCTCCTTCGTTTCGTCGAATAACACGTAAGTGTTTTCCATCACAGGATTGAAAACAAATGTTTTAATTTTTAACATAACATTAACAGGGTAAATATATTACTTTTTTTGTATTAAAAAACTCTTCTTCAAAATAGTCGCTCAGCGGATATTCGATAACCTTATTTCTGAACGGCTGTATTTCATTCTGCAAATCTCCTCCTTTCAAACAGATAAAACCATTGGGAAGTGCATTTTGTTGATTACGGCTTATATTTTTACGCGCAGTTCGCACTAAGTCGGTCAGGGACATCACCGCACGATTGACGACAAAGTCGAACGACCGTTTTTCGTCTTCCACCCGCGCCTGACGACATTCCACATTTTGCAAGCCGATTTGACGGGCGATATCTTCCGCCACCTTAATTTTCTTACCGATGCTGTCCAACAAAAGAAATTGTACTTTTGGAAACAGGATTGCTAATGGAATTCCCGGAAAACCGCCGCCTGTGCCGACATCGAGAATTGAAGTTCCGTCTGTGAATCTGATTACTTCGGCAATTCCCAACGAGTGCAGAACATGCTTTTCATATAAATTGCCAATATCTTTCCGGGAAATAAGATTGATTTTTTGATTCCAATCGGCGTATAAACCCTGCAAAGCGCTTAATTGTGATTCTTGTTTCTCAGTCAATTCTTTAAAATATTTCTTAATAATAATATCCATAGCATTTATGGCCTGATTAATGAAGAAATAGGATTGTCGTCCGTAATATACGCTTTTAACTCTTCGTAGGGAATAAATACTTCGGTAATTCCAACAAAACCGGCCGCAATATCATTTTCATTGAAATAGTAAGTAATCCCGTTGTCGTCAATAATAAAATTATCATTGGGAACAATATTCTCAATCGCATAATAACCAATATCTTTTAATTGAGAGACATCATTTAAGCCTTTTGCTGTCGCAATTTTTCCAGCAATGACCGACGACAAATTATTTTTATAGTTATTTCCGGCAAAATCATCTTCCGTCAACAGTTTTCCCGTATTCAAATTGATGACATAACCCGAAACGTTATTAGAGCCAGCTGCTCCTCCTTCATAATTGGTATTTCTCACAACAAAAGAAATCAGGTTGTTTTTATTGTATAAAATCTTGTCTTCCAAGCTCAATTCATAAATAAAACTGTTCTCATCTTCTAATATATAATCATTATCTCCATCATTATCATTGTTGCCGTTATCAAAAAAATCACTCCATTTGACAGCTTTGAAGTCTTTGATATATTGTGTGGCAAAGCTATCGGTGGCTTCTTTCGGTAAAAGATTCGCATATTGAGGAGGAAAAACTTTTTCAAGAAATATTTTTTGTAAATTGCTTAATGAGGATGCTTTTTTACATGCACCCGGATAAGTAAACAAGATGTGTAAATTACAATTTAACTTTGAATCTTTATAATCAATCGATTCCGTTTTATTTACCTGAATGGAATCAAAAGTAACTCCATTATCTTTAAATTTTGTTTTTTCCGTACAAGATATACTTAATAATGAAAAAAAAACGGATACGGTCAAAGTGAAAGTATAGACTTTCTTTAATGTTGAAAAATTCATCTGATTTATTTAATTTATATTATTTAGCGGCATATTTGAAAACGGGTAAATCTCCATCAACAAACACCCACACTCTTTTGTCCCATCCGGCAGTATCCCAGTTCTTCGTTGTTTTCCAGAACGAGGCCATCATAAAACGAATCGCGCTTATGTCAGCTCCATCTTTGTTGCTGAGTGAATTGTATATCCAGGAGGTTGTTTTATTATTCTTATCTTTGAGCAGGCTGGAAGCATAGTTATTTGAAAGTGTATTAGCACTATTACCAACGACACGTCCGATTCCGGCAGTTTCACTTTTTATTTCTATGTCTGCTGTGACCGTAATACTTCGATTGAGAGCAACACAGTTGACAACATTGCTCTTGTCAGGATGAACGTAGCCGGCAATTCCGCCGACACAGCAAAGGTTTGCGACAATATTCCCTGTTGCATAACAATAAGACAAGAGTCCGGCGTCAATAGCAGCGCCCGTAATACCTCCGACATTTTGTTGTCCGACAACTGTACACAAAGAATAGCAATTTGATATAATTCCTTTAGAGAAAATCTCTCCGGCTATACCTCCAACCCAGCCGGAACCTTTTATCATGCCTGTTACATAGCAATTGGCAACATAACAATCCTTTAATACGGAGACGGTCTCTCCGGAGTTAATTGAACCGGTTACACCGCCAACACGGTCGAAACCGGTAATATCCGCCTCAATAATCCCAAAATTTTTCACAATGCCGCAGACATTACCGAACAGTCCGGCATCACTAAGATTTGCATCGTTGATATAAAGTCCCGTAATTTTTTTACCGTTTCCGTCAAAGCTACCTGTAAACCGGTTATTCGCCGTTCCAATGGGTATCCAGCCCTTTCCATTGTTAAAAGTCTTGTTCGACTCACCGTATCCGGAAAGATCGATATTGGCGGTGAGTTTGTAATACTTACTGTTGTAAGCGACTTCTCCGGCATTAACTTTTTGAGCCAACAGAGCGAGTTGTTCTGCCGAAATAATCGTATAAGGACTTGTAGCGGTACCCTTTCCTCCGGTAAACAAATTATCCGCCCATAACATGGACGACGCAAACAAAAGAAATAATGCAATCAATAAACTTTTCATTTTTGAATTGATAAGTTGTTACAAAGTTACAAGTTTTTTTTATTTTTAGAATAAAGAAGTATAAAATATTTTTGAAAAACGAGGTCATTTCGGGTTTGATCCGCAATCTCCGATTAAGTGTTGTTAGTGTATTCTTCCAATGCTTTATAAAATGCTTTAATGTTTGCAGAGGGAGTATGCGGGGGGATATCGCATCCCGAGGATAAGATAAAATTCGGATAATCGGCGGTTGTATTCAGCAAATCTAATGTAGCCGACCGGACTACTTCAGGGGTTGCCGATTTGAAGATAGTCACGGGATCGAGATTTCCCATTAGCAAAACGTTTGGCGGACAATCGTTCAATGCGCTTACCATATCGGCTTTATTGCCGAAATGATATCCCCAGGCGCCTGTTTCGAGCATGGCGGCAGTACAATGTCCTGTATTCCCGCAATTGTGAAGTACAACCATGAAACTATCGTCTTGAACGGCTTCCACTATTTGCTTAACATACTGTGAAGAAAATTCGCTGCAGCCGTCGTTAGATAACAGTCCGGCTGCGGGCTCGGCAATAAGAACACCATTAGCGCCCTGTTTTTTCAGCTCACTGCAATACGTTTTCAGAAATTCCATACATTTTGTTAATAGCAGTTCTGCAGTTTCCGGCTCGCAGTAACAGGCGAGCATGAACTCCGAAATGTCGTATAATCTACCAGCGAGCGAAAACGGCCCGATGACTCCTCCGAAGACCGGTTTTTCTTTCGAATATTCGGCAGTCAAACGATTTGCCAGCAGATATTGGGGAAGACGCCCTGCTGTCATATCTGGAATTTGTAATTTTTCAACAGATTCCAAATCTGTAAGTAAACGACCAATTATGGTCGGAACTTCATTATCCGAAAAATTGACCTTCGCTCCGAATGCTTCGGCTTCAACAGTTAAATCCATGATGACGGTACAGGCTGCCGACGGATATTTTTGATCCAGCGCTTTGATTGCTTCAAAGTGAATATTTCCATCCGTCACAGCTTCCAATACCGTTTTTCCCAATAATTCAATACCGGGATGTGTCATAACCGGTATCGCTATTCTTTTTTTGTCGCTGATGATGCTTTGCATCCAAGAATATATATTCATATTTTTCTATATTTCTCTTTTTCTAATTTCAAATACAGCGTCGATCATGGCAGTGAATCCTTCAATGCTCATGTAGTCGGGAATGGAATTGCCTGATCCCAAGCCATAACCTTTGGCAGAGGCGCGAAACAGGGTTCCTTCCTTCAGTATTTTTTCAAAAACATCATCGTAGGGATTTAATATAAGGAAGTTCATATCGAATCCTCCGAACAATCCTATTTGACCGGCATATTTTTCGATCCAAGTTCCGAATGGAGCTATCTGATCCTCGTTGGAATGTTTGGCATCTATTCCACAAGCCAAAATATCGGGCATAATGTCGAAAATATTACCGCAACAATGCAACAGGAATTTTTTGCCGGCAGCGTGAGCTACGTCAATCACCCGTTTGTGTTGCGGTAGGATATGATTACGAATGGTGTCGGGCTCGAGCATAGTTGTGGCTTTATATCCTAAATCGTCGCCCATACGATGAAAAACAAAAATATCATCATATTCTTTAGCCATTTTCGTCCATAATTCTACAAACAAATCACCTATTCGAATAAACAAATCGGAGAATAAATCCGGATCAAGAAATTGCATCAGGCAGAGGTTTTCATATCCGACCAAATCCTGCGCCGATTCGAAAATTCCATAACCGCAACCGCCATAAGCTTTCATTCCCAAAGGTAAAACTTTACGGATGGCTTCGAGACGCGGAGTATAAGTTTCCCAAAAAATACGCGGAATATCGTCGAAAGGATATTTGTTGAAATCGTCGCGCGTTTGAATCGGCCCGAGCATACTACCCATAATAGCTCCGTGCCCCGGAAAAATATCACAAATAGCAGCTTCGTAATCGAAAGCGTCATAACCGTTATTTTTCCAAAAATTGATGACTTTTTCGAAATATTCTTCTAATTCCGAAGGATGGTTAGAAACAATTTCCAACTTCTCCCCTGTATATTTCGAAATGAAAGGCGCATCAATATGATGTTCGTACAGGGGTAAATAATCAGGACGTTGATTATACAGCACTTTCAAAATGTTCGTATAATCGGGCTTAAAGTTTTCTTTAGCGTTCATCGATTTAAATTTGTTTGAATACATTTTACTAATTCCATGAAATTTTCCACCGGCGTATCTTGTTGCACATGATGAGTAGGCGCACAAATCCAACCGCTGTTCCTTCCAAGCGTTGATTTCAACCATTCGAACTCTTGACGAATATCGGCAGTCGAACCCATGGGCAAGGTGGACTGCACGGCCATTCCACCAAAGAACGACAACCGGTCGCCATATTTGTCTTTCAGAACCAACGGGTCCATACATTCGGTTTGTATCGGATTGAGGACTTCAATTCCTGCTTCTATCAATCCGGGAATGAAATCATAGACGCAGCCGTCCGAATGAAATGCTATTTTGATGTCTTTGTTTATTTGTTTTATTTCTTTACATATTTGTATATACCGAGGCTTGAAAAATTCGCTCCATGTATCAAGGTCTAATAAAGCCCCTGTTTGCGAACCGAAGTCATCACCCAGCCATATCATATCGACTCCTTTTCGAGCCATGTTTTTAGATACCTCCAAATGATACCGAAAGGTGATGTCGAGGATTCGATTAGCCAAGTCGGGATTCAGATACAAATCCATCAGCATATCCTCGTATCCGTGCAAGGCCCATGCCGATTCGAATACGGTACAATGCACTCGTCCAATGATGTAATACTCGTCTTTATACTCGCGTACCAGCCGTTCCACATGGTCGTATAAAGCGGGAGCATTCGGGTCCGGCGCCTGATAATTATCAATATCAGGCGCATCTCCGGCTAAAGGTCCTTTTTTAATATTGGTATATATTCCTTTCCCGAAAGGTGTATCATAAGAATCTACCTTCCACTGCACTCCCCAATTATCTACGTAAGACTTATCGTCTAAATAATAATTGGTGAACCACCCTACTCCGGCTTGCAAGGCATCTTGCCCGGTAAGCATTTCCAATTCATAACCATACCATTCACGGTGGTGCGGTTCCGAACGGCAAGGCTCAAGTCCAAAATATTTTCTCAGCCTGCTGGCAAATTCAGGAGTGAAAGTGGCCTGAAACGGCACTCTGTCGGTTGCTTCACGATTCAACGCTGCAATAACTCTATCTCTATGTTTCATAAATTTATTAACAGAATAATTTAAATCACCACCACAAAGTATATAATACGATGAGTATCACAATAATTACTACCGAAATGATATTGAATGTACGACTTGTTTTAAATAATCCAGGTATGAGTATTATCGCTTTATCGCTCATATCTTTTCGCTCTAAAAAAGCAACAATGAAAACAGTCAATATACAAAGGGAAAATACAACCAACATCCGATTCATCCATGGGAAATCAGGGAACACGAATTTCAGGATTGCTGAGAAGACGAATGTCCCGATAGCCGCAAGTAAAGCGCCGTTGGGCGTCGCCTTTTTATAGAAAAATCCGGTCAGGAAAATAGCCAATGCTCCCGGACTGATAAAACCCGTAAATTCCTGAATGTACTGGAAAGCCTGGTCGAGCGAGGTAAGCATCGGCGTAATGATAATCGCGATGATTATAGCGACAAAACTGCTTAACCTTCCTACTGTTACCAATTTGCCTTCGTTTGCTTTTTTTTCGATATACGGTTTATAGATATCCATTGTGAAAATGGTTGCTATACTGTTCAACATCGAAGCCAGCGAACCGACAATGGCTGCGATGAGGGCTGCAAAAGCAAGTCCTTTGACGCCTGTCGGGATAATATGACTCAATAGCCAGGGATAAGCTTCGTCCGACTTTCCAAGTTTTACACCCATTGCATAGACCACAATACCGGGAATAACCACAATCAATGGAATCAACAATTTGAGTAAGCCGGCAAACTGCATCCCTTTTTGCGCTTCACCCAATGACTTTGCCGCCAGTGAACGCTGTATGATATATTGATTGCAACCCCAATAGTAAAGATTGGCTACCCAAAGTCCTCCAATAATTACAGATATGCCTGGCAAATCCTTATAGGCGGGATTCGAAGAGTCGATTATCAGGTGGAAATGGTCGCGCGAGGTTTCATAAAGGTTGCTAAAACCTTTGAATAATCCTTCGCCATGGCCTAATGTCTTTACAGCAATAAAAGCGGTAACAAGTCCACCGCCAATCAGAAAAATCACCTGCACCACATCGGTAATGGCCACGGCTTTCATTCCTCCGTAAATAGAATAAATGCCGGCAAGCAGAGCCAGAAACAGCACAGCATACATCAGCGGAATACCCATCACATTTTCGATAGTCAGCGCTCCAAGGTACATGATGGAAGTGAGGTTAATAAAAATGAAAACGGCCAGCCAGAAAATTGCCATCACTGTTTTCACCCGTTTATCGAAGCGTTGCTCGAGAAATTGCGGCATGGTGTAGATTTGCTTTTGCAAGAAAATGGGCATGAACCATTTGGCAACAATGATTAGTCCCAATGCCGCAATCCATTCGTAAGTCGCCATGCCTAAACCAATGGCATAGCCGGATCCCGACATTCCTATGAATTGCTCGGCAGAAATATTGGAAGCAATGATGGACGCACCGATAACCCACCAGCTAAGTCCACGTCCGGCAAGAAAATAGTCGTTACTATCCTTTCTTTTCCCTTTTCCACTTCTTGAAACGAAAAGACCAATAGCAAGGGTAATTAAACAATAAGCTGCAACAATACTTATATCTATAATAGAAAGTTTCATTTCAACAATAAAATTGTAATCCTTCCAAAACAAGGGGTGTTTTCTATGTTCAGGCTATAATTGCCCCAGGCTATTTCGGGATAATCCCAGCGATTATCGGTATACAGCGTCAATTGCTCGCCAGGCAGCCTGTCGGTACGACAAGCTACCGACGCATCGGAGGATACGACTGATAAACCGCATTTATCATTGGCAGACAATTTGTAAAAGTACACATTTTCTTTCATTCCTTTAGCTGTTTGCGTGAGCGGTTTTGAACTTCCGGCTCCGGCATTCGCCCAATAATAATAATTACGGGTATCAAATTGCCATTCTTGAGCCGGTTTTTTTCCATATAGCGCTTGTTGACTATTGTAAAATGAAGTATCTCCTTCGTTACCTGCAAAACTGCCGGCAGGATAATAACTCCAATAGCCTTTTCGTTTCCATTGGAGTTGCTCGATAGCATCATCAAGGTAAAATTTCAATCCGGCTTCACGCAGGTAGCCGTTCGGTTCGCCCAGCGTGGCGTAATCGAATATAATTTTCCCATCGGGGGCAATGTCAATCTGCATATCCATAAGAACCTCATCATACTTCCCTTTGATATTTACCAACACATGACCGTCTTTCTGCCGGTAAGTAAAATCCGTTTTCTTCCAGTCGGCGTCGGAAGACAAATACCTGTTTGTGCTGTTAAAAACCTGGTTTACATCCATATTCAAGAAAGGTCCTTTTTTTATCAAGGTTCGATTGCCCGATTTGGCATCACAAATCAAACCGGTTTCTTTGCAGAAAGGAATCTCAAAACCATTGCCTTTTACCACCATTTGGGAATCTGTTTCTTCTATTTTTAATTCGCCTTGATAAACAGGCTGTGGCAATTCGATTTTTTCCAGACCCAACACAACAGTATAAGCATCAATCAAACTGTTATCGCCGGTGAAAAACGCTATCGTCAGTTTTTCTCCATTTTTCCACCGGTCATCGCCGGCAATCTCCATCATGCCTTTCTGATGCGGTTCCACCGATGGCAATTTTATTTCTTTCCGAACGTCCTCATAAGTCAGAGTCGCTTTTATTTCATTGAGATTGGTATGGTCGAAACGATTGAAAACGGGCAAGATTATTCGTTGTCCGGGCGTATAATCAGTCACGTTTTCCTGTAGCAGCCGCACAGGAGAATAGGCTTTCTTGGTTGACCAAAACTCCGGTTTCCGGCGCCTCCAGACATCCACAATTCCCCATTCGCCATAGCCGACGCAGTCTCCCTGCAGTTTTTCAGAATCGGTCATCTGCTCTTTGTTTTGCCACCAAGCGACACCGGCTTTGGGCGCAGGCAGCATAAACGTATCGTCGATATATCCCCAGATAGAGCCGCCTAATCCTCCTGGTGATTCAAATAAATCGCTCCACATCTTGTCTAAAGACATACCCCAAAATTCGCGAATGCCAGGGTCAATTTGCAAGGTTTGGTAGGTATAGCAAGGCACATGCGTCCATTCGTCGAACAGCGCCGGAATGCCTTGCGCTTGGAAATGAACGGCAGTCATGCCATACTGTTCCATATTTCCATCGATATAAGGATAGTGCATACTCAAGATATCGTATATTTTATTGGTTTCATGATTCGAACCCGGGTAGCTGAAAATAACGGGGCGTGTTGTGTCTGTAGCTTTTACCCAATCATGGCATTGCTGGAAATTACTACCGTAAACACTCTCGTTTCCCAACGACCAAAACAGAATAGAAGGATGTGAACGAAATGCTTTTACCATTTCCTGTATTTGCGACATGTATTGTCCGGTATATGTTGAATCGTTTTGCGAATCGCCGGACTTATAATTTTTCTGACGCCAGGTGCCCACAAAACAAATGGCGTTTTCACATTCCACATAGATACCGTAACGATCGCAAAATTCCAGAAATTTCTCGGAAGGCGGATAATGGGATGTCCTGACAAAGTTCATATTCGCTTCTTTGTACAACAATGCATCCAAACTGTCCATCTCGGCGGTGGAACTGCGTCCCAGCAAGGGATTGACATCGTGGCGACAAGCTCCGTGAAGTTTTACCGGTTTGCCGTTCACCAACATTTGGTCGCCAATGATTTTAATTTCACGAAATCCTATCTTACAATTGAATTGACCGATTGATTTGCCGCTCTGTTGCAGCGAAACATTCAATGTATATAGATGCGGATGTTCGGCATCCCATTTCAAAGGATTTTTTACAACAATTCTATCAACACAATCACCACCCTGTCTGACGGCAGAAGAATATGTCGCTTTTACCCCATTGTCATCAAAAAGTGAATAAATTATTTTCATATCGCCACCGTTGTTTAGCGTCGAATAATTAATTTTCAACTGTGCATCACGATACAAGCTATCCATTTGTGTTTCAACATGAAAATCGTATAAATACACCTGCGGAAGTGCGAAAAGGGTCACATCACGGAGAATACCGCCTATCGGATGATGCGCATAACCGGATGCATACGAAATATCGTTGCTACAATCTGTTACTTCTAATTGGAATACATTTTTCTTTCCTGCATTTACATAATCGGTGACATCGGTCTCCCAACGGGTGAAGCCGCCACGATGTTCGCGCACGAATTTTCCGTTAATAGTGAGGCGTGCATCGCTGTAAACGCCGTCAAAACGAAGAATAATCCGTTTACCGGCATAGTCTGCCGGAATGACAACGGTTTTCAAATAAGTGTAGGGTTTATCATGCTCGATGGCATAGCCCTGCATAGCCAATTCACCGGGCGCCTGTACGGTTTCCCACTTACCGGAAGGAACATACCGGAACTGCCATGCTCCGTTGAGCGTCATCACCGGTTGTTTTACTCCATCCACGAACGATAAAACAGGATATGCCCGTTCATTCGCCGAAAAAGAAAATGTATAAGTGAAAAAAATCAATATACATAATAGCATTAAAGAGTTGTATTTACTGTGTTTCATTTGAAAATAGATATGATTACAATCGCCACAAAGTGCAAAATTAATAAAAACAATAATAAAGGCAAAACAAAAGATAGGATTCATTTAATTATCCTCGAAGAATAGACACTTCGGGATAATGCAGTTTTATTATTTTTTTCGATACGAATAATAAAACACCTGTGGCAGAACGGTAAACGAAAGCACAAGACATATCAGAATGCCGCCGACAATCATCACTGCCAATGGCTTTTGTACTTCCGAGCCCATTCCTGTCGAAAGCGCTGCGGGAAATAATCCGGCCGAACCCATTAATGAAATCATCAATATGGCTCTTAACCGGGTTTTAACCGCTTCGTTGATAGCTTCATTGATATTATGATTTTGTTTCAGTAAGGATTTCATCAATGAGGTGAGCAGAATG
>Ga0123354_10018505_pt1 | contig 10922 bp, 5 predicted proteins | sample TergutLab28metaG_2_FD_97872 | JGI IMG/M metagenome (GOLD analysis project Ga0123354, IMG submission 97872) | Labiotermes labralis P4 segment gut microbial communities from Petit-Saut dam, French Guiana - Lab288 P4 | ecosystem: Host-associated > Arthropoda: Insects > Digestive system > Gut ... | reverse complement strand
TCACTCTACATGTTTCGGGTGTCACAGCACCCATCATCAGGAGTACTAAAAACTGTAACCGCAACCTCCGGTACAGGTCATAATACTGGTACAGCTACTTCCCTCCAACGTGGCCTGCAGGCCTACAGGCCACGTTGGAGGGAAGTAGCTGTAGCACAAGAAATAATTTGTGCCGTTACCTGTCTGGTGGTGGATTCTGGTATTTATTGAATAACTTAATTGATTTCTTGAATATCTGGTACCGGTGTTTGTAAAGTTTAAACACAAGGAAGGTTAGCATAGAATAAGAATTGGATGATAAAAATTTTGAGAACTTTGCATAAAATATGTATTTTAGTCACTGTGTAATCTTGCTTGTTTCCAGTCCATAGTCTCTTCCAAAGCCAGCTCTCCAGACAGTGCAATCCAGTGCTTCCCAGGTCAAATACCAGTATCTATTATTTCGCTAACGTCAACCAGTAGCTGCTTATATATTCTTCCTCTTCTTCTGTTACCTTCTATCTTTCCTTCAAACGTGTTTTAGAAGGCAGTTCATAAGCAATATGTGACTAATACAGTAAGCCTTCCTTCGTTTTCTTGGATATGGGATGTTTCGTTCTCCCTTAACTGTACTTATTACTTTATCGCTTTTTACAGATTCGGTCCAACTGATGTTCTTTATCCTTCTCCAGCACCACATTTAAACATTATTTACCTTTTACAAATAAGTTATATAAATACCAAACATCACTGCCTAAACCACAAACCACTCATTTCAAACAGACATTTCTTGAATATTAGTTCCTTACTAGCACATACTGTCGCAACTTACATTTCAGATTCCTGCAGTAAAAGTGTAAACACCACGCCTGAACACTATGGCCATCAGAGATGTTCCACCTGTGCACTAATGCTTTCTGCTCATGATCCCATTTATAATACAATCATTCAAAACTTTTCGTACCTACATACTGGGCTTTAGAACACAATTCACTTTCTTAATTAGGGTATAGGAATAAACCACAGGTACACAAAACGCCCACAAATTGAGAAGGTAATTTGATAAACTCTCTGTCTGCAGCTATCCCAATTCCCACAGTCCTCATTTCTTTATGTGCTACATCATGACGTAACACGATACGGGTCTACAGGTAACTGGGACAGCTAAATAATGGCACATCCTGGGCAGAAGAAATAAATTTTCACATACAGTGGTCACTTCTGTATTAAAAGACTAGAAGGTTCTGAATGTAGAATGCCTCTACCCCAGTCTTACTTCCACTCTTCATAAAAGTTCTCAATACTAATTTCCTTTAAGAGTGTGCGCTGGGTAATGAAACTCATGGCATCGATAATAAAACTAACCCAAATGTTGAAATTCCACTGTTCGAACTACTTTTTAGACAAGTTTCCAACCAAGCATAAGTACCTATTAAAACCTACCTGTCCGTCCGTCTGTTCGTACGCACGAAACTAGAAAACCGCAGAACGAATATTCACAGAGTTTGACGAATTTTTATTAGTCCCATAGTCATTAAAATTATAATTTAGACTGCGTTCTCTTAATGATAACTTCACAAGAATGCCTGCCACACGCGTTTCGGCATATTTGTCGAGCGAACAGGCGCAACTGTTACTCCCCATAAAAATGTTTCTAACGAGCTTTGTAGGAATTTTTGTGGCTCATGAGATTATTAAGAAAACCTGATGCAATGCATACATTTCCGAATTCGTATAGACCTCATCGCCTTTTAAATGTAGTCTTCCGAACATGGATCACAATGGCCGAAGTATCACGCTACTGTCAATAATTAAACGAAGCTTTCTTCGTCAGTTTATAAACCTTCATATACATACATACATATATACACACATAAATACACACATACACACATACATACATAACAACACACATACATACATACATACATAATACACACACACATACATACATACATATAAACAAACATACATAAGTACATACGTGCATACGTGCATACATACATACATACATACATACATACATACATACATACATACATACATACATACATACATACATACGTACATACGTACCTACGTACATAAAGGTCACTGATAAACTTCTAAATCTGCTATTTCATAACATAAAGGAGAGTTGGAAATGGTAAACAATTCAAGAATTTACGTTCTTAATGCCGAAAAGAGTTGAATGATAATTCTGCTGTTTAAATAGAGTAGTTCATGTGTGAAATGAGTCAAGTTATTAGTTACATTTTGCAATACATTATTACATAAAAGACTTGCTTGTTAAATAAATTAATGCACGCTTATCCTCAGGGAGTACAAATCATCAATGAGATGGCCTGGACATGTGGCGCGTATGGGTGAGGAGAGGGGGGTGTATAGGGTCTTGGTGGGAAAGCCGGAGGGAAGGAGACAACTGGGGAGGCCTAGGCGCAGATGGGTGGATAATATTAGGATGGATCTCCAGGAGGTGGGATGTGGGTGTATGGACTGGATTGGGCTGGCCCAGGATAGAGACAGGTGGCGGACACTTGTAAGTGCGGTAATGAACCTTCGGGTTCCGTAAGATGCGGGGAATTTCTTGACTAGCTGCAAACCAGTTAGCTTCTCAAGAAGGACTCTGCACCATGAAGTAAGCAAGTAAGTAAGTAAGTTAATCTCAGAGACGATTTACAAATTTACATTAGTTTGTATTTGAACTTCTTCCACCGTCACTGCTCATGCAGCACACCACACGGATTTTCAAACGCAAACTCTTTTGGTCTTCAGGTGAACTACAATCTTAATAATAAGTTGACAGTCTAGAAGAAGCTTGTAGTTCACCAGAAGAAGAAATCAGTGTACTTTACTTTTAAGACGTTGTAACATATGCTGACGACGTCTGCAATATTGGGGACTCTAGAATCTAGAAGACCACAAGAAGTTGCGTCTCATCTTCTGGAAAGAACTTGTAATAGGACATGTACAAATCCACACCTCATCTCGTACATTTCACTGTAGAATTTGCCTCTGCTTTGCCTTAGGAAGTCCAGGGTTAACAGTGGCATTTACAACACGCAAAATAATTGAAACCGAAAGTGGGCGAGAAAGAATTGTAATCTGCGAAATGTAACATAAGTGTTATGATTAAAAATCCCGTTTGCGTAGGTGACGTCATCAAAAACAAGACAGACGAAGTACGTGTAAGGTAAGACGAAGAATCTTCAAAGAACCACTATTGCTGTTGAAAAGCAGTAAGTACTGAATATTACTAGTGTGAGTCCGTATTCTTCGCTTAGTTACCAGCATGCAAATCGCATCTTTACTGCGTCGTATTATTTGTTGTCTATTGCTTGTCTATTGCTTTTCTGACTCTATTATATATTTTCCACAATTTATCTCAAAAAACAGCATGATTTTCGGGAAAACGATACTGAATATAGAATGTTTGTTTTGATTTTCTCTACAAATATGTCTGAAACATTTCTCGTTCTAAGAAGATTCATCGAGATATTATCGTAAATGTATACGGTATTCATATAAAATAACCCTTGTTCTTGTCAGATTTGAGTAAAACTTAAATATTCTCCAGAGATTTCGAAAAATTCTCACATACGAAATTTAATGAAAATTCGCCCAGTGGGAGCCGAGTTGTTCAATGCAGACGGGCAGAAGGACACTGGCGTGACGAAGCTAATAGTCACTTTTCGAAATTCTGCGAATGCGCGTAAAAAATATGATTTGCAAAAATTTAGAAGACTGAGTTGTTTGATGTGAAATGTACTTATTCCTAAATTACAAGATGCTATATTTGGAAGTGGTTGGGGCTGCCTCATAGTAACTGTGTTTGCGTACGACTTTTTCATCGTAAAATGGAGAAGAGGTGGTGAACATGAAGTTCCATGTATTCATAATCTCCTCATTAGAAGGCTGTCTTTATTTTTCGGCCACCGTACGTCATTTGGGCAGATACTGTCATACTGTTCGTTGGAAAGGCCACAGACCCGTTTTGCACGCAGCGTTATAAAGAGACGAGAAGCTACATTCTATGTACAAATCCTGCCTCAACATAGCCCAGTGACAATGACAATGCAATAGGTTATTAAATATTATCGCCGTGCCTGTTCGGCAACTTCTCTGCCAGAATTGTCAGGCGCATAATCTAAACAAATAATCGCAGGCGTTACACAGGGCAAATTTGTCCAGAGAGAAATGCAGTTGAATCGTAACTGTAAAATTTTCAAACTGTATTATTAAAATCGTGGCAACACCAACAAATGCACAATTCTACAATCTATGTACTCTGTCCATTACTTAGCTCCTACATGTTTCGGCATTGCCTCCATCCTCAGGCAGCTAACATCAAAATCTTAGTGTAAGTTCTCTGCGAATGACGACAATGCCGAAACATGTAGGAGTTAAGTGGTAGAAAGAATGCATAGACTGTAGAATTGTGCATTTGTTGGTGTTACCAAGGTTTTGATATATCATAATGAACGGAATGAAAAATGTATCCTTGTGTATGCTTTTTGAGACAAAAGGGGAGTGTTGATTTGTTCTATTCTGTCTTAATTTCAGTACTAAATAAATGTCACTGATCAGCACTGGGGAAAGGGCTCCACAGTACCCATTAAATAGGAGGCTATGTGGGTGCCAGAGAAGACCTGACCGTTTCACCTCAGTGAAAAACCTCTTGACACTGTAAGGAGTTGAATCACGATTCTTCCGTCATCAGCCGGTAATCTAGTCACTACAGTGACTACGCAATCCCGGGTCCACTATGCAATCTATAGGCCTATAAAAAGCGAGAAAGTGCCATGAAAGACAAATTTCTCGTTACGGTACTGTCAACACTAACATATATCAGACAGTACTGCCAGCAACTTCAGTACCACGTCACCTGACATACTGTGCGTACTGAGCGGGATTCTGGCATTTTACTGAGCCTCTCCCAGCTAATGTAGCAGGCTTATCTTGCTTTGTTCTTAAGCCCCTCTACATAGCGTACTTAGTCATCCTCTGATATCACAGAATGCTAATATCTGCTGCAATTAGCTAGTTTATAATAAACCTCATAATTTAAAAAGACCGCGTGTCATGACAAAGTTATTCAGTCGCTGGCCTCTCAAAGTGGAGGCCGCGGGTCGATCACAGGCAGTTCAATGTTGAATTTATTTTGGACAAAGTGCCACTGGGACAGGTTTTCCTTTTCGGCATCATTCCATATGCTCCATACTCATTCCTTCAACCATCATCAACGCTTATTAATCTTAGAAATAGATAACATCGGTAAATAACACCCCTAAAAACTGTAACAAAACAGGCAATGTATGTGTAACGTGACAGTGAGGCGCTTTCGTCCCAACATGGTTAAAGTGGAAAACCAATAAGTATTTCAAATTACGAGTCTGTGTTTGTAGTCTAGGTTTCCAGCATGCAATGCGCATGCGCCACATTGTCAACAGCTCTACTGTGTCTCTACAACTTTACTGTATTTTTCCACGTTATCTCACAAACGGCACGACTTTCGAAAAAAAAATTATTTCGACATAAAATGTTTTTTTGATTTTATCTACAAATTTTGTCTAACATTTCTCATTACACGAACAAGTGAAGGATATATGACAAAAATGTATATTGACCTTAACGTAAAATAGCCGTTATTTTGGCCAGATTTTAATGAAACTTGAATTTTCTCGACAAATTTTCAAAAAATACTCAAATATCAAATATCATGAAAATCCGTGCAGTGGGAGACCATTTGTTCCAAGCGGACGGACGGACGGACGGACAGACAGACAGAAATGACGAAGATAATAGTCGCTTTTCACAATTCTGCGAATGTACCTAAAAAGGAGTTTCGGGCAGAATTCATATCAACTCAGAGACTTTGAACAGATTAAAATAAACTAAGCGACACATAATAAAAAGCGTAATGTTTCCCGTAATATATACAGATTTTGGGCATAAAGTTACACTAACTGCAAAGTAAATTAACATGATAACTTGGAATTGTGCGCTGGAATCTCAAGAAAACTGTCTAGTTAAAGGGTATAATCACCTGATTAATCAACACAGATTGTAATGATGACTATTATTATGACGATTATGATGATAATAACAATATTAATGGTAACAATGCTTACATTTCTGTACCACATGTATCTTAAAAGGGGAATGGTAGAATTTATATGCTTTTATTTTTAATGTTTTGGAAGACGAGCCTTAAAGAAAATTTTCTCACCTTTGACTGAAACCAAAATTGTGCGCATGTAACCCCAGGCCAATGTTTGCTCCATTTCGAACTGCACTAAAGGCTTAAGTCGAGTCCTTAAACAATGCATGATATGAGCACTGTAGCTAGGCCTCAGTTCCGATATAAGATATCATTCGAATAAAGAATTTCATTCGACAGCACTTTTCATTAAACCGTCTGTTACCGAACAATAAAAGTATTTTTATTTCTTATTATGTATGTTGCCACTGTTTGTTATGGTCAATGTGGGATTTCAGCCTTGAATTATTCACTAATTAAACAATAAACCTACACTTACGATTTTTATATCATCATGAACTAAGGGTAAGGGTAACTCGCCTAATTCTAGTAACCTGAATATCTTTTCTACATTCAGCCATTTCAGGGTGTCATTCCTATAAATCAATTACATGGCTTTTGACGCATGCAATGGAAATATAAATCTGCATTTCTTTTCCTCATAACGTACGTCAAATGGCCAAGTTTCCACATTGAGGTATTTCCGTTCACGATTCATGATGACACGTAAGACCACAAGCGGCGGACATAGAATAATTTTAATCTCTAAATTTTTAAGCTGTGTCTACAAAAGTGCTACGCCATTAGTGGGTGCTCTACAATTCTGTCTTCTAGTTGAGGTTAGTTCATGTCAATACACAAACACACACACACACACACACACACACACATACACACACACACACACCCTTTCCCTCTATACATGTAGTAGTCTGACCGCCACCATTAGCTGGTCAGAACCAAACTGACGCAAGGCTAAACAAATTAGCGAAATTGTACAGTTCAGTGCTGCCACCACAGTGCCACCAACTCTGTCAACTGGTCCTTGTCTAATTTCAATGAACACAGTATTTCCATCAGAACTTGTTACACGTCAAGCAGCGTGGACAGACAGACAGGCAGACAGACCGACAGACGCACGAATTTATAAAGTTGTGTGTACATGTCCGCGACAGAGACAGCACTATTCTAGGTCCTCATTCGCTGGTTTTACCCACCACAACAGAGACATTTAATAGTATTTAAACTTTTTTAAACCCCAGTAGGAGGATCTCTAGCACCGTAGATCGCCACATTCAGTCTGTTCTTTCCTGTAATCACGCCTCTCAAAATCACGTAGTCTACTGACGTAGATCAGTATTTAAATCAAGGAAATCCTGTTCAAGCCACTAATAATGTGCGGGTGCTACAGCAAGCCCTTTTTTTTACGTAAATGGACGTAAAGTCACGTATTTCTTACCAGCACACAGGACTAGGTGTACAGCCAGTAGACAAATTTTCAAACATAAGTTACGGAAATACTAGCTTAATCTAAGCGTCTTTTTTTTAACATAATTGATTAAAGAACTCAAGAGGAAAATAACCCGATAAATTGCTTTAAATCAGTTATTAGTAAGTTCTTTCCAAAGAATTCTCAGAACAGAATGAAAGAAAGAAAGACAGGGAATAACGTGAAGGGGGAAAAGAAACTGGCAATAGCACTCAATGAACTCAGAAATAATTACAAGATTCGTAAGTCTAAGGTATGAAAAAGCTTTGTGGGAAGTTGGTTTGCTGCTTCAGAGGTAGTTCCAAGACCCGTTCTCCCAGTGTCCAGACTTTCAACATCAAGAGTTGCGGAGAAAGCTGAAGTGGTGCCGCACCTACCCGTTCACAGCCCCTTTGGGACTACATATGGCCCAACTTACCCTTTTCCTCCACCCACAGCTACCGCCCCACTGATTTGTACCCTCTCTAGAACCAGACTAATTATCGTATTGTCCCAACGGTTAATTCGGCTAGGCATTAGCAGCGGCGTTATAGGTGTTCAGAGGCCCATTTCAAGTCTTTTTATTGGTCGCCCAGGGATTTTACTAGCCTATCCAATCGCGTTTTACAAATAAACTAAAAAACACGGAGTTTGGAAAAAGAGGAGGGACAAAGAGGGTAGGGGAATTAAAAGTTACAACTTCGTACAGCTGCCGGGACAAAAGGCTGTTGTTATTACAGCAGTACATACTACTGATGCCCTTTATGATCAGCATATTCACACTTCGACCTAAGTGGGGAACAGAAGCAAGATATGCCGGAATTATTCCCATAGCGAAAATGTGCATCGTGAAAATATGAAAAAAAGGGAAGAAAACATTACATAAACAGCTAACAACGATCCGCTCCATTTCTACAACAAATTCGGAACTATCTAAATATAACCATTAATGACAGAATATCTAAGATAAAGTTATAAAGCTTACAGAGTGATACAGTATATCCGATAAAAGGGCAGCTGTCTGGCTGCATATGCCACATATATAGAGGTATAAATCATTTTTTACAGGGATATTATTTGTCCGAGAATTGTCACTCGTCACTTCCTGTCGGTTCGCTTCACTTACACATTTTCGACGCGTTTAAAATAATGTGATTGCGCAATCGGAGGTTCTGCCAGCTGTGTAGCTGAGGATTCCCTTCTTCTGGGATACGACGTCATGTAACTGGGTAATCGGATCCTTCTGTTTTGCGGCACCGTTTATCCTCTCTTTTAAGTGTCAGAATTTTCCAAAAAAATTCCATATTTCGAATCTTGAAGACGAGAACACTAAGGTGCTTCCAAATGTCGAAATTTTCAGGGATTGAAATAAAGGAGATGAATTGGAAATTTAGACGCATGAAGGTAGAACACAATATATTGTCCCGAACGTCTGGATCTGATTAAACAGCGATACAGCATCACATTCCAGGAAAACGCAATCCCTATCAACATGCTTGTTAACGTTTTGGCGCCGGAATTATTTTTTTAATTTTAGCACACCCTGTATGTAAAATGTGAATAATACAGGAACCAAATATGTTAGAATTATGAAACAAACTGCATTTTGGAGAGGAAAAAACGGAGAGTACTACCGTGTTTAAAATATTCAGTACCTATATTTGTTGAGTAAATATATAAAATGCAACTTTAGAGGTTAGCTGCGGTACGACCACTATAGTTGACATTAGGCGTCAAAAGGTTAAATGTGACACGTTCCTGTGAGCCGAAAGAAACTTTTTTTTAGAACCTTTCTTAACCTTTTGGCGCCGTAATTATTTTTTTTATTTTAGCACACCCTGTATATAAAATTCGAATAATACAGGAACCAAATACGTTAGAATTATTAAACAAACTTCATTTTGAAGAGAAAAAACGGAGATTATACACCATGTTTAAAATGTTCGTTACCTATATTTGTTGAATAAATATATAAAATGCAACTTAGGAGGTTAGCGGTGCGGTACGTCAACTATAGTTGACGCTAGGCGTCTGAAGGTTAATATGGCGAGTAAAAACCCTATATTAAATAAAATATGTGAACTAGACAGCGCGGACTATGCCTGAAGGAAAACGGGCACAGCGACAAGCGCGCAAACATTCGGAATGAAGAGAAATACGAGTTGTCAGGTAAAATAATCCCCAATTATTTCTTCAAACAGAAACAAAAAATCGGAACGCTAGGTGCCATATTTATTATGGTAGTTACAACCACTTTTTAAAAACCATAACTTCGATTTACATGACATGGGAATTAAGGTTCATTTTCGCAGTGAATTTTTCGCTCAAGGGCAGTCTGCGAAGACGGTTATAAAATTTAGACGAGAAAGAAACATGAAAAGAAATCGATGGACGGGACTTCCACATATTTACATTTTTCGCCACGCGAATTAAGCACAGAAAGCAAACTGTCATATTCCGCAAGTAAGAAGGTTTCTACGTTTTAGCACTTAACCTTTTGACGCCTAACGTCAACTATAGTTGACGTACCACACCGCTAACCTCCAAAGTTACATTTTATATATTTATTCAACAAATATGGGTACTGAATATTTTAAACACGGTATATACTCTCCGTTTTTTCTCTTCAAAATGCAGTTTGTTTCATACTTCTAACGTATTTGGTTCCTGTATTATTCACATTTTATATACAGGGTGTGCTAAAATTAAAAAAAAATTCCGGCGCCAAAAGGTTAAGTTATCCACTTATTCACACACCCACTCCCAGGACTGCATAATCAGACACAGTTGCACTTCCACCAAAACAACATATACAAATTCTCTCTTTATATTAAATAATCCATAACCGTATACTAAAGATAACGGGACACGATAACGAAACCAATCAATGTACATAAATGTAAAAAAGTAACTTACCAAATATTTTACACGTATGCATTGTTTCACAAACTTTTGTAACATCTCGATATATCGATCCTTTGTAATGTACCTCCCTGTGGATGGTCACAAGAGTGGCCGAAACATGTCGGAGGCATATTATGTTTATAACATAAAATACGTTTAAAAACGTATGTGCTTATTTTGGTTTCGTTATCAAGTCTAATTTTCTCTTGATTTGGCCCTAGTACACAAGATGTTGCTCACCAATCAGACTTCCGTCCGACTTCTGTATTTAACGCTCGTTTCACAAAAGTCGGACCTGGCCTAAGGTCCTTCGCCGAACAAAACCACTTGAATTTAACACGCTAGTTTATGAAAACGCCCAAATTTAAGGCGAATCTGTAAATTCGAAATCATTGCTCCACGTTTTATTAGTTGATAGGTTTTATAATCTTGAGGTATGCATGTCTCTAGTCACAGGTGTAGTTGAGAGGCTTAATATTTGACGGCACTGTGGGCTGAGTAAAATACTATATATATATATAGTAGATTTCT
>Ga0123354_10018504_pt1 | contig 10922 bp, 8 predicted proteins | sample TergutLab28metaG_2_FD_97872 | JGI IMG/M metagenome (GOLD analysis project Ga0123354, IMG submission 97872) | Labiotermes labralis P4 segment gut microbial communities from Petit-Saut dam, French Guiana - Lab288 P4 | ecosystem: Host-associated > Arthropoda: Insects > Digestive system > Gut ... | reverse complement strand
TGAATAATATACGATCGGTCACGACACCAGAAAAGACAACATGTTTCCCGTCATGTTTGTTGGCGTTAATCCGGGCGACCTTTCAACAATAAGTGTGCCCTCGTTTCTTTTTTTTGGTGGGGGGGGGGGGGGGGGGGGTTGCGGTTTGTTTCACCTTTCTGTCTATTCTTCAGCGTATCTTACTGGAGCGGAACTATGTTTCTTCCTCTCTGCAAGTTTGGGATCAATTTATTTGTCATTATTCTGTAGTTACTTGAGTGTGTGTATGTGTTTATGTGGATTTTTTGTCTGAGGTATACTTACAGTTTTCTCGGGGTTTTTATTAGGGTCCTTCAGAACGGTGGTCGGTAGGGTCCGGCACCTGTCCCTATTTTGTAGTGTACCCACCTCCGTGCCGGAGTGGATGTACTCACACGACTGAGCTATTTTTAAGGGGGTGTTCTGTAGTGGTGGTGCTGTGTGTCCCTCTGTAGGTCGTGTTTTAGTATAGCCTCGAATATTGCATTTTCTCTTGTCGTCAGTTTATCGTTAATCTGGTTTTCGGCCTTGGTTTCCTTGTATATGTGGAAGCACTCCAGTGTGCTCAGCATCCTTCCTTTTTTCGTAACGTGAATGATCTTCATAGTTTCATCCATGTCTGTTATTGCGTGTCCATTATCCAGGAGGTGTTGGGCGAAATTAGATTTCCTGTTATTGTACTTAAAATCTCTGATGTGTTCCTTGAATCTGGTCTTGAATGGTTTCCTGTCTGACCGGTATAAGTCATCTTACAGTCGGGGCAGGTCAACTGGTACACTCCGCTCTTCTCATACTTACATTGGGTGTTATGTTCCACGGTGAGGCACTTGCCGATTGTGTTATTCGTGGTAAACGTGACTGTTACATTTGTGTCTTTGAAAAGTTTGGTGATGAACCGGGTTTTTTTCCGACGTATGTGAACCTCGCCCACTTACGTTTTTGAGTCTGTGTGTTGTGGTTCTTTTTTTTTCTTGTGTTCCAGTGTTCTGGGGAGGGTGTCATACTTGTTATTGACCAAGATCTGCCTCACGGTTTCTTTTTTTTCTGTTCTCGGGTTTAGTCTGTATGTAAGTAGCCTGTCATGGTAGTACCTGATAGCCGCTGTTTTTTGTTCATTAGGGTGGCATGAGTCCCTGGGGATTATGATATCAGAGGTAGTGGGCTTTCTGTAGATATCAAATGGGAGGCCTTTTTGGTTCTCTTTATGGTAATATCTAGGAAATTGATCTGGTTATCTTGTTCTTCTTCTAGGATAAACTTCAGCTTAGGGGTTAGGTTATTGAACTCATCCAGTACATTGTGTATACTGGTTGGTTTGTCTATGTAAAACAGGAGGATGTCGTCAACATATCCAAATTACCCTCTGATGTTGTGTTTTTTCAGCAGTTCGGGGATTGTAGTGTTCTTCATGTGCTGTAGGAAAAACTCGGATAGTAATAATGATGTTGGAGCTCCCATGGCTAGTCCTTCCTGTTGTAAGTAGATGGTGTCTTGGAACTGGAAGTAATTCTGTTTTATTAAGGTTTGAGTAATCTTTATAATTTCTTTCTTGGTCATTTAAACTTCATTGTTCTTGATGAATGAATCGCTGAGGATGGCTATCAATTCTCCGGTGGGGATGTTTGAGTACATATTGCTTATGTCAAAGGAGGCAAACTTCATGAGATATCCTTGTGCGATTTTTAAGAGTTCGTCCATCATTTGGACCGTGTTTTTGACATTGTATGTGAACGGGAATATTGATATTTTAGATCCGCTCCAAAATTTTGATCCTTTTCACCTTTTCAATCAATCTATATTTTTGAACTTCGTTCTGGATTCTGATATCGAGACATGAGCATGTACTATATTTATCATCATTCACATAGAGTCCATTCTTCTTACTAACAACTACAAGAGCTTAATCCAAATATAATAACATCATCAACATGCAAAAATCCTGAACAGCACAATTAAATTTCCATCATCCTTGGTAACCTGCATTCTCCTAATGGGGTATTCTAAAGAAAATTCTAAAGTACTGCTGATAAATCATCCTATTTCTTCAAAGGATTCCTAATAGGTAATAAGAAAAATGCTTGCTTTACAGAAACTCGTGTAGGTTTCTTTCAGTCACAAATTTTTTAATTAGAAGTTTCATAACGAAAATACACTCAGTGAGATAATTATATAAGGCCTCTCATTTAACTGGACCAAAAACTACCCATTTCAAAACTACTCAGCAATTTCGTAATTTATGGACCCTGAAAGTTCATTGCCGTGAACTGTCCCTATCATGAGCAATCCCTTTCCAGTCCATAATCCTACATTCCACTTCTTGAAGAACCATTTTAATATTATGCTCACATCTATTGCTGCTTCTCGCAAGTGGTCTTTTTCATCACTCTTCCCCATCATACCCAATATACGCCTCTCCTCTCACAAATGCACGCTATGTGAACGGCTCATCTCATTCTTCTCGACTTTATCACCCACAAATATTGGGAGAGAAGTGCAGATCATTAAGCACCTCATTATAAAGAACCCCTCCCATGTTACATCATCCCTCATAGGCCCAAATATTTTCTGAAGCATATTTAGTTACTAAGAAATAATTTATAAAACTTCTAATTGATGAATACAATGTACGACTCCTCCCATTCTTCAAGCAATTCTTCTTCTTTCTAAATGGATTTAATTAGTCTATTGATCTTGGAGTGAAATTTCCTTCCCCTATGCTTCAAACACTTCTGCTGGGATTTGATAAATAACGATTTGTGTTCTTACAGAATTTCAATAGACATTCCAACTTCTAAAGCACTATTCCAGAGCATTAGTGATTCTGCAAATATTATCAGATATTTTTCACAATTCTAAACAGGTTTTCCGTCTAAAAACTTGTAGCGTCTATTTTGATTTATCTGTGTAAATTGCACTTATCCTCAACCATCAGCCTCCTTTGAAACTAGCCAGTCTAGGCCAGTTTAGGCCAGTTATCGAAATCATGTGAGCGTAGATCAATGTGTTTATTCTGAAAGTTAGAGACGCCAGTTTTCTTCTATTTACTCGGAAGTTGCTAATATTGTGACTTGGATAGGTGGGCCATAAGTTTTGTGACAGTATTTCTGAAGGTTATCATTTAAAATGACGGAATTTTTGTGGATGTAATCCCGGTATACAAAATATTTTTACGTATTAATCCTTTCAGTGTGTGTGTGTGTGTGTGATTGTGTGTGTGTGTGTGTGTGGGTGTTTATGTGTGAATTTGGCGCCTGCTGCCTTCTGCAATGAGATGCCATGTGATTTGTTACACGTGGTTCGGAATCCGCCGTAATATGTAAGACAGAATATTTTCTAAGCAATTTAGTAGCCGATTACGGAAATATACCTCCGTGATATACTCCAAATACTACTTCATTTACATATGACAAATCCATGAGCTTTCAATGTTATTTGTGTCGTCAAATATGTGTGAATAAGACTATATGAAGGCAGCATTCAACTCCTTCCTTAGCTGTCAATATCACAGTGCACAACAGCGTCCCGCTGTACAATAGCACCGGCAATTGTGCATTTATACTGCATCGTGTTGTGTATTAAGTGAAGACCACTGAACTGTCTTGTGACTGTTATTGGGTAGGGTACTGTGACACAGTTTCTTCTGACAGTCAGTTAACATTTCACCTCTAAAATGTGATATATGCAGATATTACGTTGGACAATCAATAATTATTTTTTTACCCGCAGGTATTGAAAACTAAAAATTAACTGCCCTAATATTTGAATGTATTTTGAACTTATTTCTGTTAACACCTCCAACCATGAATGTATTGTAATCGATTATTTCGAAAATGTAACTTTTACTGAGGCTCCACTTTCTCCTGATAGAAATAATCAATTTTTATTAATGTATTTATTTCTGAAATAATCATCAAATTTGACTTATCCTAAAAGACAGGAACTACAAAGGAAGTGACAGCGCTCTGATGGAATAAACGACAAATTGTCAAAAATACAAAATTCTCCTTGAAATAATAACGTTTCAGTTGTTACATTGTGTCAATATACATGTGTTTGAAGCCTTTACTGCGGATATTAGAAAGGGACTTTTTTTTATCAGGTTGTAACACATACAGAAACACGTTCTCATTTTACTTAGATAATTGGCGTTAATTATTCACTGAAAGTGCCAACGGAAATACGATTTTGTTGATAAAAAACAAAAAAGTCTAAAGTCACAGGTACAAATAAATTAATGAACTGAATCCGTCAATTTATTCCATCGCGCAGGAATTGGTTCGCTAACTATATTTGCCACCTGCCTAATATAACTTAACTGTTAAAAGGCAAGAATTTTGTCCTTTGTTTTAACCAGAAATTTACATTAAAAATTCTGCATATCGACCAATAAACCACCACGGAGTGTCTGCGAAATTCTTTATTGAATCTTTAAGTAAATAGTTATAATTTAATAAAGCAAGCAAAGTTTACCCATTTTTGTACACGAAATTCCATTTTCCTTCAACTGCTCGTTCCCCAATATGTAAGGAATATATCCCTAATACAAATAGAGTACAATGTATTTTTATACATATATACTGGACGGTTGTGGCATCGAAAACCGGTGGAGATGAGAATTTCTGTACAACACAATAAGGGCAATGTGGTCGAAACAACCTCGTGTAGAATGGAAAAACTCTCTCTCTCCGGTTTTAAAGCGTTTATGGTTTGGCGTTAATAACACAACCTTATCTAAGGACGATACTGAAGGAAATGTGGAAGTATAAGTTTACTGCAGTTATTGAAAATAATAGGACGATATTTGGTTAATAAATGTGCATAGGTTTATTGCATTATGAAAACAGGTTCTAGTTTTACTTAATTTTTTAAGCAATCTCATTATACATTTTTGAATATAATCTGCTGTGAGCCTATTGACTGCTTAGAGAATTAATCTATTTACTGTGGGAATCTGAATCTGAAGCCCACCAAATTGAATTCCGACATTTATGTGTAGAAACACCCAGAATAAATAGCAAAACGGAAGAAATCTCAAAACAAATGCCGTTAGTTGTCATAGATTTTAATAAACAAATTGTTTACCGATTATTAGAAGGGAAATTCGTGATTTCAAGAGACCCTAATCCGTCTAAGGGGCGTGAATTGGAATGATTCAGTAAATGAGCATCATAATCTAGCTGAACCTGCCTGATGCCATGAGAATTACTTATTTATTTACTGCATAAAATAGAGATTTCAGGAGAAGGTAAAAATATCTACTTATTAATATCTTTTTTTGGAAAGGAATGTTGGAAGACAAAAGATCTTACATCGAATGACAGCAAGCGTCCCCTGACTTCAATTAGCTTTTAATGTGTTCCTGAATTTTAGCACTTCCACCTTTCAAAAACTGTTATCAAATTTAACATCGTTTCTTCATTTACAAAGGGCGAATGCACGTCCTTCCCTTGTACCTTATGTGGCCAAACTTACTCCTTAGCTGTCAATATCACAGTGCAAAACAGCGTACTGCTGAACAGCAACACCGCCAATTGTGCATTTATACTGCAACATGTTGCGTATTACGTGAAGACAACTAAAGTGTCATGTGACTGTTATTGGGTAAGATTATGGTGACACAGTTCCTTCTGACAGTCAGTTAATATTTCATCTCTATTGTGTAGGGCTACTGTGACACGATTCTTTCTTACAGATAGTTAACTTTCTGCATTAAAAGAAATGATCTAAGCAGACGTTACGTAACACACGCTGAAAATTTATATCCTATATTTTATCTTAAAATATTCAGCCTATCCGTTAAATTAATTCATTTATTTATGCTTCTTTAAGAACAACTCTATGACGTGGTATATATATATATATATATATATATATATTTATTTAATTTTTGCTTTTTTCGATACTTTGCTTCCTTGTTTTATCTCACCTATTAAATTTGGTTGAAAAAATTGTGACGATATTCAAATAAATTATCTGAACTACAATTATTTTGTTCGCATAAAATTATAAATTAAAAATAAAGCTTACGTAACATTTGTTTAGCAAATACCAACTCTCTTAAAACCCAAGCTGTTACTCAGTCTACAAGGAAATCAACCTGATCACGTTACATTGTAAGACTGAACACATTCCTTCCGAAATTCTCCTTAATAAACCCAGTTATTTAACCTTTGTTTAAATCACAAAACACCTACAATTTCCCTCAGTTCGTTTATCTAGTGTTTCTAACATAATTCAGAATTAGGTGCACACATATTTTACTCAGATGGCCCTGCATTCTGGTGACAACTAGTTGAAGCCTCCGATCTCACTATCTAACAATGCTATCTGTTGAACTTGGGTAGATTTCTATAAGCATCTACATAAACTTGCAAATTATGTTATAGTTTGTAAGATCTACTAGGTAAATGCGGAAGAAAAATTATAAGTAAAGACAGGTATATATGAGAATTTGACAAATATATTTCTTAAAATATTTAGGATAGAAGCATCTACACCTGTGTTACCAAGTATTAAAATGGAATAAGGAGATCCGCAATGGTTTAAATTGTAAAACAAAATACCTGCAGAACGAAATGAAAAAGTGAGTTTCCCAACACAAACTAAGAAGGAAATTCTTGCACGAAATAGAAAATGAAATTCAATTTAACACTTCTGAAAAAAACAGTAGATCCATAAAAACCTAAAAACAATATGAGTTTCAGCATTTCGAAGCGATTATTGTCTTATTAAATGGAAGGGCTTGTAAAATCATTACGGGATGTAGAAATAAGTAATTATGCTTTGATAGAGCCAAAAAAGTTTAAAAATTCTTTTCCAATAAATTTCCATTGTTCATTCACTGTTCGATCCTGAAGATGCAAGCAATATTCCACTTCGGAAGTCGCGTTTTACCAGTTGAAACAGTGCCACATCCCTCAAGGTTTGGATCAGTAACTTCAAAAGTTTCTTTTCGTTTTCTTTTCACCACTCACAACTAAACACTGCGATCGATATGTTTTCAAATTTGAACCGTTTATTGATAACTTTATGTTTCTGAAAGCATGTTGCCATGTAAATTCGACGAATGAATGTTTAATTGTCACTGTTCCTCATTCGTGACCTCCAAATTATCAATTAATAATTGATTGAGAGACAGAAATCAGCCATATATTATATTACTTATTGTTTGTGTAAAGTGCCGCGTTCTTGTAACGGCTGTAACGGTTTTTATTAGTTGATCGGGGAACATGGATTGATCTTAATTTATGGAGTGTCGAATACATAATAAACAGCATAAACTTGTCAGACCTTCATGAATGTTTTATAGTGAAAGAGACGTTCGAGTTGTTTAGCTGAACGCAGTTTCACGGATGAAGCAGCATCAAGGAACTCTCTGGCAAATGGCCGAATAGTGTAGTTCAGCCTCGTTTCTCTGTCTAATTTCGCGCCAGCCATCACAATCTGTTCTCTGCAGTACAAACCACCCTCAGAGAAAAAATATTTTACACTGTCAAATACCTAAAAGAAATCATAAAGGTAAACTTTAAATTGCAAAATATGACGTTTGTCTAACTTCTGGAAGCCACAAAAAGCTTTTGAATCTGACTGTCAGAATCAAAGGAAGCCCTTGTGAAATGTTGAGCGGTATCAGTGTCATTTAACAAACATCATTACGTTGTTTTTAGAGCAAAATATAACGCAGTGTTTTTCGTGAGTTACTCAACACTGAGATGTCAATTGTCAGTAATCAGTATAAGTTTAGGTTTATATTTTATTTCATAATTTTCCTCAAAATATCGTTGGATTAAAATCGCAAATGTTTCATTGCCCAAATCTTCTGAATAAATTAGCATAAATCTCACATACTGTGCTTCAAGAAGCGTCATCCCCGTTGTGTTTGTTAGAACCCAAGTTAATAATTCTATAAGGACATAACATTCGTAACACAACTCTATTATTAGGTTTATACTTGTTTCGGCCAATGCTACTGTGGCCATCATCAGGTTGGATACAATTTATAAGAGGAACTATCATATCGTTTCTATATAGTTTCTCTGATATATTGTAAACAACCTGATGAAGGCCAGAGCAGCAGCGGTGCGTTGCAAAGTATTTACTGATTGTTTCAGGGAATTTTGTTCTGACGAAAACTACAGGGAGCACTTGTGTGTGTTATTGATCGAAATCAATAATAATAAAAAAAATTGTAATAAAGCACAATAAATATTGTTGTAAATCTGTGCACGTAAACTTGAGTGTGAATCTTATAAGTTTCTTATTTTAAGCTTCAATGGATTCTGCGCAATAATTTAATGACTTGTAGAGTTTTTAATATCACGTTATTTGTGTACCTCAGATTAGTATGTTATCGTATTTTGTAATAAGAGAGGAAGATTGTGCAAACACACTTTGAAAAAGGAAGTATTAGACAACGAATATATTCAAAATGTTCACTTTGAACTTGCCACATTCATTATATATATATCAAAAGTGTCATTTACCATCAACTCAAGTATTTGTTACGATTCAGAGGAGTTACAGAGCTGAATGTTTGAACACATTGGCGGTTATCGTCAGGACACTAAATTATAAAATAAAAAATTTAGTTTAATGGTCTGATGATGAAACATTTGTGGTCGAAACATGTAGCTGTGTAAACCGTACAAATTTTAATTAAAAGTCTTATTAATGATAAAGTTATACGTTACAAAATCTCATCCCCTACTCAGATATTTCTATAACCAATACAGAGGTCACGTAAAATAGGACCTGAAACTGTCACATCTGATGCGATTCTGACGTCATCTTAGGCGGCGTAACGAGCACATTCAAGGATCCGCTGAAACAAATTTCCAAGTTTTGGACTAATAAAATAAGGTATTGTGCAATATCATGTGAAATATCTGCACAAATATGGCGAAAAATGTCCTGACGTGTACCAAATTTAGGTGGAAATTTCGTTTAAAGTAATAATTCATGCCAGTCGTCTTCGTTGTTCCTGTAAATCCCAGACACCGTAATGTCTTATTCAGTGATGCTCCTATTTTCGTTAAGGCGTTATGTTTATTGTATTGTGTTGGTTTGAGAATTAAACAAATCCTATTTACTTTATTGCACAGACAGCAGTTTAATAAAGAAATGTAGCTGTTATGAAGAAAAAAAGGACAAATCAATTAACGTGTAATTCTACAGCAGTAGCCAATATCATTTTACCGTACATTTTGCAGAAAGAATGTAAGTTCAATTCTCCGTTTTTTGACGCAAATTACATAAAATTACACAGCAAATAATGCAATAGTATAGGACATGTTGCATTTTCTATTACTCTTCTATTTGATTTCAGGTTTTCCATTTTTGGGTCGATGAATCCTTATGAACTGAAACAAGAAGAACTGTCGAGGAGCTAATTTAGACTTAGCTTCATATGATAATAAAGATAAAAACACAAACATTCCCACCAACACTGGCGATACTTGTGCTGGGGCGAAGGTGATCAGAAGCTGCCATAATGAACAAGTACACTAGATTGTACGGTTGTGATCATTGTCACACCTGATTCGTAGTTATGAAATTCCATTTTAAACAAATGATTTATTTTTCTCCAGACTGTACAAAAAATCTCAAAATAATTTAATTGTGGCCCGTATTCTTCCTTTACAATATTCTAAACAAACCCCCTTTCATCGCACAGTGTTGTGCAATTTACAGAAATGATGAGCTACCATTCATTGTACAAACATAAAAGATTATGGAAAACTAATTTTACAAATATAAACTAGTTTTATAAATATAAACATTTAAGACCGTTGCATGTGATTTTTTATATTTTTTACCTACCCACCTCATTATCGTATCGGAATTAAATTTAAAATACCGAATGTTACGTGGCAGTGACACTGTGTACAGACAAGTGTTTACCGTGTTCTGTTGTAACAGAGATGCTAAGGTTAATAACGAACTGTACATTGACTTATCAACTGCCACACCAAACGCTCCGCCAAATAAAATTGTGCCTTACCAATGCAGGGCAAAAAGAATATTCTATTTCGCTTTCAGCATTTCATCATTCACGCTATTCAATTCAGTATTATCTTCGATTCCTTGTTCTCCCAATCATCATTGCTCACACATAAGAATTCGTACCGATATGACAAATAAGGTTCAGTTTGATAGATAGGTAAAGAAGTTTCGGTTGAACCTACTGTTTGCATCTGCATGGTTTCAAATTAGTGGTTTAGCTAACAACGATAGGAGAAAAATCTCCAAACCCACATACCTGCAGGGATCAATTTTGTGTTATAATTAATAATTGAATAGTGTTTGAATTTTATACATTGTGTGTCATGATTGCATTATAATAAACAATCAATCTTTCCACGCACCCCATGCTGATTCAACTATCACGTTAGGTGACGTGACAGGATGCAACAAGTATGAGCCAATTTGCGTCTTTCTTTCTCACATGCACTCAAACAACTTCGCGTCTCTTCAGTTACCAGCTAGCTCCGAGCCACATAAGACGTACAAAGTTGCGCACTGCACCGGCATACACAACATTATTTACATTGCATATTTAAACAATTGGTTGGTTGTCATCTGGCCACTAAATATTATAAAATGAAACGATAAATATAATTGCTGGGAGAAGACCATTTAGTAGCCAAACATATAGACGTTTAAATCATAAGAATTGTTTTAATGAGAGTATTTTAATTCGCAAAATCTCGTCCGAACTCAGACATTTCTATAACCAGTTGTCATATCAAGTGCCCTAAGACATTGAAACGGTCACGTCTCATGAGATTCTGACTTCACCATATGCATGGTAAGGAACACTGAAGGGATCCATTAAAAAAGTTTCCAAAAGCCACTGAGTATAAAATACTACGAAATGTGATCGTGCAAAATAATGTGCAAACACT
>Ga0123354_10018503_pt1 | contig 10922 bp, 7 predicted proteins | sample TergutLab28metaG_2_FD_97872 | JGI IMG/M metagenome (GOLD analysis project Ga0123354, IMG submission 97872) | Labiotermes labralis P4 segment gut microbial communities from Petit-Saut dam, French Guiana - Lab288 P4 | ecosystem: Host-associated > Arthropoda: Insects > Digestive system > Gut ... | reverse complement strand
CCACGTGACACCCCTCTATCCGCAAAAGTTGGCACTAACTTCGCCGACCGGCGGCGGCCGCTCTGTCGGTATAGTTCGCGTGCGGACTAAGGCCACGGAGTTTAGTTTTTAGTTTAGTTTAGTAGGTGAAGAGGCCGTTAATCACATATCACTGGATTGCTTGGAAACTAGAAATTGGAGAATGAAATTCTTAAATTAAAAGTGATTACATATGAATAAAGAGTTAGCTTCCAGGAAAATGTTAATATGTACCAATAAAAATCGACGTTTAGCACAAGTCGAGTATAAATGGATTAATGAAACAAAAGGGAATAAATGCAGTATATACTATCGTAAGTATCAGATAGCGACGGGCTCCCACCGTGACAGCCCAATGTTAATCGCAAGTTAGCCTCAAGAATTGTAAGAATTGAACTCAAATTACCATCATCATCATCATCATGAGGTAACTATCATGGAATTGGGTCACTTGTTGACCCTTTCCGTTCTCACACATCCGGAAGTCTATTCAGTGGTCTTCCTGATTTATTAACAATAATAATTATTATTATTATCATTAATCGAGGACCACCGAGCAATTTAACTCAAGACGTTAAGGCTTCTGAATTTTGTTCGTGAAGTTCTTGGATCAAATCTCGGCCGAAGCATTACTACATTGAGTTTTGTCGCTGTCTCCCCCAGTCCTTCCATGCAGATTTCGGTACATACCTCAATTCCGATACGACTACTTCCTTCTACTTACTAATTCATTACTCACTCACCATTCTACGGCACACCTTCATACATTTCTAACTACTGACATGATAGTTAAGTAACAATAAATACCGAAGAAACGAAAAGTTTCCCTGTCCCACATCTGCATACAGTTCAGAGTTTGGACTACCTACTACTTCTAATTGGCAAAAAAAGAAAAATATGTGGGCATTAATGTCGAACATCGGGGCTCTGATGGTAACGGACGCGCAAGGTTACCTTTGTCTGGAGAGTGGGTACTGAGATATCTCATTGCAGTGAAATTTCTTCAGTGAAAGGGCGTGTTTGTCCTGCAGTTAAAGATCAGGGCGCAACAGTGACCTTGAAAGCCTACTACAAAAGCAAGACCTAAAGTGAACACTTCAAGGAGATGAATGGACAGGAAGGACAGAACATGTGTGATGGTTGGAAATATTTCTATATAATAAAATTCATGCCTGGATTGATATTTCACTAGCTTCTACAAACAGCAATTGGCAGATATCCTACATGAGTATTTGGGGAGCTACCCTGCATCCGTGAAGAAATTACCAACATTGAAACCATTAAAGGGATCGAGGTACTCTGTTCAAATAAAGAGAAGTAGTCACTGACTTTCCACTGAAACCCCCTGAAGAACAAGAACATGCAATAGCTGGGCCATGTGTATCTTTGAGGAACAGTACAAGGCAAAAGCCATCTATATATTACCTTCCAATGTCATGTTGTCATGAGGGAGGCATTTTCTTTGAATAATAAGGGCACAAATTTCTTACACGGGCGCAATGATTTGTCGTAGGTGTGAGTACTGTAATGTGAGGCTGTAATGTGCTGTTACACTGCTACAGAAAAGATTTTGGTGCTATCTGAAAAGGAAGACTATGCAGTTCACTTCAGTCTCATTTCAAAGAACAGAACACTCCCAAGACCATTTTCTGACAAAGACACAAACATTTAAACTGACAGCTATCATGTTACTCACCATTAGCAGTGAAAATACTTCCATGCCCAACCAACCGTGCTTACCTGTGAAACTAAATGACCTGATAGAGACAAGTCACAAGATGTTAGGCATTGAGCACTAGGATATTCCATTATGTATGTTATTTTTTATTTAATGTGAATTCTTTGTTTGTCACTGCAAATGCAAATATTTGTTTTGTTAAAAATTACTTGGCTACTTTTGGGTTGGACCCACAACTGAATTTGCTTAATGTAGTTTCTCTATAATGGCATCTACCACACTAATCTGAAGTCACCTGTACATTCAAATTTACATTACTGTTGAACTCATTATCCATTTCTGTAACCCATATATAACAATTTTTTATGTTGATGTGCAATGGAAATAAAATATGTGACCTATTCTGAATAAACAGTCCTGTCACATGAAGTGGCCGTTTTTTTACAACTATGGAAGCACTGTCACCATGTCTTTTTAATGGCAGGGCGAGGATGACTCTTTGTATCAACTCTAAATTATTATAAGAACAAATACGGTAAAAAATTTTCCTGTCTGACAACCAAGCTGTAATTACTGCACATACAGAAACACCAGGCGACTCAAGATCTTAATTTTAATTTATAAGTAAGATGTGAAATTTGTTTTATCTTTGCCATGCACTTAATTGAATAAATTCTCACACAAAATCACCAATTTAATTGAACTAGTTGCGCCCAAAATGTGTAGGATTTAAATTAACTTACATCAGAACCGGTGTGTACTTTGGTTTTACATGACAATCTCTATGCGACAATTTAAATGATAATCTCATCTTTTAGAGGGACCCCAGTCATCATGCAAGAACAAATATGCACACCAAGGAAAAGTAAGAACACATAAATACTTTTATGTACCCTGCCGGCAACATAAGATTTTTATCTTCAAATAAAGTAGCCTGAAACTCACAACGTTCAGTATTCATGATCACAGAACTTTCCCTGATTTGTTGTCTCTAGACTGGGGACACTGAACGATTTAAAATAACAGGAAAAACCTCAGTACCTGGCCTATACCATCCTACTCCTGCCAATGATATCCAATTCATGTTGCCAGACTACAGAAATGCTGCAATCAAACAGCCATAGCTGGTGCAGTATGCCAAAGTGATCTGCAATGCAAAAAGCTGCATAGTGCCACCATCTGCTTACAGCTTCACATTCACTACAAAAGACACTGGCCAATATCATATTTCTGCAAGTATGGGAAAAGACATTGAAGAAATGTTTTGAAAACTATATGTTTTACACACAACCATGAACAGATCAGCACATTGCAGGTGCAGTCAGCAAGTGATCTAGAGGTATCCAAAATACGATTAACTTCTATTTGGAACCACCAGTCCTGTGTGTGTTTCATGAAGACTTACGTGTTGTCTGAAGCTTTTGCAATGTTTAAATCATAATATTAATTAATGTCTGGAAATTTTCTATTTCCTAGATTGAAAATATAAATCTAGATAGGTACAATTTCTATACTGATTGTTCATTTGTATCCAACTTGTAACAAAGATTTCAGGAAATCAGATTGCAAGCCCTGAATGTTAAGATGAGTAGAGGATAATACGTTAATTATGGCTGAGTTTGTGGTGTGGGATACTGTAGGGTTGTTGCAATGACAATCACAGTAAAACACATATAATGTTATTTATTTTGTCATAGGCTCGTACAGTACGGTTGAGTTGTTACTTATAGCCGTATGAGACGTCAGTCTAGCCTCGCTCCTTGAGCTCTGCAATGCGTGACGGCTCGGTTGTAAGTACGCAGTGCAGTTGCGTGGTGTGGAACCCAGACCCTCAGCCTGACTTCAAAATCTTTAGCACAAGCATATTCCCCTGTTAGAGTTTAGGGGTCTGTTACTGAGCCTAGCAATGCAGTCAAAACAGGAATGGCTAACATACAGGGGGATGTCGACTTGCGTTTGGCTTGGCTTGGCTTGGCTCGGTTCTGGGAGCGGAGACTGGAGTTACAGAGAGAGAGAGAGAGAGAGAGAGAGTTGCTGTGCTGTCTGGCGGAGAATTAGGACAGAGGAAGGAGAGCTGCAATGTGAGTGTCGCTACAGTGGCACTCCTGTTTCATCAATTCTTCAAATAAAATTTTGGGATAGTATCTCACCTTAAGCTGAAACTGCATCCTTGCACACTCTTTATGATTTCGTATTTAACAACCACCCATCAATCAACACTACAGAATCTCACCTACTGACAGTGACTTGAAATAAACAATAAATAACTCAAACATTCTTTGCTCCAATCAATATTTGGCAAATTACCCTCAAGGTGTCAGAAGAAACACATGTAAAGTATTACTTATTGATGTCCAACATGAACTTGGTGAAAACTTCATACTAGCTCTTACATGTTGACAGACATGGCAAAACTAACAGGTGCAATATTTCAAATTTTCATTTCAAAGTCACCATAAAGGTGAGGTAATTCATGCTGGGCATGGGTGGGTTTGTGTGTGTGTGTGTGTGTGTATATATATATATATATATATAAAGGAGGAGAAGGACTGGCAATCAAATGAATGTTAATACTGAACATAAGAAAAGGTACAAACATGCATACGAAGAACACATGTTTTACAACAAAATTGTATTTTACGACATCAATAATGTTTTGATTATCTTATGTAATTAGACGTAATCACAGAAGCAGGCTCCTGGTGACAGCTGACTTCCCTAACCACCAAACTTCAGAGGTCTGCATCTTCTTATACCTTTATCTCTTTCTTAAATTAAAAAATCAGCACAATAGAATGAAAACTTGATTCAGAAAGAGCAGGTAATGCATAAGGTATAAAAGGTAAAGCAGTCCCGTTACTGGCCCAGAGGGTTCCAGGAAGTTAAGTTTCCCAGATTTTGTGACAACGGCACAGGATGGTGGTAGGTTGTCAGCCTCATGCACCTGCCACCTGTACCCCCAGGAAATACTCCTGGTACTCATTTCTGTTAGAGGCTGAGTCGACCCCAGGACCATAGTGTGATCGGAAGAATTTTATGTCCATGAAAAATCCACTGACACAACCTGGGATCAAACCAGCAACCTTCCGATTTGTAGCACAGCACCTTAACCACTGTGCTACCGCGGTCCCCCAATGCATAAGGTATGGTGGTGACAAAAACATTATTAATAGGCACAGTATTAGGACAGAAGCACTTAACTATTAGCTTAATTGCGATACAACAGTCTATGTGACTGTGGGGTTTGCAGGAAACATGACAGACTGAAAAAACTGGAAGGAAATTGGGAATGTACACATAAAGTGAGAAAGACAGGCAATTAAATTAATAATATTATTGGAAAAGGGGAAGGGCACACTTGCAAACAGGATGAGTGCATTTATCTTAGCTATGTTTTATAATAAGATGACACTGTATAACATCAATGTTCTTAAGTTACCTTGCATTATAAGACATGCATTCACAACAGCAAGTTCCTGGTAACAAGCAGCTTCTGCCACTTCCAACTTAATGAGGCCAGTATTATCTAATAGTATGTCTCTCTCCAAAAGTAAAATATTCATTCACTCCATAGTCTGTCTTATGACAGGTCCAAAGCCTCTTCCAAAGAGAGATGTCCATGGAGTTCAATCTAGTGTTTTCCATTCCAATTTCAGTATCCTAGTTGCATTCGCCTCATCATCTTTTCCTCATTTTCCCATCACATCTATCCTTCCTTCTAGCTTGCCTTCATAACGTGTTTTAGATGGCAGTTCCTACATACAATACAACCAATGCAGTTAGACTTCCTTCATTTTATTGCATGTATGATGTTCCTTTCCCCCTTTACTCAATGTCTTCATTTCTCACACAAATGGGCCAACTGACCTCTCCATCCTTCCCCAGCACCACATTTCACACTTTCCAGGATTTCTGATTTACTTTCCGAAGACTCCAAATTACGGGGTGGAAGCTATGCTCCAATTGTAGCACTTCACTAGTTTCTTCCTGAAATTGAAGTCCCAGTTGCATAAGAAAAGAGCCTTCTTGTTGAATGCTCCTTTTGCTATGCAAATCCTGAGTTTAATTCCACATATGCAACCTCTGTAATGTGTTAACCTGCTACCAAAGTAGTTAGAATATTTCACATTCTCCAGTTGTTAATGATGTATCGTAATCTGTACTGCGAATGGTTGCCTTGAAATTCTCATTACTTTGGTTTTTTCCACATTCATTTCCATTCCATAGCATCCACCTCCAACTTCAGTTAGTCTAACAATCAAGCCCTTCGCCATTACCACTAGGTCATCTGCATATTACACAGTGCAAATTTCTTACCCTCCTATTTTGAAGTCTCAAAACCCTTCAAGAGCTTCCTTGGTAAGGTATTCCTGTAAAAGCAGAATAAGATAGGTGACAAATAACATCCTTGTCTAAACCCTCTTCCAGTTTTCACATTTTTTGTCTCCCCTGGTCCATTTTTAGTGTAACACTCTGATACATGTATAATTTGTTGATCATTCTCCTTCCATGCCGATCAATACCAGTTCTGTTGAGGATCTGCATTAATTTATTTCAGTTTATATAGCAGTGTGTTTTTTGTTTGTCTATGAATTCATCCTCCATGTCCACAGTTCATTCTGATATTATTCTCAGCATCACAACTGCATCTCTATTTCCTTTTCCTCTTCTAAATCTAGACTAATCTTCTCCAAGTACATCCTCGCTACAGTCTTTTTTGTATGTATAATGAGACTGATTGTGCAACGGGTGTGACTTTTGTAGCTTTTGACATCTTCTTTAAGGTAATCACTGTAACTTCAATTAAATCTTTGGGCCACTATCTAGTTTCACATATGTTGTTGATCAGTTGTATCATTAGCCTCAGAACATCTTCTCCCAACAATTTAAGTACATTCCCAAGCACATTATCATCTTCTGTAGCCTTTTTACCCCTCATCTCCTTGATACGTTTTTACACTTCACCATGCAAATATGATGTCCTCTCTCATTTGCATCAACTTCTCTTCAGGTTTGACTTTTAGGTTTTCTGGTTGATTAGCTCAATCATAGAGCTCTGTAATATAATTCTCCCAAATTTTCAGTACCTGTTTCTGATCTACTATTCTATTCCAGTGACAGCCTTCAATGCCAATGTTTTGAATCCCCTGATTTTCTTTCCCACTTAGTTTCTTTGCCTACGTGTACCTTACACTATAACGTCCTGGTCTCTGAAATTCAGTGACCTTGTCACATGTTCTCTCAGAATATTCTTGGCCTTGTGTGTGGCTCTTGTCAATTCATTCTTCTGTCTTCTGTAGTTCTTCAGTACTTCTTCATTTGTGACACTCTTCCACTTCCTTTAATCATCCAATTTACTTATCACTTCCTGTGTAATCCATGGCTTTCTTGCTCTCCTCATAATTATCCAAACAAAATAACTCACAATATCTAACACACATTTCTTGATACTGTTCCACTGCATTTCCACAATCCCACTTCACATTTCATTGTAATGAGTTCTTCTTGAGTCTTGCATTTTGTGTCATTCAGCATATAACTCCTCTAGAACCCATCTTGGTTTTTCTTTTTGGAACTTTATGATTTTCTTCAATCCAGTGTAGATCTTCGAAACCAGTTAGTAAAAGCCAGAGTCTATATCTGCTCCAGACAGTGTCTGCACATGCTTCATATTGTTTCTGAATCATTGTTCTACAAGTGTGTAGTCCTACTGATGTTGATATCACTCTCCTGGTGCTTTCCAGGTGTACAGTCTTCTCTTAGGTCTTTTAAATCATGTGTTGGTGGTAACAAGTCCATGTATTTCACAAAAATCGATGAACATTCAACCTCTGATTTCTTCCTTCCCATTGCATATGGTCCAACAGCATTGTGCCATGATTTATCTCCAACCACAGCGTTCCAGTCCCCCGTTATTATGATGTTTATCTCACTAGGCCAGCCTTTTCAAGAATTTCTTCAATTTTGTCATAAAATTCTTCCACTCAGTCACCTACAAACTTCAATGCTGCCATGTACACTTGCACTATCAAAATACTCACAAGTTCCACCTTTAACTTAGGAACAATGATACTGTCACTACACACATTCTTCCTAACAACACTGTTCACTATGCTTTTATACAACACCATTGCTAATAAAAGGTAAAGTGATCCCGTTACAGGCCCGGTGTGGCCCAGAGGGTGGGCAGAGGTATAGCTCTACTCTTTCATGACTGCGGCACTAGAAGAGGGTGAGTGGTCAGCAGCACGCCCTGGTCACACTTTACCCCAGGATAAACGTGGTACCCATTGTATAGGAGGCTGGGTGGGCCCCATGGCCAGTCTGGATGGGCGGAAAATCTCGTCTCCACTGGGATACAATCCCAGACTGTCCAGCCCATAGTCAGTCGCTATACCGACTGAGCTACCTGGCCCACACCATTGCTACTACACCTACAAAATAGACTGAGTAACCATCTGCATATGAACAATAAATCGGTCACAGAGCAGTATGATTTTAGAAGAGGGATATCTACTAAAAATATTGCCTTCTATTGTCATTTATTTTGCATACTAATTCTTTCAACAGTGGGAAGATATTCACTTTACAAAAGTAAATCATCAGAATTATGGCTGGTGCAGAACCCAGCACTTCATGTATAAGTCTGTTTAAAAAATCTGAGATTTTACCTGTCTCATGACAATACACATTTTCATTCAAAAAATCACCCAACAAATTCATTCAATAAAATGCAGTACCATACAAAATGCAATATACATGACAGTCACTGGAGTTGATACTCATCATGAACTTATGATTTGCATTTTATTGTATTTTATTGAGTGCATTTGCTGGTTGATATACTGAATATATGAAAATGCACAATATGAGTAACAAAAAATATATTTCCTTGAATGAAGTTCATTGTCAAGAGTCAAGAAAATTTTTCAACAAATTTATCTACACACATTATTAATACAATGAATAAGCACAATTTTCATAGAACAAGTGCCAACCTATTTTGTTTTCCAAAAAGCAAATATTATGCTAGCATCAGAATTTTCAGCAGTTTGCCATGTAGTCTGATCATCCTTAGTAATGAAAAGACAAAATTTGAAATAGCATGAAGCCAGTCCTTAAATTCACACACTTTTCATTCCGTAATGAAATTCTGTTATGTGTAAAAATGTTCCATAATACTGTTTTATAAAATGTTTACAACATTTTACATTGTAAAAAACTCTGTATAACGCCCATGGAAGAGCAATTTGTCATAACCCACACACAATTCATAAAACTGTGATTTCCATATTATTAGACAGCTGGGTTATCAACACACTTCCTGTCAAAATTTTGCACCTACAAAAAAATTTATTTTCCTTACATTTTTGTAAAAATACAACATACTTACATACAGATGTATTAAGGATCTGTCAAGTTTTTTCTGTCTCCTGTAAAACTGTGAATTGTTGGGTTAGGACATATTGCTGCTTCATGAGCAATATTTTGTGTATTTATGACTTGTCCAATATCCTACTGTCCTTGTACTACACTTAAAGGACCATTGACTGTAGTACATATGTATGTATGTATGTACTTCTTTCAGTCCTTTCACCTCCAGAATAAATACACCATACAACTGTCATTTCTTATTTCACCTCCTCCTTTCCACTGCATTTCAAGGAACAGATGCTGCCTTCTTCTACAGCTTCATTTTCAAATCCTCCAGTCTGCCTTCTTGATTGGTGATCCTTACATTCAGCGCTCTATTCTCATAGCTATAATCTTCCTTCTGCTTCTCTTTGCAGTCCTTCTTGCTGTAAATCACACTTTGTGGTATTTCCTCCAGAAACCCCCCCTCCCGAGAAAAGGAAATTCTGGAATAAAAAAAATTGATCCATTTCAAACATGTGATAAATAGTGTATGGTGAACATTCTTACCAACATTATCCAAAAGCAGAGTACTATACAAAGAAAGGCTCAGAAGTGAGAGTAATTTAATTTCTGAAACCCAGACTGCTTCTTGTCTAGTTTGGCATTCCATCAAGGCAATCATCTGCTGCAGGATGGTGGTGCTTTCCAGATGCAGTCTTCTATATTTATACGAAGGGCCTGTCTCATCTCTTGCACACCTTCTGGCACATCACATTCTGTAACAACTTATAACAACTTCAAAACTGTGTTTAAATTACAAAACCTTCTCTATATAAAAATAGAACCACACAGATACACCACGATACAGTGCACTCATACAACTATGCTACCTTTTAGTGTGATGTGACAGTGATAACGGAAGAAACCCCACATGACTCCTGGCCTGGACAAGACGACCAACAGCTCTAATAACTGAATAGCGGACCTACACCTCTGTAATCCACAGGAACCCCCATCTAAAAAAGAGGCGGTAGAATACAGAAGAGCATCCGGATTGGCACCCATACACGCCATGATTCCGCCTAACTACGCGAGTGCAGGCCACCGCCAAAAACCCACCTCAGCTAAAACTGCTCACCCAGTGGAAATGCTGCTCTGTTATAACATTGCTTAGCCGATAGAAACAAGTTTTGAAGCAAACAACACACGAAAATATTGACTGACACTGAGTGACACTATCGTATTATTGCTACAGTTTTATGAATTATAACATTATAGCATGCTAGTTTTTAACTATACTGACACCAATTTTACTAATGATACTAATTGTAACATATTCTTAGCATAAGAATAGTAACACATTTTGACATATGTGCATAAACAACTAATGATAATTCAATTGTAACAGCCCTAGGTCATGGTACCCACCATTGAAACGAGATTTCATTCCCACCACCCAACCCCCAATACCCTCAAAGAACACCCCACATATCTTGTACAGCTACTCTTGGTTAAATCACAACCTGTAGATGGCCCACATATAGGGACGAAACATGTAGTTGTATTCCTACTGTACTACTAGGTGAAATATAGTTGTGTACAACTGTATGTGTAATACATAAAATTATTTTTTTTTTTTATGTTTTGCTGACCGTTCATCTCAGTATATTTATCTTAGTAATTAATCAACTTGATGCACAAAATTTTTATTTTACAATAAGTTTATTTCATGCCTCTACATGTTTTGAGCACAATGTGCTCATCATCAGGAGGTCAAAATTGTATTATACAGCCTCTTGTATCATCACACTGAAACAAGTGAGTGGTCTAAAATTACTAAAATACAATTCTATAAATATGAGCAAATAGT
>Ga0123354_10018500_pt1 | contig 10923 bp, 10 predicted proteins | sample TergutLab28metaG_2_FD_97872 | JGI IMG/M metagenome (GOLD analysis project Ga0123354, IMG submission 97872) | Labiotermes labralis P4 segment gut microbial communities from Petit-Saut dam, French Guiana - Lab288 P4 | ecosystem: Host-associated > Arthropoda: Insects > Digestive system > Gut ... | reverse complement strand
TGGGGAACCCCATGTTTTATACATTTCCATTCGGATACTAATTTGTTGGAAAATTTGTCATACAATACTACCCTTTGATACCTGTCTGTAATGTATGATTTCATTAGTTCATTGGCCTTACCAGAGATACCATAATAATTGAGTTTAGCTAAGAGTATATCATGATCGACACAATCAAAAGCTTTCCTTAAATCCAGAAATAAGCCACCGGCTATGCTCTTTTTGTCAAGGGATAGTAGTATAGTATTTAAAAGGGAAAATGCCGCTGTCTCAGTAGATGCTTTCTGACGAAAACCATGTTGTTCATTTACAATTAGTTTTTGTTGGTCTAAAAAATGATATAATCTTTTATGTATTATTTTCTCGATCACCTTAGAAAATGAAGTTAATAATGAAATAGTCCTGTAATTGGAGAAATCTAAAGGATCACCATCTTTATATAAGGGTTTAACTTCTGAAAAACCTCTTCAGTGGCGTCATCATGTTTCACTTCATCACTTAATAAATTTAAAATTTCAGTTAATGATTTTACCTATTTTTCAAATGCTTGAATATTATTTTCCATTAATAGATAACTTCAATAATTGACACTGAAAGAGGCTTCTTCACCATTACCACTTAACAGAATATCCTCGCAACCAAAACTGCGTGCCGCCGCCATATTGCTCGAGCTATAGTGAAGCTGATGAAGCATTTAATGTGTAATTTAGAAAAAAAAAAGTCATATAAGAATTCGTGAACTTGTGAAAATAATTTGCCCAGCCAGACCACTCAGCACTTATGGGCCCCTGAGCAAAGCCCCTACGTGTGAAGCCACGACCTTCAATAGTTGGTGTTACCCACCTATTACACTGAATAATAGTCCTTGTCATAAGGTTCGTCACCCCATTGTGTTTATAATAAACTAGATTGGGGTGTATATACTTGTCTAACACAACTATATGATGGTAAAGATATGTATTTAATTTATTACATAAAGAACAACTACATGTTTCGGCACTTTTCATTGGCCATTTTCAGGTTGTTGAAGAAGGCCAATGAAAAGTGCCGAAACATGTAGTTGTTCTTTATGTAATAAATTAAATACATATCTTTACCATCATATAGTTGTGTTAGACAAGTATATAACTCCAATCTAACAGTCCTTGTTTTCTGAATTTTAGGAAAACTAAGATAACAACCCTGTAAAAATGTATTTATGAAATAGTTAAACATGGAATTTACGTCCTTATCATCAAAGATATCATCCTGTGTTAAAAACCTATATTATAGTTCAACCCAGCTAATGAATATTGATTAATTTTCTTTGTATTTTGAATATTGTAAGTCTGTACATAAAAGTCAACATCATGGATCAATATTAACTGGGCATTCTGTTCAGATAAACCATTATGGATGGGGAATATTTCATAATTACCTTGTCTAGAGTAATTAATGAGTATATTGTCCATGGCAGAAATGGAATTTTTTGAAGTCGGGTTGGTACGTCTGCCATACCAAAGAGGTTGTAAGAAATTAGCAATGAGTCTAATTGATTGTCTTTGAATATCAATGACATAGTTTATGTTAATAACTCCATAAATAATAAATCCTGTTTTAGAACTTTATCGAAACTAAGATAATATCTAATTTATGTGGAAAATATACATATATGGGATAAAAAAATAAAAAAAATAGAGACTGTAATTTAACTGCACATATTTTAATGTCATAATCAGAGCAATATGAATTTAAGTTAACGGTAATGAAAATTAAGTTTTTGTGTACAAAACCCCCCTCCTCCCTTTGAAAGAAGACTTCTTACAGTAACTAGCCCTTAACGATCATCACACACATAAAATCGAACATGTATGAGTCTACGTGATGACATTGGTCTGAACATAGTGCATAAAAGAATTGTGCTACCATCTAGCGGCCCAAGTCCTTACTACGTGAAAACAGGGTATGAATGCAATGCAAACGTTATAAACATAAACGTTAACAATTGCGCAAGGAATACAGCAGGGGGTTAATACTGTTTGGCAAATAGTACACGTCATCTAGCTCCTCATTGTGAAGGTTGCTCCTACTTCTGTTACTTCCTCCATCTCAGGTCAAAATATTCTAGTCAGCACCCTATTTTTTACAAAGACCTAAAAATCTCCAATCATAACTAACACATTTTTATGACCATGTTTATTAAACCCCATATTTCATTACCCCCGCTCTGTTTTTGCCTTAGTGTGAGAGATGAAGTTTCAGATTCAACAATGGGAAAAATCTCAGTTGCTTCTATTTTAAACTTTACTGTTTCAAACAGCAGGCATGGCGGAATATCGTAGTCGCTACGGTCACTAGGCTACGCGCAGAGACCAAAAAATCGTGGCTGGAGTTACAATAAGGAAATTATTATTTTGTGCGTGATTTCAAGTTTCTTCTAGGAAGTTGCGCAGCGTAGAGTGCTAGTTACCGACGTTTCGGGATAAGATATTCAAAGATCAAGCAGTCCAAGATGAAGCTTGACCCGTGAAGATGGGACCAATAAGTAGTTCCCGAAACGTCGGTAAGACCCTACGAATCTACATCCCAGGAGAGTGAAGATATAAAGGCTTTTTTTATCTTTTCAGAAGTATTCAGACCAGCCCAGGTACCAACCCAGCCTCCTAATCGATTGTATCGCGGTCTGTTGCTTATAGGGTTAAGTGGTCGGGGCGTGAAGCTGAGTACTTACCTCCATCTAGTTAGGAATGTGTCGCCTTAATCATATACTTCATCGCATGTCTTGGCGGCGTCATGTTTACATAAGCAGCAGGTTTACCTTTCTTCTTGAGGCACGTGTTTTCAAACAGGTGACAGGAGACCCAAGCTTCTGAAGAAGTTGAAGTATACCAGACTTGAAACTTTTGCGGGTTTAGCTTTGGATATCGTTATCTTTTGAGGTGTTACACTGTCTAGTGCGGAACAAATCTGTTCGCATTTCACAGGAACGTATTGCAATGTGTGTAGACACTGTAGTAGCATTCAAGTGTCGAGTATGCTTCTAACAGCGAACAGCAAGCAAACTCTGTGGAATGTGTACTGCTCTATACAACAAATATAACGCCATTTTCCACCAGATATTAAAAAGAAAAATGCATCAGCTCTGGAAAAGGAAAGAAAGTGCTCATTTTACAGTAATGGGCATCTGTGTAACATTTTCGGGACGCTCAAAATTTTATTGTCAACCACTGAAGCATGGAATTTATGTAAGTGTGTAAAATTTTAGTTCTACCTCGCAGAAAACATATTTCGTCTCTTGTGTAAACATCAGCTGGCGAAAGCTGTTGTAAACAATAATTGCTTTTCACTGCAAGTCTTGTGCGGAACATAGGCTTACACTGTCTGCAGAAATATTCAGATTTTAATATTAATACAAATGATACTTTAAAACAGCTAGTGTGCTACTGCGGGTTGACCACTTTGCGATATTATTTATACGAGTAAAGGCAAAGAAAAAATCATAATTTATGTTTCTGTACTATCAACATACGACGCATTTTGTTGCAGACGTGTTTCGATAACATATTTTGTGACTAGTTTATTGTGTACTGTTGGTTTGGCTGATGGATCTGCAGTATATGAACGTGAAGGCCAATAAAGACGCAGAATCCAAAAGCCTGCTCGTTTAAATCACATGTCATCCAAATTGGAGCACAATATAGAAACTGCTTATTTTGCTTGGTTTTATTTGTAAAGTGAAATTCGTACCGGCGAAAGTAACAATAATATTTTTATTTTTTAAAATATTAATATCTGTTCTATTGCTCTTTCTTTTCCCGTTCTTCAGGTAAAGTGATGTTGCAAAATTTCTTTTATAAAAGAAAATGTCTGTCTTTCTTAACGTATAGCACTGAAATTTTGTCCTCTTCCTTCATCAGTCTCCAGGTTGATATCAACAGTTTAGCGTGTGGTAATTCACACTGGTTGCTTTCCCTATATCTCCACTACTTATTATTCTCTGACATTCTTAATGGACCTTGAATCCCTGAAGATGAAGATGATGTTATTTCAAAACTTCGGGAGCCATTTATCTAGAGACGCAACGTCAAATCTCAAAAGAGGGGAAAATTTGACTACGCCGCTGTGGAAATCGCAACTCTCGCACACATTTTACCTGCGTACGGATACTTCGACAATGCATGTTGGCAATACTGACAGCAGAAGGCGGCATAGCGGCTAATACATATAGTCACTTGCCTTAACTTTTATCTGTATCTGTAATTTAAGAACTGTTACGTGAAAAAAATAACAAATTGACGTTAATGACTGACAAATCCATTTTAATTTTATTAGGAGAATTCACTTTGTTTACATCAGTTAACTAAGTACAACTGTAGTCTTTTTTGTGCACCGTATTACATATTCGTTATTCCCGCTATTTGGCAGACTTGCGCAGTTAGTCCCTTTGCAGCCAAACGTGAGGAGTAGTTAGGTCTGCCGTGTTTGCAGATTGTAGCGGTACGAAAGGATTTTTCCCTCATAAATTCGTAATTTTTCTAATTCTTATGGCCCCAGGTGACGAGACTGATAGTGGACTGGAGTCTTTGTCATCAAGCAATAAATCTTTGGCGACAGCCGACAGGAAAGACAGTAAAGTTATGAGGGCAGAAATTGACGATGATGATATTGATGATGAGGTAGGCGCACGCCTGTTACACTGTGATCTTGAGTCTTACATACGCCTGTTACACTGTGATCTTGAGTCTTACATACTGAGGTGTAGTGTGAAACCTTGATATTAGCTATATAATTTGTTACGCCTATGTTGGCCGCAATACGGCATATTTGCCGTTGAAGTTAAGTTAGTGAAGATAGGTTATGTTAAATCTGCTGTTAGAATGGTTGCTACAAGTTGTTCTAAGTTTCCGTAACTTTTGTCTAGTTTTTATTTAACTATGCGTGTTTCGTTGTGAGAAACTGTTTGTAATTGACTGTCTACATGGTGGTTTCAGGACTGAATACTATACTGTGTCCATTAGCGTATGTTATTTTTTGTTGACACTGTTGTCCAAATCAGAATAATTGCTTATAATTTCACAATGTTCTGAATTGTGCAGGATTGAACATCAGTGCTGTAACTATTATCATGCTTGCCCCTAAAGCAAGTTTTAGTGCCTGATCCTTATGTGGAGGGCTTGGCAAATGTATGGATGGTTCAATAGCTTTGTGTTCTCAGTAGGGTATCTTTCATGTTTTGAATTTTGTGTGGCCTTCAGTACTCCTTTTGTGTACATTCTCTGCAGATTCCTAAGAAGCTTGTGATAACCATACCAACTTAAAATATCAGTTCTTTTTTTTATGTTATCCAAGTCCAGATGATATTAACATACAGGGTTCTGTTGACTATGGACTGCAGAATTTAATATCTTTTAAAAATAACAAGGCTATATCTGGTTTTTATAGTTAATTTGAGAGAACTGGTGTTTTTTAATGTACCGAGGTTCACAATCTACTCTAGGATGTAATAAGTAAGTGATATGAAAGAGTGTTAAAATGAAGGGAGAAGGCATCCATTGATAACACTCCCAGTACCAGTGTTGGTTATCATAAGTTTTCGGTTACAGGTTTGAGCGGGTCATGTGGCCATTGTTTATTGAGTCTTCTGGGGATAATGCTTTCATTTATTAACCAGGTGATAGAGTCATTATTTTATCATAGGAGATGCTTGTGATAAGTTGTGGCAAGTCTGATTGCTTTGCAAGTGGTATGCCTACATCATTATGGGAGTGGTGGGTAGTTACGTACCAGGGAGTGTTGACAAGCACTATTAGCATATTTGATTGAACCTTCGGTGCATTGTATACTGTAATTTCTTGGAGAGACTTTGGTAAAGAAATTTTGTGACTCATTTTGTGTTCTTCTGGGTTGTGAAACTGCATGGTAGAATTGCATACTCATGTTTCAGAGGAATGTGTTGTGCCCTCTTCTTCATAATTGAAGTGAATATGCGGGGGTATGTAGTCTAGGTATATGGGCAGGGTTGCAAGAAAGGTGGTTAACCTGCTGGTATAATTGGATCACATTTGTCACCATATGTTGGCTCTAATGATGGAGACAACATGCTCTGCCAAAATGTTGGCACACACCTACAAGACTGCATGTTTTCAACCCAGAAGACTTCACTATGAACAGTTCCTACCATGAAAACTTGAAAAATGTACCCACTGGCTTTGTTTTCTTTTCCAGGATCTGGATGAAACCTTCTCTGAGAGATTGTGGGGGTTGACTGAGATGTTTCCTGAAGGAGTTCGTAATGTGACATCTGCTGTTGTGTCTGCCACTTGTGCTGGAATTAAAGGTTATCATTTTGTAATTAACAATGACTTTCTGACAATTAGTGGGCTATGCCATGGTTCAGGACATTGGTTAACAACCTGTCACTGTGGAGGCCTGTGTTGAATTTATGGTGAGCAAAGTGGCACTGGGACTGGTTTTTCTCTGAGTACTTTGGTTTTCTCCTACCCATGTCATTGCCGCAGTTCTGTACACTTGTTCATTCATCTTTACCTATCACTGACACTGTATTATTTTGGCAGTTGAAAGTGTCATTAAATAACACATTTAAAAAAAACATATCAGACCATTACTTCCATAGCGCTGTGTTATGTATCCTAAAGAAGAACCTAATGGATATTTTGGGATGTAACACCATGCAGTCTGGTTAAAATTTACAAAAGTTTTGGATGAATGTATTGTCCCCATATTCCTGGTGTATACAGGCAGAATGTTCCTCTTAAATGTCAGTAAATTTCGTCAACCAGAATATGTGACATCACATCCAAGTAGACTGTTCTTCATTGTTACCTCTGCAAACTTCAGATATCACATGTTGTGAATAATTTTAGATGTTTCTCATAGTTCTCTAGTTACAGATCATGTCTATCCATCTGTGTCTTGACATAGGACTAGTGCCACAACTGTTCAGCACATTGTTTTTTAACAACTGATTTGTGAGATTTCCTCTGCATGTTTTCGGTTATTTCCAATTGTCAGCGATGTTAATCTTGACGTCCAAATGTAAGCTTAATAAACTGCAGCAGGCAGTGTTGGAAATTTTATGTACTACGTTATGGGGTCAATTTTCATAGTCTTATAACTGCAGGAAACAGTTATCAGCAAATTAGAAATGTGTGTCCATCATATATATATGTGTGTATGCTTGTAATTACTGCAGTTTGTGGGTAATATTTTTTATGCTTAATTTTAATTAATAGAGCCTTTTCATTCATGTAGGTTTTTATGGCCTTAGTCGGGTAATAACATGGTGTGTCTTCAGTTCATCAGCTATCCTCTTTGCTCCGTTGATCTTTGAAGTGGAGCGTGCTCAGGTAGAAGAAATGCAGCGTACCCAACAAAAACAGGTAAACAGTGTGCACCATATAATGAATTAAATTTTTGTGAATTAAATGTAAAACTGTTAATAATCACTGATTATGCTTCACAAACATATTTTCCATTATTTGAGAACATGTGTGAATGTATAAATTCTTTGCACTGATACTGTGAGGGTGAGCCATTATGTTTATATGTGTTAGACTAGACACTTGCTGATTTGTAATTATGTATATTAGAGGGTGGATGTAGTAGTAGTTGCAAATAGGAGCAGCAGATAGTATCCATAGATGACAGTGGAAGGTTTGCTCAAGTTGGTGTTCTTTTGTTCATCTTTGCTGACAGACGTTCATAGCAAATATCCAGATAGCAGCATGGCTTAGCACAGAATGTTCTTCTGTCAAGTTGAGTGCCTTAGTACAAATGTAGCTGTCTTGACAGAACTTTTCAGATTATTGAGGTTCAGTATTTTGAAGTATTTTGTTTGTCTAGACAAAAAGTGCTGCATGTTCGCATTTGCAATATTAAATATATATTTTATTCCCCAAATTCTGTGAACATGTTCTTAACTACATCAGTTACCCCTTAAAGTTTCTCTGTGCTTTATGCATTCATTATCAGTTTTTATATTACAGGTGCTCCTGGGGCCAAGCAGTGCCATGTCAGGTGGTATGGGACTTATGCCACCCATTCACCGATAAGAAATCAGAGATCAGTACGTTACACAGCTGTGGTACTTTCTCATTCATGTGTATAGAAACCACGGAATATAAAATGAACATCTGCAACTTGTTCACGAGCTGGTAGCAGTATACAGTTTTTGTTAAGTAAATAGTCAATATTAGTATAATTTGAGTGTATTAAAATTAAACGAATAAAGTTACAATGCCTAAAATTTGCTGTTTTCACGGAAATGGCACTTCCAATGCAGCGCAGCTTAATATAATACAGTTGTTTAAAGACTCCATTACTGTGGTTTATCAGACTGTTCTGGTTTAAAAACACATTAGTAGGATCTTGTTTCTTTAGAAATAAGGTTCTCTGAGGTTTCGTCCCACATAATGTGATGTATTTCATAGCTGTGGTGTGTTGGTGATGTTTCAGTGGAAATGTTTGACAGGTTTGTAATCACTCGAAGGGAAGAATATATAACAGAAGAAACTGTATGCGTGATGGACATGTGTTCATGTTCTGTTTGTAGTTTTATCTGTAGTATGTTTTAAATATTCTGGTGAATGTGCGCGTGTGTGTGTGTGTGTGAGTGTGTGTGTGTTGTTCCTGTTTTGTTATCAATTGGGAAAATAAATTTATAACTGCAGTGTAATGTTTCATTGTTTACCAAAAAGAAACTTACCATGAGCTCAGAACTAGTGTAGTAGTCCATGCTTTGACTTATGTGATTTTCACACACAATATCATTTAATTTTTTTTTTAAATCTATGTCTTTGGTGAAGACTTATAAGTAGTGTATTATTTGTGCAAAAATTCAGGATTCTGAAATGGCTAAAACGAATTTTATCACAATTACTTGAGTTAGATATTTTTATATAAAAATTGAAGTTAATGAAATGAAAGGAGTAACAGAATATGTTGAATTAAAGCAACCACTCTTTGGAGTGTAACTATCACATAAGTTGGGGGTACCTGTCCTTCTTTCCTAGAGTAAACAATGCGAAGAAAGCCAGTTTGGTGAATTATTAATAGCGAATGTCATATTGTTTTTGGTATTGTATTAGCCTGAAAGGTTTTTCTACTGTATATTTTTCCCAATCTCATGTGCACTGGGCTTAATTAACCTTTTAAAGCCTACTGGTTTCATGCACCAACAGGTTTATTACTTAAGAATTATGCATTCTGTCCACACTGTATTTATTTGTTTTGTATTTATCTCAGAACAAACAGTGAATTGTGCCACATATAACATAAACTGATTGGTTTTTATAACCGAGATGAAAAGTGTTTACTGCGCGGTACAGACTGGGTCTTTAAATAGAACAGTCTGTGCTTCGTCTTTAAAGGGTTAAGCGTCACATTATGTATGGAACAGTAAAACATTGGAAGATGTTTTTGCTGCTGTTAACACTCAGATTTGAGATGGCTTTGTGCACATATGAATTATTTAGATCAGCATGTCTTAAAAATGTAATAAATTTTACTCGGGTAAAATTTTATGGGAAAATTTGAAAGGGTTAAACAGAAAACTTTGTTTTGTATGTGAGATTTTGTGGTTTTGATAGTTGTGAGTACTATCAGCACAATCTTTCGTAAGGGACACCATATGGTTTGGTGGACAGTTACCAATATCTCGGGGGAGCCTTCTGCTTGCATCTTCAGGGAGGTATGTTCTTCTGCTGAGAAGCCTAAGGCAGAATGTTCCTCCAAAACGCAGGCGGTATCTACCAAACCACATTGTTACTTCATAGGAGAACATTATCTTAATTCTGCTTTCATTTTTCTTTCTTTTGCACGAAATAGGCTCATTGTGTTGTTTTGTTTGCATGTTATGTGCATACATTTTTTCTATTGTGCACACTCATTCAAGGCTGAAATATAGAAGACGTTATTGGTTGAGGAGAGTTGGACTTCGCCTTAATACTTGTAAAAATCTCTGTAGATGTGGAGTGTTGGCTTAAATTCTAATGTTAAGTTATACTAAGGCTGTGGGCACATAAGATGAATGAAGTCACTAAGTAATGAGCTACACTGCAGATTCTTGGCTTCACTTGACTCAAATTGTGTGGTGTGACAAAGGTACACTGTAGTTCTATACAAAAACAAATTGGTTTTGCAGCATCTTTGGGTGTGAGAATCACTGAGCATTGATTGGACTTGATTATATGTGTGTGCCCACAGCTTTATGGTGCTCTTAATACTAGCAAGTGAAAAATTGCAGTCATGGAGCAAAATAATTTAGGTGTGTGACTTTGAAGTTAATTTTATGATAAATGTGGTGTGCAATGAAAAAAAGATGTGTTGATATTGATGGAATATGTAATAATGAGTACAGGATCAATGTAAGGAGCTTGGCCTAGAAGTAAACTCGGAGAAGTCCCTATATTTCACCTTCAGAATGTAAGACAAAAGTGTAATATAAGAATGATTATTAAATTGTTTGAAAATTTGGCAAAGTTCAAACATTTTGGAGTGAGATTAATTCAGTTACATTTACAAGGAAATTAAAAGTAAGGGGTGATGGAAAATGTCTAGTTTGTTTATCTTGTTGACCTTACTGCATGTGTATGAAACTTGGTTGCTCACCTTAACAGTTCTTTGTCTCTCTCTCTTTCTCAGTATCTGTCTCTTTATCTGTATCCGTGAGGCAGCAGAGACCAAGTATAGGGCTGCCACAAACAGTGATGATGAAAGTGTTAATGAAATCTAGGAAGTATGTCATCCCCGTTGTGTGTGTGAAACTAGGAGAAGGTATGTAGTCAAACACATGTGCATGCTTATAGCTAGCCCTTAAGGTCCCTAGACAACCTGATGATGGCCAACACAGGCCGAAACATGTAGTTGTTTCCATCACAGTCATTAAATACACCTCAGTGATTAAGTTGTGTTTGACTACATACC
>Ga0123354_10018498_pt1 | contig 10924 bp, 8 predicted proteins | sample TergutLab28metaG_2_FD_97872 | JGI IMG/M metagenome (GOLD analysis project Ga0123354, IMG submission 97872) | Labiotermes labralis P4 segment gut microbial communities from Petit-Saut dam, French Guiana - Lab288 P4 | ecosystem: Host-associated > Arthropoda: Insects > Digestive system > Gut ... | reverse complement strand
GCCAAATGACAGTCATCTGTGCTACGCTTATCGCTTGTCGTAAGAACAAGTATCAAATTAGCGCCATTAACCAAAAATAAAATCACACAAAATATTCTCCAGATTATTCATTAAATATAAATCTTATCAATAGTTCTTCTTTACTGATGTCACAGCACACAAACCACGTTAGTCCATGTAAACTGTCTCGTGCAAACGACTGAGTGAGAAAGATGAGCCGGACTGTTCACATTTTTTATAATGTAACGCTGTATTGTTGTGATTTGTAAAGGAAATGTGTGCCAGTAGTACTGAAGGCCAACAGCACAAATAAAGGGAACTGCACAGAATGCTTTCATATATATCATCAGACAGTGCTAGGTTTCATTACTTCCAGTTTGGCAACATACTGTGTTGTGCTATGAAAATCTTGATGTACACACCTGTTTCAATGACAGTGTACTGCGATGTTGTTTTCTCAGGGGTTTGCCTCGGTTTTGTGAGCAGGTAGCACAATAAACAGCTTCAAGGATGGGTGGGAATAAATCTTGATTTCAAACTTTCGCCGTGTTCTGAATGCTGTATGCTTTCTTCTGGGTAATTCCCAGGGGAATTACCCAGAAGAAAGTATACAACAAGTAGAAATAAGATTTTGAACTGTCATGTTGGGTGATATTCTAGAAAACAGCAGATTTCCTAGAGACCATCATTGTAAAAATGCTACATTAAGCAAAGGTTACGTAAATGTAATGATTTTGTCAATATTCCTGTGCAGTGATCTGAAGTTGTAGTGTAATTAGCGTCATATCTGCTTCATGTTACACTGAAGTTAACCTGCATGGTTCAATGAAACTTTATAAACTTCGCCTTATGCGGAAATGTACATTACGTTTGGCACTGGATGGTACTTTCCGTGGTGCTACCGAACGTGGATACAAGTGTGAAGATATTATCGACTTCGTCAACGATAATTTGGAGTCGTTTTCGTTTTGCAATTGTGTTCAGGGTCCACTATTTCATGCAAGTGGTTAGGAATTCAGTAATTTTTGTGTATTGCAATTAATAAAAAAGTCGCGTGATTGAAAGCCGAACGGAAGAAACGGACCCCCAAGAATCCAAATATATATATCGTTACTGTCTGTTGTCATTATTATTAGAAGTTAATAGTATAAGCACATTCGCGGTTTGAAAATGATCACATGCGGTAACCCGCTGACATAGGAATCACGGATTACACGTCCTCCGCGCGTTTTTGTGTAGTGCGCAGTTTGTCAATAACCAATACGCGTATTGTGGATAAGCAGCAACGTAAAAAACTTGACGTTTATTGCGCATACTAAACCGCTACACGATATAACACTACCTGTCAATTTATTTGTCTGTCCTCCGCTTTGGTATATACAGTATATTTTACAGATATATGTACACTTGGATCTAGTATACGTTTGCAGTTAAACACGAAAATTCGTGACATGTGGCATAATACAGTTAATTCTGTTACACTCAATGTTGCCTATATAGTGTCTGTTAATGCACGATGTATCTACTTGTGTTTCAAAATTTTTAACGTGTATGTGATCAGGTGCAAATGGCATCAGCATTGCTCTCATGTTGGAGGAGAAAGGATGTATGTTCTGAACCATCTGCAATGTCCAGTGAACCGACGTCAATAAATGATCTACCTGAAGAAATTCTACTAAACATCTTGTCGTATTTTGGACCAGAGGACTTATGCCTCGTCATTGCGAAAGTTTGTGAACGATGGAATGCTTTGGCAAAAGATGTGGTACTGTGGAAAGCACTTTCTTACAAGTGTGATCGATCGTCTGATATCAGCTGTATTAAAGACGTAAGATGTACTGCATTGTTAGCGTTTAGGACTAATTAGCTTAAGAATTTTGCCCCATCTACTATGTTAAATGTACAAAAAATAAAGAGCATTACAGAAATTGGAGCTCTTTCCATTCTGATGTAAGACCAGTTTCTAGAGACTGACATTGTGTGAAGCCAGATGGTTGTTACTGGTAATTTCTGTGCTCATGCTATGTTACAGCCTTGACTGCAGGTTCTGTTCCTTCTGTGGGCAGAGATTTTAACATTAGTTTATTTCTGTAATGTGTATTTTGAGTTGCTTTCTTTGATGTAATGTGGTCGAAATATGAGTTTGTATGTTTGAAGTGTATACCACTGACCCCCATCACTGCTGTATACTCATCTGCAGCATGAACTGACTGTGTGTTAGCAATGATTAGTATTACTTGATGTTAATTTTTTTCTATAAATTAAGATATTTGATTATGTTGGTAATAAATTAATTTTTTTTCTGAATGATATGAATCATGTAGATAATAGGGTTTAGAAAAACTGTTAGTTGGTTTTGTAGTGATAGTAGTAGTAGTATTAGTTTCCTTAGGTCACAAATGACTCTGGTGATCCTACTGGATTGTGTTAGCAAAAAGTACTGCGTCCTGCTACCCCTTATTTATTCTGACTTTTCCTGTTTTCCAGGGCCTTGTAAATCAGGTCCCTGCATTGCAATCTGTTGTGCATGACAGTTAAATTTTGCGCCAGTTCATCATCACGGTTCCTCATATTTCTGCTGATAATGTTTTCCACTGCCAGCTGTCAGTCTCAATATCGAAATCTTTTTCATAGAATTTGAGCTATACGTTATATGCCCAAAATACTTCAGTGTGCTTATTGTGGCCAAAGTTTCCAGAGAGTGCTTGGGCATAGTTTGGTTTGTCACCATTGCATTCATCCTTCTTACTGTCCAAGGCATCATCAGCTTTTCAATTATCTCCTCTCCTTTGCACCCCTACAGCACTGCTGGAAAGACTGCTGCCTGCAGTAGCTTAACTTTTGTGTTAGTTTGTAACTTCCAAGTCTTTTATGATTTTGTCAAATTTGGCATTGCTGCTTGCGTATTCCCACTCTTCTTACGCTGTTCCACGTTTTAAAATTCTGCACACTATCAAAATTCTTTGTGTAATCTATAAAACAGTTTCACATTATTGTGGTGCTCTCCACGATTCACGTACATTAGCGATATGCTCCCTTGCCCCACGCCCTGCTCTCAATCCTGCTGGTTCCATTAGCTTTTCGTAACCTATACATGCGTCTCAAGTTGTATTTGAAAAATTCTCAGGGGGATCTTATTTGCATGAGGTAATAGTGTAATGGCGTAGTTGTTTGTGCACTTTGTGACATCTCGTTTCTTGGTTGAAGGTATGATGGTAGATGTTAAGTGATTTACCTGTCCATGATTCAGGAAAAATGTGTTAACCCCTCCTGGAACACCTGTGGTCATAATTATGTCTTCCTAGCCTATCATCACTTAGTATACTTTTTTGAAGTTTGGTAAATTTTTTTGTCACACACTGAATATACTTTCACTGCCAGGAAGAATCAAGAAAATAATAGAAATTAATAAAGAATGATATATATGTAAAATCTGGTATGGAGGATATTTCAGTGCATAGAAATTGTGGGGGTGAGGAACTAAAATTTTTTTCTCTCGGCTGTTTGTGTATAATTTGATGATTAGTAATACTTACGTTTCCCGCCAACAAGTGTGTATGATGTAGACTCAAATAAGTCACTGAATTCAGATTTGTCAGAGCAATATACAGATATTAAAATATACCCAAGTGTAATTATTTTATTTTCAAGGGTGCGTGAATAGTGTCACTGTCAGAATGTAGTGGGAGCAAAATTAGCAAAGCAGCTGTTTGTTGTTGTGATGGAGAATCAGATTTAAATTCCTGATAATAACGCAGTATTAACTTGGAAGTTGTTGTTAAGAAATTTTACTTGGTGGGAAACTGTAAATTTTCCATGGAATTGGATTATGAAATCCTATAGGCATTAAGTTATAACTTGTGCTGGTCTCATAATGTAGACTGAAGCAGTTTAAGGAAAGTATGAGTTGTTGGGTTGTGACAGGAGTGTGGATGAAGATTGAAGTCTTGTGGGAACATATGCTGTGGTGGCTAGTAAATACAGACATTTTGGGGGAACGTACTGCCTGCTTCTTCAGCATCTAGCAGTCTTTCTTGTGTAACAGCCATGAAGATGTGAATCTTCTTTCATGGAAACAGGAATTGTATAAGACTGTCGTGGAATTTAATTTATTTTTGGACAGAATAAAGTGTTAATATAACTATCCTTCACAGGTATTAAGAAATGTACCTGCCCTGCACTCACTCATAATCCGTAGCCGTGAGGATGCGGCAGATATTCTGGAATTTCCGAATCTCAAACATGTTGCTCTCAGGAAACTCTTTCTCAAGTATTGCTACTTTGGTGAGGATGGCACTCACCTCTTAGCTAATATAGTGTCCTTGTACCCGCAACTGGAGGTCCTGTCACTGGAGAGTTGCCGTGGACTTATATCCGCTGATTACTGTCTCATCTCACGCCTGAAGAAACTCTATGAACTGAACCTTTCAGACTGTGAGGTACATTATGTGTGTTTTGAACCTTTAGATACCCATGTTTGCATACGTGAACGCATGTAGGGTAACACCCCAAAAATAAGTTTTATTTATTTACGCAAGTAGGAAATTTACTGCAGTTTTAAGACATGCTGCGTATTGTCAGTTTTATTTTCCACGAAATGGCATTTATTTAATGATTTTATCATTTTCTTTTCAAGTAATACATTTTTCATAAAACATGTGTTAAAATTTAAATACCCACCCTGGTAGGGTGGGTATTTAAATTTATTCAATTTCTGAAAAAACTGTCGACTCTTGCATGATTTAAAATGTGGCTACAAGATTGAGTTTGGACGTGCACAATTTTTGAACATGTTCTTTGCAAGTGTGCATCTGTCATTGGTACTGAGGTACTCTTATTATATATAGCAATGTACTGCTGGAAATTTGAATGAGTAATAGGTAGAAGATACATGGATACCCAAATTGTATGAACATAAGCAATAGCTGCATTAAAATAGATGTTGGATTTTAAAAATATTCATGTGTACATGACATTGGAGAAACATTTGAAAGAGAGTTTTACGTCTTAAGGGGATACATATTTTATGTTTTGTATACATTTTTTAAATTTTGTACAGTGCGTTGCCTTTGGGAAATTTGGAATGTTTGATTTGGTCTTAACGTAAGATAGAGACTGTGCTCAGTAAGGTTTGGCATTAAACTTGTACTCCTAATCCTTCGGTGCCTAATGTCAGGTATAACTGTCATGCAGTGAGATGCTCAAAATGCTTAGCATCAGGTTAAGATACTGGCATTTAGTGGCATTCTGTATGTGGCTGTCATTTAAATTGCCATTGGGCACGTAATTGTGGCACAAAAGGATTTAGGTAAAGGTACAATTCACTCTAGCCAGGCCACAAAGGCCCAGAGGCAGAGTAGATGTATAGCTCTACTCTCTCTTTAGCGTCGGCGTTAGATAGGCGTGGGTGGTCAACGTCACACCTCGGCCAATTTACCTCTGGGACAGAACCAGTACCATTTGTATAGGAGGCTGTGTAGACCCCAGGACCAGTCTGGGTTGGTGTGGAAAGTCTTGCCCCCACTGGGATGAGATCCTCAGACTGTACATCCCATAGCAAGTCGCTATACCCACTATGTTATACCAAAGTATTAATAAAAACACAAAAATCTAAATTTAATTCCCAAACAATTCTGACAGCAGTATACTGTATTTCCAATTACCTACTGTTTGCACTGTGTACATCATAGAGTGCTTAAAAGATAAAAAATAATACTGTTTCTGATGTCGTAGTGAGTTTACAGGTTGTGGAGGCATGTACTGAAATGTTCAATGGCTAAGAATAGAAGATTCGGCAGCGAGGAACTAAGAATGGAAACAGTTCAAGTTACTGAAATATTGTGTTCCTTTTTGAGTACCAGAAAATTGAAAATGTCTGCAAACCGAGTTCTTTGAATGGGATGTTTCAGACAGAGTCTTAAAAACATTTGAAACACACATTTGTCTCTTTCTCTGTCTGCCTCTCTGCAAAAATCGTGCTCTGGATGAGATAATGCTGAAAAATATAGTACAGCTGGACAGGTCACAGATTACAATATGGAGAACGCACATTATATGATGGATAATTAAGTCTTCAAGCACACATTTTCAGAGTATCTAATATTTATTTCCATTCTACTGCAACAATGGTTGCATAGATGGACCTCAGTGTTAAATATATGTATATTGCCTTCTTGTTGTGCAGATAAAATAAGCGGTAAGGAAATGGGTATAAAAAACCTCCTTATTGTGCATGAACTTTTTATATGTATAATGCCCAATAATTAACACAACAATGAGTACTATTTTAAACATATTCTCTTTTCAACAGGAATTAAGTGGGGAAACAGTCTGCCTTATAGCGGACAGTTGCCAGCACTTGAAAAAATTGAGCCTGAATGGTGTGAGACGGATTGATGATGATGATGTAATCCATGTTATGAGGAAACTTGGAAAGCAGTTGACAACCCTGGCCTTGGATGGACACGGTCTCACAGATGTTGCGTATTCATACCTTAATATTTGTGCCAGGTAATACGAATTTGCTCAGTTAGGAAAACACCTGAACTGTCATTATGTGTGTTCATTACTTGCTATATTATATATTATGATGTTGTAATTTGGCAGCCATCCTACAGCATGGGTGATGTGATGTTGTTTGTTAGATAATGTACCAATTTTGTGGAGGAACTTGTGTACCACACAACATGAAATTAATTTCCAGCAGGCTATAATTTTGAGCATTTTTCTGTAGCAACATCTGGAGCCACCAGATAAAGTGAAGAAACTTAGTATACAAGACAGATTAATTTTTATTCCTTGTGTATTCTGTATGTGTGCAGTAATTTGGAGGTATTTCAAGAAAACATCAGAAAACACAACATTGTAATATGTTATTGTTAATGCTTATTAGTAATTATTTAATTCTAAAAACATTGAAAATTAGGGACAAGAAGCTGTCTTATGTACTGCGTAAGAGATACTTGTGTGTGTTCTTAGCCAGTGAGTGATATTTGAGGTTCTCACAGCGGTGTCTATAAAGAGAGCTGTCGTCTTATTTGTGACAAAACATATTCTAATAGAAATTTATCATTCCTTTTTTTCTACCATGAAGTTACTGTTAGTAGTTTCCTCCATCTTTATGGTGGAAAGAGAGCTAGTTGCTTCCTCTAGATCATTTGTAAGTGTCTACCAGATTATATTCCCAAAAGTTGAAATTCTTGAAGAAATGTGGGACCGTGTAACAGATGTACAGCAGCATGTACCTTGTTCACCATTAGTCAATGATTGGGACAGTGTAGTCCCATTACATGTACATCCTTTTCATCCAAACGGAAAATCGTCCACAGTGGGAATTTAAAGGGAATAGTGCTCAGCTGTAACAGAAACCTTGCATTCCAAAAGTTTTACTCTAAAACTGAAGTCCATTAGGCAGTACTGGAGCACGGAGAAGGGCTGACACTGCTTATAAATGGTAGGCAACTTTAGATGTATCTATAGTACCATGCAGCAAACAAGCTCACCATCCCTGCCATATATATCACATATTTTTATTAACTAACCTGGCGAAGTAAACAGATTGAAATTTCTATTTATTTGATCATTCTGTTCAGGTGTGCAACTTGTATAGCTTTGAATGAAATACAAAAAGCAGGTGAATTGCTAAGACATAAAGGTGGTTATTTCCTTTTGACGTTCCTGTTACGTTTTGCTTGCCTTGAACACCTGATAAAGTCCATTACAAATCAAATTATCCACTATTTTGTCTGTAAAACCTTTTTTGTTTTCAGAACTGTAGTACAGAGCATTATCAATACACCAGCAAGCTGCTGTAATTAAGATGTCATTCTGAATTCGCTGACAACTCATGTTACTGATGTGTTGCAGACTCCAGGAACTGCATGTATTCAATTGTGACGAAATGACAGACGGAGGGTTGCTGGAGGGTATCGGATCACTGCATGAACTTAGACATTTGCGTCTTACTAGGGGACACAATTTGACTGCCCAAGCATTATCTACGTTTCTTCATCAAACTTCCATGACTTTCACATTGTTTTTGGACCTGTCATGTTGCTCCAATCTGGATGATGAAGGGTTGAAAGGAATTGCAGAAAGGTGCAATAAGTTAACTTATTTACATGTCTAAATGTAGTGGTCTGTCTTGAACATGAAGTTCAAGTGTCTGTGTATGGCTGTGAGGTAAGTTTATCATTGTGTTTGTGTTTACAGATGCATACATTTGAAAGAACTGGCAGTCTGTTATTGTGACAAAGTAACTGATGCTGGAATCAGCATGGTGATAAGGCAATGCAGTCAGCTGCGTGTATTGAATTTGAGGGGTTTACGGTGCATTACAGGTATGTGTGCACTTTGTGAAGACCCTGAACCCACATTGTGTATTATAACTCAATGGTGTACGATATTCTTACAGCAGGTTCATCACTGATCACAAAGGCGTACAACTGGACCTTAGTGTGGGCCGGTATAATTCTTCATCTTCATAGGCTTTTCTCTAATCCTCCATAGTATAGCATGCTGTAGTCAAATACAGACCCCTCATCATCATCCACATCTTTAAGGGTTTGTGCATTGGCCAGTTGTGTTTCTTTCAGTCAGAACAGTATATTTTTATTGTCCTTCCAGCATTTATTTTCCATTCAGAATTTAATTCAAAATTTTTTATTGTGATTTTCTTTTATCACTTTTTTTAATCTTCCCACCTTTTCTTTGTAGCTGAACTGTGTTTGTTAATTCATCTCTAGTTCCTCTGTAATATCTTCATTCCTTTTTTTGATCTCAATATTGTAATTTCTACTGCTGTCTGGGAAGATATATTCCTTTCCTCCATTATTTTCTCTTAGTATTAGCACTAGTGATCAATATGAAAGAAAGAAAAGGTTGTGTTTTTGCCTTTTGGAATTTTGTAATCTTTAAAAGAAGTATTCTTGAAAGTTCTTGATGCCTTGGTACAGTATGAGCTGACAAGCTTAGTCAGAGTGGTAACAAGTGAATGGCTGGTTGATTGAGCATGAGCATGAGAGAGAGAATTTTCTTTTCTCTATAGCTTCAGACTGCCTGTCTGGTCAACCCAGACTCCAGTCTAGTGAGTACTTGGGCCTGTTTCCCTCTTCATAACGTCACCCCCACCTGGTGCTAGGGTTAAATATGCACGGAATCATACCTCCTGTTCCCATATGTTTTCATGGTGTGGTGCTAAGTGAAGCACTTAAACTGATATTTTCCTGCAGTACAGTTGTTTTGCCTATGAGCAACTGCAGTGTACTGGGATCTTTAGAACCACACCAGTGCTGTACCTGACCATCTGCATATAATCTGTTGCACAGGCTTGTTGACACAGAGTTGCATCTGCTCACTGTGTGATTAATATTGCACCTCCTTTGAGGGTAGTTATCCACTCCAAGTAGATCCATATCACACCCACTCATAAGTGTTAGCACAGGGCTCCCTGCAGGCAGGGACATAATTGGTTGTCATGTGAAATATTAAACTAAAATGTCCTAATTTTGAAATGCATTATACCCGTTGTATTAATTCAACATAAAAAACATATGTGTATTTTACATATGGCTAAAACAAGCATATTTTACCCAGTAGTACAGAAGCTATACAACAACATGTATTGGCCCTATATATTGGCCATCTTCAGGTTGTAATTTAACTTACATAGTAGCTAAAAGATGTGTGGGGTGTTCTTTAGGGTTTTGGGTGTGTGTGTGTAGGGAATGAGATCACGTTGCTTCAATAGTGGGCAGCATGACCTAGGTCTGTTTTGAATAAATTAACAATAGTTGTCTATGTTAAAGCGGGTTAATATTCCTATGCTGAGGATATGTTATAAATAGCATTGGAATATTAATCTACTACGTAGAAAACCAATGATAATTGACTCATAACTGCCCCAGGTCATGCTACCCACTATCAAAACGAGATCTCTTTCCCCCACACATCCCCCCAATATCCAAAAAAACACATTTTGCATAGCTACACTCTATGTTAAATTACAACCTGAAGATTGCCAATATATAGGGCCAATATATGTAGTTGCACCCAATGTAGTCGTATACCTACTGTGCTACTGGGGGGAATATACTTGGGTTTGGCTCAATGAATAATTCACAAAAGTTTTTGTTATTGAAGTGCTCCTACCTTCAACACAACTATTACAATAGCGGTACTGTAAAAGTTCAAATCGGAATCAGAGGCACTGCATGTTATGTATGTGGTGTGTTAGGCACTAGAAATATGTCGTGCTTCAAGTGAAATATTACCATGTATGGTTGTGATTCAGCAGTATTGTTGAATGTTTACATTTATCTTGTGTTTGTAGGTGAAGGATACTTGGCACTGGTGCCTTCATGTTTGCCACAATTGACAGAATTGTGTTTGTGGGCGTGTTATAGTGTGGTTGATAAGTATGTAGAAGAACTTGTGGCTGCTGTACCAGAATTGAAAATTACAAAGTTACCAAATAATTGAGTGATATTGTAAGAGCAATGAGGAAGAAACACATGTAAACTACTTATAAGTGCTGCACTTCAGATGTGGATGATATCATCAGGCAGTAGGCACTGCCAGAACCAATCAGAACACTGTAATAGTAATCATTAGAAAATCTCAATGCTGTGCACTGTATTTATGTGGAATAATGCACAAAACTTGCTTTTTCTTAAAGCTTAACCGTTTTGCTCCGAAGAACGACAATAATAAATGTGGCAGTGTAATGCTGGGAAAGGGAATGACCAGCATAATTGTCGGCCGCTAACATGCAAAGGAATGAATGGGAAATTTAAGTGTTGGTATTTTGCAGGGCACACTGTGCATTTAATTGTGGTGCAGAAAGGTGAATAATATTCCAGACAATTTCATCTTGATTGTAGTATTTTGACGTGCCATAAGTTCATGTTGTTGACTATTTCTGATC
>Ga0123354_10018495_pt1 | contig 10925 bp, 8 predicted proteins | sample TergutLab28metaG_2_FD_97872 | JGI IMG/M metagenome (GOLD analysis project Ga0123354, IMG submission 97872) | Labiotermes labralis P4 segment gut microbial communities from Petit-Saut dam, French Guiana - Lab288 P4 | ecosystem: Host-associated > Arthropoda: Insects > Digestive system > Gut ... | reverse complement strand
TTGCGCTGACCACGTGACACCCCTCTATCCGCAAAAGTTGGCACTAACTTCGCCGACAGGCGGCGGCCGCTCTGTCGGTATAGTTCGCGTGCGGACTAAGGCCACGGAGTTTAGTTTAGTTTATTCCCCCTCTGGGCCTTCGTGGTCTGTTCTAGGGTGAACTTTACCTCGCACCTTACTGTCAGATATATATTGTTCGTCGGTACAGATAAGTTTACATTCCATGGGCATTTAAGTTTACATAGCTAGCAGGATGTTAAATGTTTAAAGCACAGTGGTGACTTATTTTCGTTGTTACACCGTGCATATTGTTGAGTTACTCAATTATTATACCAACTACTGCACATATATAAAATTTATAAAATTTACACATTAAAAACGCTCCGACATATTTCTGTCCTAGGACTATCATCAGGGAGCCATCTTGCTAAAGTCACACTATAAAAAGTCACATTTATTTCGCTGTACCAGTTGGGTGTTGTGGCAGCATGCCGTGTTGTGTAATGTTATGTTGCGAAGAGTGCCCTGCTACGGATGTGCATTCTGTGCTTCGTTGCGTGACACTCACAGAACGCACGGAATGCAGTGTGACTTTAGCAAGGACAACATGGCTCCCTGGTGATGGTCCTAGGACCGAAACATGTCGGAGCGTTTTTAATGTTTTAATGTGTAAATTTTATAAATGACATATATGTGCAGAAGTTGGTATAATAATTGAGTAACACAGTATGTAATCCCCACGATAACTTTCGAAAATTCTTCGTCTCCCACATTTTATTTGTTTCTTTCGATCCTCACAATAAATAGTAATTATTTGTCTCAGCAGCGATTACTGACTCATCATTGTAACAGTTATGATTTGTGTTTTCTGTAAGGAAGGAACGAAATGACTGTGTATGAATTAGGTCAATTACGCTCATATGCGGAGGACGCGGGTTCGATTCCCGTCCAGCCTCTGTGAGATTTGTGTGGGACGAGTGGCACTGGAACAGGTCTCTATCCGAGGACCTCACTTTCTCCTGTCAGTAGCAATCAGCCAGTGCTCCATACTCACCTTCATCTCCATGCTTCTGCCACCGGATGAACAATCGGAGAAGCGTGGGAACATTCACACAAAATGGTCTTTTGGAGTAAGTAAACAATTCTTAGGCGCGATCGCAAAGTTGAGAAAATCCCCTCTTAGCTTCGTCATGTCCGTCCTTCTGTCCTGTCAGCAGGTATTAGCGCGGTTCCCACTGGACGGATTTCCGTGAGATTTTACATTGTGGAATTCAATGAAAATAAGTCGAGAAATCCCAAATTTGGTTAAAAATCAGACAAAATATCGTGCACTTTTTTACATGAAAAGCAAAGTGCGTTTCATCGTTGACAGCAACACAAATTCGCCATACAAACATTTTAATGCGACACTAAATATTTTTAGAGTGTTGATGGTGACGTGTAGCTCAGCAGAGCACACAGATAGCATCGTTGTGTTTCCATAGGGACAGTGGTCACGTGATCGCGCCACAACGTTACGTTTTACGTAAAATACATACTTGTTCCGTGCGACGAAGGACTAAAGCTGGCCTATCAGCAGTAATCGCTGTTTAAACAGCACACTTGCTTTGTAAGAGGGAGATAAACGCTTGGAATATCGGACATGTCTAACGATAACCTGATCATATTCTGAGTGCCCTAAAACAGACTTTGATACTACTAAATAAAATACGCCATGTAGTTGAGGTTTGGCCATGCTGTTGGTAAGAAGTAGTGTCAAGAGTCAACGTGCGATTAGGATACGTTTGGTTATCAAGTAGGTTACAATTTTGTTAAAATCGGAATTTTTCCCTCTACATATATTGATTAGCGAATAAACATTCCAGTTGCTACCCAATTTTCAAGCCTTGCTTTACCCTAGAGAAACTCATATCTCTCCGATTTACTCTTCTGAGGCTTCCAAATAAAATTCACAAATGAATTTTGTGCCTCAAAGAAAACAAAATTCGCCTCAATTACAAAGGTAAGTTTGTTAATGATGATTAATAAAATAAATTATTTTATTCTAAGAATCAGACGTAAACCATAAAGGCACGGTGTGAACACAACGTAAACTTACTACGTGCTTAAAGCAGATTGTACGTTCGTATATGAAAATGTAAAAGTAAAGCTGTCTGTCTGTCTGTCTGTCTGTGTACAAGCCATTAAGGCATATAGAAGAAGTAGAGCCAAATTTCCACCCATTCTTAATCACGGCACTTGACGGCTAGTGGTGGTCTGCCTCACGCTTCTGCCACTTTATCCCCCGGGAAAATTTCCACGGTACCTATTGAACAGAGGGCTGGATGTTCATATTGAGGAAGAGAAAAATCTCTTCTCCGTACCGGGAATCGAACCCCGGATCGCCCATCCCGTAGCCTATTCACTGATATGAATACAGAATGCTCCAAAGAATTACATACTGTAGCTCTGTGTGCTGCCATATATACGCAGGTACTTAAGACCAAGTAGCAAACATGACTTTAACATTCAATCAAACATTGACGTAGATTATGCATTTTAAAAGGTCACTATATCATTCCTATTTGCTTCCTTACAGAGGGTTCGCTTGTCATGGCAGAACAGTGTGAGGTGTGTCGCGCTGCTGCAACCCAGCGTTGCTCAGGATGTCGTTCAGTGTTCTACTGTAATCGTGACCACCAGAAACAGCACTGGAAGGTTCACAAAGTCCAGTGTACACCCTACAAACTGAACATCTCCTCCGAACTGGGTTACCACGTTTTAGCAAACAGGGACATTCAACAGGGCGAGATTATCCTGAAGGAAGACCCCATCATTCAGGGCCCCAAAATATTGTCCTTACCTTTGTGTCTCGGTTGCGGACGCCAGGTCAAGACAGCCGAAAAAACAGAAGTATATATTTGCAGTAAATGTGGATGGCCTCTTTGTGGACCCCACTGTGAAATATCGCCACTGCACGTACCCGAATGTAATCTAATGAAAGATAGAGGATTCCGTGCCAACATAAATCTACAAGAAGGTAGAAAGGAAGTGGCATATTGTCCAATAACTCCACTCAGATGCCTTCTGCTCAAAAGAAGAGATCCAATTAAATACGAGACGATTATGAAATTGCAGTCACACTTGGAAGAAAGAAAGGACACGACTCTCTACAACATATTTAAAACTAACGTTGTTGGTTTCCTTAGAAACGCACTTGGCATGACAGAATTCAGCGAAGAGACAATACTGAAGGTCACGGGTATTTTGGATACAAACTCTTTTGAGATTCGACGCTCGGAAGGTGATATAAAGATCAGGGGTTTATACCCTAAAGCAGCAATGTTCTCGCACGACTGTAAACCAAACACTAAACATACTTTCAGGGGACCAAAGTTTACTTTGGAATTAGTGTCAACAGTTCCAATCAAGAAAGGCGAAATAATCTCTGTCACCTACACACAAACTCTTTGGGCAACTCTAGCAAGAAGAATGCATCTTAAGCAGTCAAAATGTTTCGACTGTACTTGTAGTAGGTGTTCTGATGCGACTGAACTGGGTACTTATATGGGAGCCATAATTTGTTCCCAGTGTAAGAAATCTGACTCAAAGACTCAAAGTAAGATTATTTCGATAAAACCTTTGGACGCTTCAGCATCCTGGAAGTGTGAAGTGTGTTCGCATATGATCTCTGGTCGGCAGATGGCATGCGGAAACGATGCGATAAGACAGGAAATTGCAGCTTTGGATAAAACCAAACCTCAAGTCTTTGAAGAGTTCCTGATTAAGTACAAAGACGCTCTACATCCAACGAACTGGCATATGTTGGAGGTTAAATACGCCCTCTCGCAAATGTATGGAAACATGAAGAAATTCTCGTTATCAGGTAACTAAATAACTGAGAAATTCCACAAAATTTCGCAATTGAATAACCAGCTGTTCTGAATGGGGGATACTAACATCGCTAAAGAATCTGTTACCACCATTTTCAGGACACCCTCGCAGACGCGTGGGGTAGAATATGTAGACAACATTTTCGTCCAAAACTTTAGTACCCACACGCAAACTACGACGATCAACCTGAAAATAAGTTCACAAGGCATGTATTTCGGTCCTTTACTGCAGACTCTAAGAAGAACATTGCACATGTTATGTTACTGCATTCCAGCTGCTTTCCCAGTTACTATAAAGTGTGGGGAACCTCAAATTGCTTTTTGATATCAGTCTGTATCTTGCATTACGAAGCATCCTAACACAATATTTTCCATATTACGAATGTCTTTCAAAAGAGATGATGATCGCTTGGTGGCGAAATCCTCAGATTTAATCAAAATTATTGTAGTTTCTGAAGTTAAGCAATTATAAGCCATGTGAACTTATTTTCTGACCAAACATTGCAGGTCGTGTCACATCCCAGAAGACATTAATCTTCATATATACCACCACGGCAATCCCAAATCTCACATAAACTAGATTTAGGGTGTTAGAGAACGAGATGTAGAAAACAGCATTGGGATTTTAAAACAGAGGAGGCAGCAGAAACATGTAGAATGTGTATAAAAATGCTCTGTAATTTTCTCGTTTTACCTTATTCATCTGTAATTATTAAATAAACAATAGTGACGTAGGTGAACCGTGTAGCATGCATGATAGAGTAGTAAAAACGTAAAAAAATATATATATGCCTAAAAATAATTTTTCAGAACAGCGGAAAGGAAGAATCCAATCACAAAAACCAGGCACAGATGATAGCGTAGGGCTAATACACGTATCCTTGAGTGCAAAAGATTTTAGGGACAGAGGTTATGAGAGTGTGGAGTGGCGTGAACTGGCTCAGAGTATCGACTCCTGTGGCGAACGTTTGAGGTCTCAGTTATGAAGCTTCGTATACCAAAAAGACAGAAGATTTTCTAACCAGCTGAGAAGAATTATCAGCTTCTCAAAGAAGACCTGCCTTTATCGCAGGTCAGTAACACGATACTGGTCTCAATGTGTTCTTTTTCACAGAGTTGACCGATAAGCTGTTGGAAAGAAAGGTCGACTTGTGTACCGAACTTCTTGCAGTCGCAGACATTTTGGAGCCTGGCGCCTCAAGACTGCGCGGACTGCTGCTGTACGACTTGCAGGCTGCCAAGGTAGTTCAGGCGAAACGCGACTTGTCCAGTGGGAAGATTCTGAAAGCTGCCGCGCAGGTGAGTTTTTGCGCATGGGCGGAAATTGAATTCATGATATATTTCTCTTTACGTTTGCCAGAACTGCTTCCGCATGTGTTCTCTACATCATAGTAGAATAATTATCACAGAGTCTGTTAGCAGAATACGGAAATCCGACGCCGTTGTTAAGAAAGTCTCTCGTTAGATAATATTTTGTACATTTTAGTCTCCAATTTTCGCACCAGAGATCCCAAACGCCTGTCTCCCACACAGCCTTGTGCCTCTACTTCAGTGTGCCATGCGACCTCCTTACCAAATTTCTCCACTAATGTCCGGTCAATCTCCCGTCCGAATATAGTCTTAACGTTTTAGCCTCAGCCTGTATTCAAAAAGAAATACCAAGATAAAGTTAAGACGTTTTTATTCAATTATGCGTCTATATCGACAAGGCTTTGAGGAGAATATTTGTACTTGACAGAAACCTAGGGAGGGCAGAGAAGAAAACTTTAACTTCAGAAATGCATCTTATAACCACACACATTTTTTTTACTGTAATTACGAAAGACGTGCGTTCCAAATGTCCGCGTCACTCCGATGTCCGTAAATATGAGTAATTTATTCCGTAATCAGTAATAATGTGTATAGGGTTGGATTCAGAAAATTATTAGTAGAATCTTATTAACGTTTAAATCAATCTGGGTGTGACACACAGGAGCAAACTCTGCTAGACGCAGGCCTGACATAAAATTTGCGCCTCTTATTTAAACCTCATTAAAACAAAGGTAAAGTGATCCCGTTACAGACCCGGAGTGGCCCAGAGAATGGGTGGAGGTATAGCTCTACTCTTCCATGACCGCGGCACTAGAAGGGGGTAAGTGGTCAGCAGCACGTCCCGGTCGCACTTTACCCCAGGGAAAGATCCGGTACCCACTTTACAGGAGGCTGAGTGGGCCCCAGGGCCAGTCTGGACGGGCGGAAAATCTCGTCCCCACCGGGATTCGGACCCGGACCGTCCAGCCCGTAGTCAGTCGCTATACCTACTGAGCTACCGGGCCCACTATTTAAACCTCGTAAGAATCCAAATATAAAAACGAGACAAATGTTTATACATTGTTACTGACAGTAATTCGTAACATCTGCGACGCTCAATTGACTGTTTGTTTAACATATTTTATTCTTATTAAATTACGTGTTTTGATATAGATAAATTAGTCCTTATAGGCTCTATGCGTGAGCTTCTTTTTTCTCGAAATAAAAGCAAATGCTTTAAAAGATCCTATTTCCTGTGCTTAGTGTTTTCTAATTTCGGTTGTTCGCAAGTACAATAATGAGTGTATTACACTATTAGGGTGAGCAAATCGGAGAGTGTAATTTGGGTAGACATGTAACACTCTAGGAGATGAAGGTTGCTTGAAAAATTTTGGTGTGCGAACAACAGAGAATAATGAATCTTCGACGATATAGCCGTAACTGAAGGATGTTACACTTGTCTATATTATGCTGCACACAAGCAAGGCATGTTTATCGCACAAATAATGCATCCGGCGAAACAACCCTTCACATCTTCAGTGCTCAAGGATATCTTAAAATTTACACCCTGTATTAAACAAAAAGAATGCAACAATGTGGGCAGGACCTGTGGTGGGAACTTTTGAACAAGAAAATAAAATTTGGAACCCCCAATGAGGCTTGGAGAAGTTTAATAAGCTGAGGGACTACCAGATTCTATGAAAGACTCTTTAGTGTAGAGTTAGTGTGCATGCAAGGATTGTAGAGAAATTAGTAGCTTTATAGGATCACAATCATTCATATGTTTCTTGGCGCATTTTCGAAGTCTTAATCAGATGCATAATTTTACTGCATAGGCCTTGTGATTACGAATGGTGAGCCTGGAATGACACAGAAGGAGACTTCAAGTTTCCAAGTAACTCCATGAAATATCTAATAGTAACACGAGTAGTCAAGATAATTTTAACAGCAATAAAAAGATAAACGTGTTTACAAGACCATATCACTGATATGTTGTCTCAAAGCCGTTAGTTTGAACAGTAAATATGCCTAGTGTTTTGTTTCGTGTTGTGACTAAATTAGCTAAGAAATTAGACTATGTGTGTGTGTGTGTGTGTGTGTGTGTGTGTGTGTGTGTGTATGTTCCACTGTTCACCTTAACATATCTCCACTATAGACTGTTTTATCCCGAAGCAAGTAATGCCATGATATCTTCGCTGGTCTGGGATTTTGCACAGCGTAGAATGGTGGTCTGCTACCGACGTTTCGGAACAACCTGTTGGTCCCATTTTCAAGTGTCAAGCAGTGGGCTGCTTGACCTTTAGATATGGGACCAATACTTCGTACCGCAACTTCGGTAACAAAACTTCTGTTCCATGATGCGTAAAATCTCAGAAGAACACAAATCTCATTGACACCGTGGCGGAAGCCTGAAATGATGCTGTAACGTAAAGCAGATGTTTTGCAAATGATTGAACATCCCAATTTCAGGACATTATGGGAGAATGCATGACATTGCTACAGCGAGCAGCAGAGATACTGAAAACCGAAGAAGACATGGTGCAGCTTCTAGCAGATAAACTTGCCAGCTTATCAAAGGAACTGGAATTCGATTGACAGAAAGAAGCTAGTTACGCTATCACTGTTCCACCAGTGATTTCAAATGATCGAGTTGCTCTGTCTTGAAAGCAACACGTAACAGTAGCAAAAGCAACGTGTTTGGTTAGCTTCGTGCAGTCTGACTTTCATGCGACTAATAATGAAAAATTATTTCCTTACATCACAGAAAATCTTCTGTCTCTCAGTTAAAGGACTAAAGAATTAATACAGTGTGGAGAAATAAGCCTATATTGTGAGAAACACATTAGAAATGTAAATACACTGTAAAGAAAGGAGAAGATTGTGTCATGGTTACAGTAAACATGTCTGAGCATAGCAACAAATGTGCTTTAAAAGGGAAATTCCTTGTATAAAAATGGTAATCAATTTGACGTTGAAGTTAACTTGGTCGTCAGTACCACGGTTGAACGTTTACTTGGAAGTTCTTATTTTTTGTACATCCTGCAATGATATCCCGATATTTTCACAACAAGGTATTCACTTCTGATATTCTGTGTATCCCAGACTGACAGACAGATATTTTATATGCCCCGCATTGCTATCGAGATATTTTATATATCCCAAATTGTTATCCTGATATTCTGCATGTCTTAAATTCTTCTCCTAATATCCCACCTGTCTCGGGTTAATATACTGATATTCTGTAAACTCCAGACTGATATCTGGATATTTTTATCCCGAACTTCTATCCTGATATTTTCGTAACTTTCAAAGCTTTCTCAGCAAATGTGTGAAAGACACTTCACTTTAAGTAAACTCCTGCTGCATCCTTTCCAATTTAACTTTCGCTCTTGTACTGTTCGTGATCTAGGCAGGTCAGTTTCTACCTCTACATGAAAATGCTACAGTACATATCTGATACAGATCCTAGATACACAGGTACCAGACAAGATGTTAGAGCGTTGATTTCCATACTTGATTTCATTGATATAAGGTTCATACAGAACGAGAAAAAAAAAAACAAACGATGAGGAGTCTTTGTGGTATTAGGAGGCCATTTATTAAAGTCAATAACAGAGTGCATTAGGCCTAAATATATTCCTTTAGTTGTTCTTTATGTGTCTTCAAATCAGCTGCCATCTTCGTTTAAATTAGAAAAATATATTCCTGACCAGCTGGTCAACTTATGAAACTTGACAGAAGTTATACATATAAGAACAAATATTATCTTCAAAATACTACGTTTTTTCTAAAATGTTTTTAAAGTAGCATTAAAAAAAATGTTATAATTTCTATCTGTAATCCACCTAAGGTTCACTGGTCTTCGTGTTAAGACGGACAGTTACTGAGAACAGGATCAAATTATACTTTAAGGGTATGTGAAACTGGCTATATTGGTCTTTTGGAATGTAAGACGTGTGAATTCAAAAGAAAGTGAGAGAAAATGGTAAGGCGGGGGGTTCAGGACTTTGAGAGGAGACAGAACAAGCTAACAAGCTAACTCTACCAAGCAGTCTTTCTTCAGAAAGTAATAGTTTTCAAGCTACTTAAAAATTTTCCCGCATTTTATGCAACACAACGTTTTTTTTTCCTGCTCCCTATCCTAAGCCATATAAATCCAGTTTACTACCCCTGTCCTGCTTCTTTAACACTCACTGCATTATTATTATTTCACTTCTGTCTATGTCTTCCAGTTTCACCTTTTCCCCTCAGGTAATGTGGCTAAATTCTATGCATTTCTTCTAACTTTCATTCGTGCTACATGTTCCTCCCAGTATGATGCTCCTCGACATGCAACTCTCTATAGCCTACTGTTCCTTCCTACAACTTAACTCCGAAATTTTCTCCCCAACACCCTCAAGCCGTGTACTGCACTAACTTGAAAAACGCGGTTTCATATCCGTACAAAATGACAAAGAAAATTATACAACCCAGGGAAAGGAAATTGGATTGAAAAAGTTTCATTTCCGGGCTGTAATAGCAGAGAACTGTAGTCACCCCCAGGCTAGTACCTGTGGGGTTTGTGGTGGACAAAGTATTACTGAGAAACCTGTTCTTCAAGTACTTCTGTTTACCCCCGTCAGTATCATTTCTTCCAGTATCCATACACATACATTCATGTCACCGACGCTGTGAAAACTTACCAGTTGATAGCCTCGTTAACGACGCACTGCAACCAGACGGATAATGAAATATACTGTAAAAGGTATTTCAAGCTGAAACGTGGAAAAATATTGCAGGAAACCAAAAGCAGGACAAGATACTTAGGAAGTACCTGAAGGTAATGAAGTATACTGAAGAAGGTAAATCACATGTAGCAGACTGTGCTCCAAGTCTTTCCTTTCGTTTGTTTCGGTGAGTTGAACCATCGCTGCACGCGGTCAGATTTAACGTTACGATCCCTGGTTTCAAACTGCCGGATCGGTGGACGAGGTGTGCGTGTTATGGACGCATTGCCCGAAGACCCAAACAGCCATGTGGCAAGAGCTGTAGACCTGAATGCTCGTCGGAAATTCTCATTGCTGAGACCGTATATAATGGGATCCATTACTGCATTCACGATGATCAAGTAGTGAGAGACGAAACGCAGAGTGCTGTAGACGGGGTCAATCTGCAGGTATGAAAGTCCGTCAGTTTATAGTCCATATATCGCAGGTTCTTCGCTTTCAGCTGCAGCAGAACAGCTCACATTTAATGGTAATGTTATCCAGCTACTTTACATATAGTCCTAGTCGCAACTGAGGCACCTGTCATGTCGTGGGACGAGCTTTCTCTGTCCTCTTTATTGAAAATAAAATAAAATAAGTGTTCCTTACTCACGAAATTGTCTACGATATAAATGTACTATTTTCACTGATCCTCTTAGTTAAATGTCTGCTCTGAACACAGTAGAACAATATCCTTGCCCAGAAATAAGTCACAGGGACGCCAACTAAGGAAATTTAATAGTAAACACTACGATATAACAATACTTACGTAAGAAAATTATTTGTGGCTTTAAATCAGTGAAAGTTAAACCTAAATGTTCATGGATAATGGTAAAGGTAAAAGTAAAATTCATCCTATAACGTGCCCTAAAGGCATAGAGGGGAGTAGATGTAGATATACAGGGTGTTTCACGACTTTAGGGCATAACTGCAGGAGGTGATTTCCTAGGCCTTTGTGATCAAGAAAGTTCATATAAACATGTGTCCGATTTTGGACGGTTACGGAGTTATGACCGTT
>Ga0123354_10018494_pt1 | contig 10926 bp, 10 predicted proteins | sample TergutLab28metaG_2_FD_97872 | JGI IMG/M metagenome (GOLD analysis project Ga0123354, IMG submission 97872) | Labiotermes labralis P4 segment gut microbial communities from Petit-Saut dam, French Guiana - Lab288 P4 | ecosystem: Host-associated > Arthropoda: Insects > Digestive system > Gut ... | reverse complement strand
TGTCCGTCGCATTTTCCGGGCTGCGGCCGATAGCCTCGACGTTCGGGTTTCCGTAGGCGCGGACAGCGGCGGCGATCTCCGGGCTGTCCGTGGCCACGTAAATTTTTTCTATGCCCGCGCAGGCCGACGCCGCGTCCAAGACCCAGTATATCATGGGGCGCCCGCACATCTCGCGTATGTTTTTGAGCCGGATGGACTTGCTTCCGCCGCGCGCGGGGATGAACGCGGCGTATTTGACGTTATTCATGCGCTGCCTCGCGTTTTTCTACATGCTTTAATTTTACCCGTTGCGCCTCTTCGATATCCAGAATTTCCCTCTCCTTGTACCTCAGCGCCGCCTCCACGTTTTCCAGGTCGCGCTTCAGCTTGCGCAGGCCGTCCGGCTCCAGGGACGCGGCGTGGTCGGTGCCCTTCCACGTCCTGTCCAGGGTGAAGTGGCGCTCGATCACCGCCGCGCCCAGCGTCAGCGCGGCAATGTCCGGCGCGATGCCGTTGTGGTGCCCGGAAAAGCCGATCGCCTTGACGATCCCGCCGTATTCGGCCTTTATCCGGCTTATTTCCAGCAGGCAAATATCCTTCGGCGGCACGGGATAGCCGGAGGTACAGCTGTACAGCACGGCGTCCTTCGCCCGTCCTTCGTCCGCGAAGAGCTGAACCAGCGCTTTTTCCTCCGCACGGGTGGTCATGCCCAAAGAGACGTGTATCTCGCCCTCGTAGTTTTCGCAGAGCCATATGAGCATTTCGCGGAAATTGTTGCACGCGGAGGGGATTTTTATCATTTTTGGCCTAAGCCCGGCGATTCCCTTGGCCGAGGTCATGTCCCAAACAGAGCAGCCGTATTCTATGCCGAAGTCCTCGCAGCAATTTTGCAGCTCCGCGTGCTGTTCAATCGAAAATTCCAGAAACTCCCTGTGGCTGCCGTATGTGGGGCCGTAGGCGTTGCGCGGGTCGGGGTGGGGGGCGTTGTACTGCTCCTCCGTGAGAAGCTCCCGGGGCGTGCGCTTCTGGAACTTTATCGCGTCGGCCTTGCAGAACACCGCCGCCATCTTGATGAATTCCTTTGCCAGAGCGAGGTCGCCCATGTGGTTGCAGCCGGCCTCGGCTATTAAACGGACGCTCATTTATATTCCCCCAGTTGTGCCGGCGTCATGGCCGGGCGCGGGCGTGCAGGTTGTCGACGAATACGTAAAACGGGCCGCCGAGGGCGTCGGCCCCTACGGAAAACGCCGCGATGGTAATGTCGTGGGGCAGGCTATGCCCGGCCCTCGGCGCGCCTTCGTAAAACACCTTTTGTTAACAGTCTGCGGGCGCGCAATGCGCGCCCCTACGACGCCGTTACTTGGTGTCATTGCAGGGTATGACCCGCAATCTCCCGCAGGCTATGGGATTGCGGGTCATGCCCGCAATGACGGTGAACCAGAGCGAGGTCGCCCATGTGGTTGCAGCCGGCCTCGGCTATTACACGGACGCTCATTTATTTTCCTCCTGTTGTGCAGGCGTCATGGCCGGGTGCGGGCGCGCAATGCGCGCCCCTACGACGCCGTTACTTGGCGTCATTGCGGGCTTGACCCGCAATCTCCCGCAGGCTATGGGATTGCGGGTCAAGCCCGCAATGACGGTGAACGTAAGGTTTTATCCCTCCACCGGTCAAACATTGCGCTCGTAGGGGCGGCTATTAGCCGCCCGTGGGCGATTGGGAATCGCCCCTGCCAAAAAAACGCAATGTTTAATCGGTATTTCAGTAAACGCTCTCTAAATCCGCCTGCGCCTCGTCGATCAGCGGCAGCGTAAATTCCGCCGCGTCAAGGAGGCTCTTATACAGGATATGACTGCGCCTGGCGGCATATGTCCCCTCGTTCGTCCCTTCCGCGCGCACCGCGTTCAAATCGAGCGCGGATTTCATGAATAGCACGTCCATTATGGGCGTGCTGTGCTTGACGCGCTCCAAGACCTCATCGACTTTGCCGAACTCCTTCAAGATCTCGTTTATATCCTCAGAGTCCGGCGAGTCCGTTTCTTCGTACAATTTTTCCAGCTTTTCGCTAAGTCCGATCCCGTAGCCCAGTATCTTCAATGTCTCTTCCAGGTCGGCCCGGACTTGCGCGAGCTTTTCGACGAGCATCCGCACTTTCGCCGCGTCCATCAGGGGGCCTTTCGCGAAACCCATTTTTAATATGCTCTCCACATCATAGCCATGCTTTCGGTATTTTTTTATCGCCTGCCGGAAAGTCATCCGCTCCGTGCCCCTTATCAGCGCCCCGCCCTCCGTGGCGTCCACGAACGTCCGTTTTCCGCCGTCCTCGCGGATATACCGCCCGAACCACTCCAGGTACACGTACCACATGTCGTCGGTCAGCACCTGCCCGCCGTCCCAGGCCTCCACGGGGAATTTTTGGCTGGCCACGTCCTCCGCGCCGTTTTTGCCGTCGTAGAAGGTGCCGTCCGCGTGATTCTTTCCGCCGGAGTACGCGAAATCCTGGCCGATGAAAATGACCGGGCCGGCGCCCATTTTGCACAGAATGTCCAGGGCCGCGCAGGCTACGGACTCGCCGGTCTGGACGCGCTCGGTCTTCACGCCCAGTTCGGAGAGGACGCCGGCCGTGAATCCGTCGTTGCCGGTCATGGCGGCGACGGTCTTGCCGCTGTGCGCGCCGAATATGTCCGGGTTGACGCTGCTGCAATATATGAGCGGCATGTCGAAGGCGTAATTGGCAAAATCCCTGTATATTATCTGCCTGCCGTCCAGGGCGATGACCATATCGGGCCGTATATTGCGCTTTTCCAGGACTTTCAGCGCGGTGTACACGCACAGTATGAACACCTTGCCCTTGATCTCGTTAAGCAAGCCGACGTTTTTATTAAGCGAAGGCCCGGCGGACACCAGCACGGCGGGCTTGCCCTCCAGCAGGCCGAAAAAGTTGTCGATCGCGCAGCTTTGCGCCAATGTTTTCCAGTTCCTGAAATGGCTGAGATACCACGTCTCGCTTAGTTTGCTGATCGAATTGCGTATTATGGCGAAATATTTCGCCGTTTCGAGGAGCGCGTCCCGGGCGGCGTCCAGCCTGTCGCCGTACAGCCGCCAGTAGGCGGGCATTTTCGCGATAACCGCCCGGTCGATGGCGTACATGCCGATGCGCTCGCGGAAGCGCGCCGCGAGGCCGTCCTTGGATTCCCCGGCGACGACGAACACCCGGCCGTCCCGCATGAGGCCGGTCAGGTCAACGCTCCTGAAAGCGTGCCGCAGCAGTTCGTAATCCGGCTCGCATACGATGATCCTGTTGTCCTCGGAAATGGTTCTCAGGTACTCCCTGACCTCGTATCCGAAGCCCATGCCACACAAAATCAGCGCGCCGTTTTTTTTCTCGAGAGGGATGTGCCGGGCAAAGCCCTCCGCCGCGCGGGAGGGGTCGTATTTGCTGTGAATGTGGATGAAATTGCCCTTATAACGCGCCAGGAGGGTTTTTTCGCCGGCCGCGTTTATGCAGTCCTCGGCGAGACAATTCAGCGTGTCCGGCTGTTTTCGCAGTTCTTCGGCGGAAAGCAGGGGCCAGGCCCGCGCCGCCGCTTCCAGGTTTTTCTCGAAAATGGCGTTTTCCAAATATTCACCGCCTTGATTCATATACTGGAAGCTGGATAAAAAATGAACCTAGAACCTAGAAAAACCTTGTATTTGCAATATTTATTCAATATTCATATCACGATTTGAAAAGGCTTTTGCTATATCATTTCCAGCCATTTTACTATCACGGGGTTTATCTCGAAATCCAGCATGTCCGCGAAAAATACGCAGTCCCCGATAAAGGCCGCGTCCATGGCTTTTCTGAGGGATTCCATGGCGCGGATGCCGTCTTTGCCGCAGGATTCGCCTTTTTGCTCGGCCAGAATTTTCATCGCCCACATCGCCCATTCGATCCCCGCGATTATCTCCTCGGTCTCTTTGCCGCAGCCAAAGCTCTCGGAGATCGTGAACCTGGTCTGATCCGCCAGGGCGGAGATTCCAAGCGAGAGTTTGCGTAGGTAGGAAGCGGCCGTTTCGGCTAAATCGGTCAGATCGCCGTTGTGGGTATCAGATTGATTGTCCATGGTTCACCTTTTCGGGAAGAGTAACTAAGAAGCCGTACCTTATATTATTTGACTAAAATGGCAAATTAAACGGGCAAATTATTGCATAGAAAAAAGGCCGGAAGATCCGGCCTCGGGTTAGGTGAAATTGTGGTTTGAGAAGCAAAAGATTAAAATATCTGAACACGGATTAAGCGGATTAAAAGGATTTTCACGGATTTTTACGGATTTTGTAATCCGGCTTAATCTGTGCAAATCCGCAAAATCCGTTAAATCCGTGTCCATGTGTTTGATTTTTAGCCGAGGCGCTCCTAATCCGCGAACAGCCTCGCCGCCCTGGCCTCCACCACGTCCCAGTTCACGCTGTCCAAAAAATTCGCGATATATTTCCCTTTGTCTGCCCCATAATCCCCGTAATACGCGTGCTCGTACATGTCCAGGATGAGCAGGGGGTAGGCGGTCCACAGGACGCCGGCGTCGTGCGCGTCCTGCACGATGTTCAGGCAGCCGCGCGAGCGCTGCTCATAGGCGAAAACGACCCAGCCGCGCGCGGCCTTGGCGCTGGCCGTCATGTCCTCGCACCATTTTTCGTATGTCCCGTAGCGCCCGCAGATGAGCTTCATCGTGCGCGGGCCGGGTTCCTGCTTCTTGTGTCCCATATTCTGGAAATAGAGCTCGTGGAGGATCACGCCGTCCATGCTGTATGTCTCGCCGTTTTTCAGCCCCCGGAAATGGCTCCACGCGGCGTTCGCTTCGGCGTATTTGGGATTTTTTGCCAGTTCGTCGCTGATTTGGTTGATCTTTTCGACATATCCTTTGTAGAGTTTGAGGTGCTCGTCATAAAATCTTTTGGAAACCACGGACGTGGCGTAAGGGAAATCTTTCTGCGTGATCGTCATACTTTTGCTCCTTTATACGGCTATATTGCGTATTCGTAATAATAGACCTGTTCCAAAACCTATCGACGCCGTCTTTACGGCCAATTTTCCGCCAGACTTCGTCAGGGTCTCCTAGCGTACAGCCTGGTAAGTACGCGTCGTCGCCCCTTCCTCACGTACCGGCAAGAAGGCCGGCGGCGCGTTTTGAAACACGAACACGCCTCTGGTTCGTGTTTCTGCGCCGGTTCCGCGTAGCGAAACTACTGAGCCTGACGAAAAATTAGCGCGTAAATACGTCATCGCCAGGTTTTGGAACAGGTCTAATACAGACTATTCCAGTCATGACAAAATGATACAAAAATATAATACTAAATGCAGCGGAAAGCGAAGGTTACTATTACCTGTTTTGAGCCGCGTGATATTCGGCATAATAAAGTCATTAAGATAAATCCGTATTTTTTCGATATAAATTCAATCGTGTAGGGTGGTAAAGCATGAGCGTTTACACATCTCAGATGCGTTTCACGGGGCTTTCGGGGATCGACACCGAGTCCATGGTAAATCAGCTTATGAGAGCCCAGGGGGTGCGGCTCGATCGGCTTAGGCAGGAAAATCAGCGGACGATTTGGCAGCAGGCGGCGTATCGCGGCCTTGCCACGTCCATGCAGGGCTTCGCAAGCTCGTTTTTGAGCCTGACAAACGCGGCCAGCCTCCGGCTCGCGTCCACTTTCAAGGGCAACATCGCCGCGGTCAGGCTGGCCGGCGCGGAATCCGGCGCGGCCAGGGTCACAAGTTCCGCCAACGCCGCGCCTGGGGACTATAAGCTGAATATTTTACAGCTTGCGCAGAAGGAGTCTTTTACTTCCGTAGGCACGGTGGGCGGAACGATAAACGGCGGCGTCGCCATTACCAAGGCAAACCCGCTGACGGAGGGCGACAGGTTCAGCGTGAACCTGGACGGCAGGGGCGCGACCTTCGAAATTTCGGCGGCGGACGCGGCGGCGCTGAGGGCCGTGTCCGACAACCCGGTCTCCACCGACGCGGACTACGCCAACGCGGTTTCCGACATGCTGAACGCGAAATTCCGGGCCGCCTTCGGCATGGAGGGCGGGGCCAATAAGGTTTCCGCTTCCGTCGTGAACGGCAGGCTGAATATATCCACCACCATGGGCCACACGGTCAAGGTGACGGATCTGAACAGGATAAACACAGCGGCCGGGGGGCCGTTCGACGCGGGGCTGCTGTTCGTGGACGAGGACAGCGTGCAATATACGTTCACGGTGGCCTCGGACGACCCGGAAGCGGAGCCAAAGACGATAACCGTGGCGCTGGATAAGGGTATGTTCACCGGGAACGCGCAATCGGACGCGAAAGTGGCCGCCGCGGCCATAAACGCGGCGCTTTCCAAAGAGAAAGTCACCGCCTTCACGGCCTCTGCCAACGCGGACGGCACGCTGAAACTCACGTCCTCCGGGACGTTCGGCGAAAATTACAGCATAACCGGGCTTGAGGGCTTCGGATTTTCGGGGGCCGCCACCATAGACGCCACGGCCAACACCGGCGCGATGGTCAATAAATTCGGCATAACGGGCGGTTCGTCCACAGTCCCGGCGGAGACGGACGCGCTGGGCAAGATTTTCGGCGACGCCGTCTACGGCATGAGCTTCAGCATAAACGGAACGGAGATCGTCGTCGGGGTAGACCAGACATTGGGCGGGCTGATGAAGGACATCCGGGACAAGACCAACGCCGTGCTGTCCTACGATTCTTTCAGCCGGACTTTCAAGCTGGAGGCGAAAAATTCCGGCGCGGACAACGGCTTCACAATAGCGGACGGGCCGGAGGGCTTTCTGGCGGGGGCGTTGCGGCTGGACGCGTCCGGGGCGAACGGCTACACGGCGGCCCAGGACGCGCTCGTCAGCGTGAACGGCGGGCCGGTTCTGAACAGGGATTCAAACGACGTGGACATAAGCGGGCTGCGCGTGGCGCTGAACGAGGTCACGGGCTCCGGCCCGGCCAACGCCCTGAGCATAAGCGTGACGGCGGACACCTCCGGCCCCATGGACGCCATAAAGAGTTTCGTGGACGGCTACAACGCCATGATCGACGCGATAAACAAGGAGCTTATCACGAACCGCCCGAAAAAGGACAACATGAGCTATTACGAACCGCTGACGGACGAGCAGAAGTCCGCCATGAAGGACGCGGACGTGGCCAACTGGGAGGCCCAGGCCAAGACGGGCCTGCTGTACGGGGACAGCATTTTAGGCTCGGTGGCCGGCGCTATGCGGGACATGCTCTACCGGGCCGTGGACTTGGGCGACGGGCGTAAGATCAGCCTCTTCGAGATCGGCATTACCACCTCCAGCAATTACTGGGACGGCGGCAAGCTGGTCATAGACGAGGACAAGCTGCGGACGGCCCTTGAGACGCGGGCCGACGACGTGGCCGCGCTGTTCACGAAGGAATCCGCCGTAGGGTACAGGTCGGGCGTGAACGACTACGCGAGGCTGAACGACCTGGGGATCGCCGAGCGCCTGAACGATATTATCAACAACGCCATCGGCAGCAACGGCTCCATCACGAAAAAGGCCGGTTCCGGCATACCGGGAAGCCTTACGGAGACGACCAGCTCCATGTTTTTGCTGATAAAGTCCCAGAACGAGAAGATCACGGACATGCTGGCGTATCTGCGGCAGAGGGAGACCGATTATTACACGATGTTCTCGAAGATGGAGTCGGCGATCATGGAATCCAACAATCAGATGAGCTATCTGATGGCGCAGCTGGGGATGTGACGCCGATGGACAAGATTGGGCTGCTTAGGGAAAAGAAAGATATTTTTGAAAATATGCTGGCCATGACGAAGCGTTTTACCGTGACCGGCGGCGACGCCGACGTGGACGAATACGCGGCGCTTATGGCCAGGCGCAGGGGCCTGATAAGCAAGGCCAAGGCCATCGAGGAGGAGCTGGAGCGTGTGCCTTCCGCCGACAGGCGCGGGGAGGATGCGCTGGCCAAGGAGATAGCGGAGACCGTGAGGGCCATAATCGCCCGCGACGGGGAGATTTCCGCGAAGATACCGGAGGTCGTGGACATGATAAAGAAGCGGCTGAAGGATATAAGCGCGACCAGGAGTATCAGCAGCTCATACAATTACGGGGAAAGCGCGCGGAGCGGACTGTTGTTTGACAGCAAAAATTAGCGGGCTCGGTGGGCGAGCGCGGGCGCGCACTGCGCGCCCCTACTACATTGCGCGTCATTGCGGGCTTGACCCGTAATCCCACGAGTGGCGGGAGATTGCGGGTCAAGCCCGCAATGACGGCGTCCAATAGTCCGTTTGAAAGTCAAGTTTAAGGTGTTACAGCGTATTACGTGGCGGAAGCGGCTGAAAATTGTCCTGGCCCGAAATTAAATCTATTATACAGGAGTGACAAAATTGAGACAATTCGATTTGACAAAGCGGCTGCGCCAGAGCGCCCGCACAACCCCCCTGCGCCGCTGCGCAAGCTGGCGGGCATACTGGCTGACCGGCAGGGATACGTCCTGGGGGCCGCCGCGCAAAGGCGGCTTTTCGGTCAGAAATCAGTATCGGAACGGGGGCTGTTGACATGGCCGTCGCGAACCCATACGCCAATTACGCCAGCAACGCCGTTTTCACGGCCTCCCAGGAGGAACTGACGCTGATGCTCTACGAGGGCGCGCTCAAGTTCACGAACCAGGCCCTGGCGGCGCTGGAAATGAAGAACTTTCAGAAGGCGAACGAGCTTATCATCCGCGTGCAGGACATCATCCGCGAATTCCAGTTGACGCTGGACCGGAAATATGATATATCAGAAAACCTGGGCGCGATGTACGACTACATGCATCGGCGGCTGATCGACGCCAACGTGGCGAAAGACGCTGCGGCGCTCATGGAAGTCCGGGATTTTCTGCGGGAATTCCGGGACATGTGGAAAGAGGCAATGAAGATTGCGAAATCTGCCGGATAAATTCTTTTTGCGGGATAAAGCGATAATTTTCGACATGGACGGCGTGCTGGTGGACAGCCAGCCCATCCACTTCCGGGTGGACATGGAGGTGCTGGCAAGCTGCGGCGCGGCCGCGGCGCTGGCCGACGTTACGAAGTTCGCCGGGGTGGCCAACGTCGCCCGGTGGACGGCGTATAAGCAAAATTACGGCCTGGCCGAAGCGGCGCCGGACCTGATACGGCGCCACGCGGGGATTTTGATGGAGATTTTTCGCAACACAAATATAAAGCCCATCGCCGGGATCCCGGAGCTGCTGTCCATGATCCGCGGTTTTGGGCTTAAAACTGCCGTGGCGTCCTCCTCCTCCATGGCGCTTATCGAGTTGGTGGTAAATAAGCTCGATATCGCGAAATATTTCGACGCGCTGGTCACGGGGGAGGACGTGGAGCGCAGCAAGCCCGCGCCTGACGTGTTCCTGAAAGCGTCGGGCGTTTTGCGCGTTTCGCCCCGGGACTGCCTGGTCGTCGAGGACTCCGCCAACGGCGTCATGGCCGCGTATAACGCGGGGATGAAGTGCGTCGGGTTCAGGAACCCCAACTCTGGGGAGCAGGACTTGAGCCGGGCGGGGTGGGTGGTGGAGAGCTTCGGGGAGGTGACGCAAAAAAAGTTGTTGTTAATGTTTGGCTGTGACAATCAGCTAAGCGTATAAATAGGTCAGCGCCCATCACAATCAAAGGGCGCTGTTCTGTTCGTTTGGTTTTCATCGCAGAGAGGCCGTTTCATCACATTTGGCCTGCTCACTGAATAGCCACGTTGCCAATACCATATACACCGTAAAAATCGGAGCCATTATTATGTTCTGATAGAGTGAACTTTAGTATTTGAACCCCTGTAACGTCAATCGTTATGTTTTGCGGAATCATGTCCGCAGTTAGCTTGTATTCCTTATACAAAGTTCCATCAAGGTAGATGTCCCATGTGCCGAAAGCTGTCCCCGAGCTATCAATATGTCCTATAGTTCCGGTTATCGTTTTGTATTTTCCACCTAAGTGATATATCGCATGGGCGCCGCCCCATGTTAAATCCATTGAACAACCATGTGTATAAATATCGCCTAGCATTTTGAATGATGTATTCTCTTGATAGCCCCAGCTATTAACAGGGTCATATGCCTGAATCACATCAAACATATATGTAGGCGCTAGCGTAACCGTTGGTGCCTGGCCTATGTATACCGTTTCTGTCGAACCGTCCCAAGTAACGGGCTGACCTAACGCCTCAGCGACGGCGCGAACGGGTAAATATGTCGTGCCGTCTACGATGAACGGGTCAACGATATTGCCGTTGGGGTCTTTGGGTGTGATTTGTTGGCTGTTAACCACGATTTTAATGCCGGAGTAGGACGCTTGCAGCGTTTTTGTGGTTGTGTCGGCGTTGACCTTTGGTATGAACGCGAAAGATAAGCCAATTATTAGGCCTACCGCCACGTATACAACTGCTTGAAACTTCTTCATTTAGAATCCTCCCTTTTATTGTTCGACCTTTTTGCTCGCACTGGGGAAAAGGCCGCGTTGACAGATTAGTGCTTGCCGCCGGAGTTGTTACATAACCTTACTCAAAAGGTATACCTTTTGATAATAGTGGCACAACTAAATTTGGAGATAATATTTTTGTAAATTTTTCAAATAATTATAGTAAAAGTATTGAATTTCAGCAAAAAATAGAGTAAAATAGAAATAACTAAGGGCTATCAAAAGGTATACCTTTTGATAGCCCTTAGTTATTTCTATTACAGTATAACCCCAGGCGTATCATGGCAAATCACTTTGCCAACCCCTTCAAAACCTTCTCCAAAATCCCCATTCCCTCGTCAATTTCTTTTTCGCCAACGATCAGCGGCGGCGCGAAGCGCAAAATATCAGCCCCGGCGTTGATGACCAGCAGGCCGTTCTCCACGCATTTGTTCACGATAGCCGCGACGGGTATGCTGAATTCCGCGCCCATGAGCAACCCCA
>Ga0123354_10018491_pt1 | contig 10926 bp, 5 predicted proteins | sample TergutLab28metaG_2_FD_97872 | JGI IMG/M metagenome (GOLD analysis project Ga0123354, IMG submission 97872) | Labiotermes labralis P4 segment gut microbial communities from Petit-Saut dam, French Guiana - Lab288 P4 | ecosystem: Host-associated > Arthropoda: Insects > Digestive system > Gut ... | reverse complement strand
AAGATAGAGTGAGTGAAGCAGTATTAACAGTGCAACCAAGTGGCAGTTCCCATAGTGCTTCAGGAAGCTGTGTGTTACAGACAGAGTCAGTTGATCATGTCCAAAGCCATATTCCCGGACCCAGTACTGCAAAAACAGTTTTATCGCCAGTTCCTTCTTACAGCACACAGAACAGTCGAAATGTCCCTGTAAGAACACAAGACACCTTGACTCCAAAACAGACACATAATGCTCCAAAAAATAATCCTTCTGTGCAAAGAATGGTACCCACATCTGAAATGGAAGCAGCAGCTTCTACTGACAGTAGTGTTGCGACACTTCCACAGTATTTCCAAACTCCAGTTACAAACCCTGACAATAATACCCATAACTCAACTGTAATACATGACAATATTGAAGAAGGATTTCCAGTAGACCATAGAAATGTGGGAATTCATACTGCTACAGAAAACCAAGATAGTGTGAGTGAAGCGGTATTAATTGTGCAACCAAGTGGCAGTTCACACCATCTTTCAGGAAACTCTGTGTTACAGACAGAGTCAGTTGAGCATGTCCAAAGACATATTCCAGGACTGAGTACTGCTAACACGATTTTATCACCACTTTCTCTTTCCAGCCCACAGAACAATCCAAATATACCTGTACATCATTCAGTGGCTGCTGGTGAAACCAATACTTCTCTACAGCATTCTGGTTCCATGACTAATGGTCCAGCACATAACTTACGAATTAATGTTGGAAGCCAAATTGTTCCCACCCACGTACCTGCAAGCCAAGGTTCTAATATACATCCTTACATTTTTATATTAGGATCATCCCCTGGTACTTCAATAATCCAAGTGACTACAGATGCTACAAACGGACCTCCACATGCACGCACACAAGACATCAGTTCTGATGCTCAGTTAGTCAGAACAAATAGTCCTGGGTTCAATTCAAGTACTTCAGCCACAATTCCGTACCCTCAATTAACACAGACAAGAATTCCTACCCCTCAGTTAGTTGACCCCTTAGTTGACAGGGCAAGAAATTGTCATTTTTCAGTATATCAAACAAATGATAATCTGCCAGTTGTGAGGAGTTCCCATTTACCATCAGTCCAGACAAGGAAGCCTGGCTTTTTGTCAACCCCAAGAGAGCATCCACATACTCCAGTAACCCATACTCAGCATCCTCATACCCTTTTGGCCAGTACACGTGTTCCGGGCATTCTTCCATCTTCTCAAACTCCAGAAGGCCAGACAAGAATTCCAGGGACTCCATTAACGAAGACAAGAAATTCTGTGACAACAGAAGGGCAAACAAGGAGTCCAGGCACTCCAGTGGCACACACAAGCAGTGGTGGCACTGTGCTTGGCAAGACGAGGGGTCAAGGAACTCCAGTGGCACACACAAGCAGCGCTGGCATTGTGCTTGGCAAGACTAGGAGTCCAGGCACTCCAGTGGCACATACAAGCAGTTCTGGCACAGCGCTTGGCAAGACGAGCAGTCCAGGTACTCCAGTGGCACACACAAGCAGTTCTGGCATTGTGTTTTGCAAGACGAGGAGTCCAGGCACTCCAGTGGCACACACACGTAATTCTGACATTGTGCTTGGCAAGACGAGGAGTCCAGGTAAAATTTGTTCTTCACAGGCATCAAGTTCTGGTGTTTCAGTTGTCCAGGCAAGGAATTCTGGTTCTTCATTATTTCGAGCACAGACTGCTGTTGATCATGTAAATCCTGGTGCCAGACTGCCACATGGGAGAGGACAACCAGGCAGCAGACCAGAAAGAGAGTGGACTGATGGGGTACAGCAAAGGGATCAAACAGCTAGACTAGTAGTTATACCAGGTGATGATAATGTAAGTAGGTATGGACTAGTCTTTCCTTCGGGGGCCAAAGTTATATTAACACCTGAACAAGTTGCTGAGATTCGTGCTGCTAATGGTGGACTTTTGACATCAAACTTTGGAATGTAAATACCTTATTTACCTGAATGCAAGACAACTTTAACGTAAGATGACCTCCCCCCCCCACCCCCAAAAGAAAAAAAAGTGTCTGCCAAGGGAAAATTTATTATCCAAATCTAAGGTGACCTCCAATAAGAAAATTAAAAATATTTTGCTATTTATTTCATACACTGAGTACACAAAACATGTCAGGTTCTGTCTGCTTTTATTGATCCGTGTCACCTGTCTCCCATCTTCACAGTCAGTGCCTTCATCTTCCTTGCACTGACTCCTAACATCCTCATCCTCTTCACTGCCATTCCATAACATATCATCATCAGTTCCATCCATTGCATTGGATATATAGTGCTTCTTAAAACCCTTCACACTCATTTCTAGTGAGATTCACTACTATGCTGTTATGATCCGCATTGACTGCATATTACAGTAATGTTTCTTTGTTTATAAACTTACTTGAACCCATGAAGATTCACAGTTTTCTCCACAGAAGGTGTTTAGCAGTGTTAAGAATTTCAATACATGTGTTCTGGATTATTGTGTCATGTCTTTGGTCTGATCATTCTGAGCTCATGGCTCTTTTTATGGTTTTTATTTTGTTGATTGTTCCAGGTTTTAGTTTTGAGTCTTGTAGTTAATTTTTAATTTTTTCAATAGCCATTTTCATGTTTCTACCCTTGGATTAGATGTGTTCTCATTTACGTGTCTTAACAAGTTCCTGTTCCTGTGGCACCCTGTGATTGAGAGCAACTCAATTTAAGGGGTCCACCTAGTTAGGTGCTTCTTTGCCTAAAAACAGAAACAGTCAGCTTCCAAAAGTTTGTATGTCTTTAGGAAATTAAATGGTGGACAAAGTTTCAATAAAAAGAAGATTGTGTCCTTTTAGTATGTTCCATCTTGACATGACTTAATCTGATCCAAAAATGTATCAGTAACCAACAAAATACACTTCAAAATTCTGTGAAGTATTTTATTCACAAAACATGGGTGATGTTCTTATTACAAGAATGCAGTTGTGGTTAAACGTGTCACCCTCACTCCATAATAATTAAACTTACGTAGTTTTGGTTAAAATTTTGTAAGTAATATAAATGTAGGCTAAGGATGGATGATTACTAAAATCATAGACGTTAGTATTGTTGGGTGTTTGCAGAGAGTTGGCTAAGGTAGTAGTCTGTTGAGTTATGATCCAGAGTGTAGGTGATGTGTTCCAGAGTATAGGTGATGACACATCACCTATACTTTGGATTAGAATATCATAAAATATTGAAGTGCACTTTATTGGTTATTTATATATTTTTGAAGACTGTGTCAGTTAAATGGAAGGCCAAGATTAAGATGGGATGATAACGTGAGAGACGACTTGAGGAAGATGGGAGTAAATAATTGGAAACAGAAGGCACAGGAAAGGAAACCATGGAGAGGAATAATTGAGCAAGCCAAAACTCACAAAGAGTTGTAGAGCTGAGGAAGAAGAAGAAGAGTGTCAGTTAAATTCCTTCATGCACTCTTCTCTCTTTTGGACTTCTTGACCCTTGAAGCTGGGATTGATATGTTGTCACGAAACATAGGTACAGAATTACCACTCTAGCCATGTAATATGTCAGAAGAGTGCAGACCTCACATGATTTGATGATGAAGGCCTTGGCTTGGCTCCACATGGTCTAGTTCAGAGTGATCCAGTTTGGCGTGGTGTGGTTCAGCGCTTCATGCGCGGTTTTAGGATGACCTCAAATATTGGAGTGCTAAACTGAAGGGAAAAACCTCATCTTGCATTTGAGTAAATATGGTAAATTTATGACGTTCCACATAAGGTTTTAATTCTGCAGGCCTATACAAAGGGAATTTTCTGAAACATGCAAGTTGTGATCACTGAGACAACATGCCATTATACATATTTTGTTTAGATAGTGATTGGGATGGCAAAATTTGTACATAATAACAATATAAAAATACGCTGCTATTGCCGTACAGTATAGGACAGATTGTTGGAATGTGAAAGGACTAAGACAAACATACTTAACAATAATTTTACTGACTGCTCTAACAGTATTCTCTTCTGACTATACTTTCTGTGTGAGATTTAAGGTTCTCACAGAAGTATTGCTGAAGACATAGATCTTTTGGATATAGCATGTTGATTGGTAAATAGTGGCATTTCAGAGGATTGTAGTTCTTTCCTTATGGTAAAGTTGTGCTGTTACTTTACCGTGAAGATGAAAGCAGCATGCTCGTTCAGCGTGTCAGTAACTACCAATCAGCACAATATAACATCCCAGGAGACTTATTCTTAATACTTCTCATTTTCCATTTATCAAAAGACATATTAAGAAACTTTGTTCCCTATCCACCTACATCAAGTCAGTACATTTGATCTATAGCAAGTTCTGTGATTCTTTTTAAATCAAGCAACAATGCATGGGCATGTTTCTCATGCTTGAATATGTTCCTTTGTGTAGTGAAAAACAGAATGCTGCATTCCCATGGTACTACACTAATTTGTTTTACATTTATTCATGAGATTTGTGATCTTCGTATGTGTGGGCTTGTAAGCATACTACTTCTACCTAGATTAATCCTGTTGGAACATATATATACCATATTTCCTGCCTCATAATATGCCACCAATGGTAAGGCATATTTTATAATTAACAAGGTATTTTTGTGGATTTAATAACCATTAAGCTTTCAGTTTTAAGATGCTGGGTAATTTCTGGTAACATTTTTCAGGGAAAAAAATGCATCTTATGAACCAGGAAATGCAGTAATTTCAAATCTTCCTTTTTGTGTTTGCCTCAAGCTACAGGTATATCGAACACTACAGATACGCAGATGTAGTGACAGGCAGGCTATATATGGATTTGTGTTATGATGTTAAAGTACATGAAACAGGTTGGCTAACAGTGTGTATATGAACATAATGTTCTTCAACCTGGTACTTGTGTATACTAAATGCAAGGAAGTATTAAGTGGAATACTGTTTTCATAGTACAAAGACTAGATTTTTTCTTTATGTAGCAGTACAAACTAAACACCAATATGCTATTAAGATTTTGCTGTGTTTACACTTTAAAGTGTATTTGAAAAGAAAGAGGGCTGCTACACTGATATATGAAGATACTCTTACTGTTTTTTAATTTTTTATGTTAGTGTATATCTTTCTTAAAGGTTTTGCACTTCTGTGATAAGATGTACGTGCCATGATTGTATGGGACCAGATACAGAGTGGCACTGTGTATTTCACTTTCTTGTATCACATTCCTGCATTTATTTGTTTCATTGGGAAGAAACATGAGAGCAGATGACAAAAGGCCTGAAATATTGACTGTATACTGCAGAACATGTACAGTATAATTTACAGTCTGTGTGACTAAATTTGCAAGTTTCATGTATTGTATAACTCATGTCCTACAAATCTGTATGTATGTACCTCTTACTAGTCATCTGTGGAGGCGAGTTGTTCTGCAGTCGGTGATAGTCACTTGGCCACTGAAGAAATTCTCTCTCTTTTCTGATCTTAGTGAAAAACAGTATATTCAAATGCCTTGATGCTAATGATTGTAAGCATTGAACACACATCTCCCAGAATGTATATTACAGGCAGGTCTCTTTATAAACGATTTCTTTTTGCATGATTTCGCTTTAACACAACTTGAAAATTTATACCACTTTTTAAATTTACTCAATAACGGTCAGTTTAACGATGTATGGCGTAAATTATATATGAAAATTTTCAGTTTAACGTGATTAGGCATGGACGAAATGTGTCCACACTTTGTTGGAGGCTAACAGAAAGTGACATCACTATCATGCCGTAAGTCAGGTGTGTGGATTGATCGCACTTGTGATATAAGCACACAGCTCATGTAATTCCCTCATCATCATCATTGGCTTTTGGTCCAAACATGAGTGAGAAACATAAATCTGCATCACCTAGTGCAATGCAGGTGAAAAATTGGTGAACGACAATTAATATAGAAGAGAAATTAGGCATAATAAGCTGACTTGAAAAAAAGTTAATATATTTGTTATGTATGCCATAATGTTTGGTACGCTCGCATTAGCGTACATACAATTCATGATAATGCTGATAGAATCACAGAAAATGCTAAGTCCGGAACTAAAGTGTTTATATAGCAAGACTACCACAGTCCTATCAGAAACAATGGTACCAAAAACTATGGACGTGAGTCTCTTGTATTTTTATTGTATTAGAAATTAATAAATAAATAAATAGTATAGAACTGTATATATACTTTATATACAGTAGATATATACTCTACAGGTCCATATGTCTGCTAGTGGTATAGTTGTACACTATATAGGATGAAGTTCTCAATCCCCCAACCTCCAGGATATATACTGTTTTAAATGGGAATTTTTGTTCAGTGTGCACGATTTTGGTTTGCTCAACATTTTTCAGAAAAGTTTTGCTGTCATAAAACGAGACCTGCCTGTACTGACCTGAATTTTTGTTCCCCCCAGTTCTTGCTTGCATGTTTTTTTAATTAACTCATTACTTCCCATTATTATAACACATGATTTCCTTCCTGTCTCCAACTCTTTTCTTTTGGAGTAGCAGAATCTCTTGGTATCCAGCAGCTGTTCTGTTTGGCTTTGCTAATTTATGTGGATTTAAGTTGGTGTTAGATCTCATGAAACATTGTTTCTCCGTGCTGCATTTTGACTTTCGTAAAATGGTTGAAACCACTATAAGTCACTTGTGTTGCACGTGTGCGTTAAAGCTTCTAATGAAAATGTTCAGAATGTTTGGGTAAGTGCCATGTGTTATATTTGTTACTATCTCATGTTATTGGCAGAATGCAATGACTGTTTAGTATGCTTTGAATCTAGGACCATAGAGATCTGAAGTTTTATGTAATTATTACTCTTGTGATTTCAGTTGTATAAGCATCATTCTAAGAACGCAACTTATGTACTAATTTTAAGATTATATGCATTAGTGCAAGCACTTTTTCTGTTACATGAAACTACCTGTCAATGCCTGAAAGACATGATTAGTGTGTTTATGACACTGAAGTGGACACTGATCATCTGATACTGATGGTTACAATTTTTTTAAAGAAATGTATGTTGACTTTTTTTTTCTTAAAATCATTTCTCAAGAAACTTATATCATCTGTGTGTTAATTTAGGGAAAGAGAGAGAGAGAGAGAGAGAGCAATGAAAAACTTAGTCTTGTGTAAACATATTGAAAACATTTATAGGCATTCTTTTAATACCGAATTTGCTTATGAGAGTAATCTTATATGGAAGAAGTAAAGGCTTGTTTATGGAATTGAAAACTCTCACCATTGATAATGCAAATATGGTGAAACCTCTGTACATCACTTTGGTATGTGCTGTTTTCCTGCAAATATCATCCCTTGTATCTGGTCCAATAAAAACAGTTCATATAAACAGTGCATAATTACATCAGATGCATCATTCCTGGAAGTATCGTTTTATTTTGTCAATAATTTGGATTTTTGGTTCTGATACATGGTGTGTCTGGAATGCTCGTTTTTTTAAGAAAAAGTTTCAAAAGTAATGAGATGATTTTTGGAACCCGGTAGCAGGAAGGTGCTTGTACCATTACAGCCACGCTGCAACTCTGCTTATGAAATGTCACCATGCCTTGGCCAAATGTGGAATGAGTGTGGAGTGGTGAAGGTGAAGGTAAGAGCTTAGAAGAATGTCATTGTGTGCATACATGTGATTACATTCATGTCTGTAAGAGAAGTGTGATCTTCCCAGCACTGAATTTTGCGAAATGTGCACATGCTGAATGGCATTGTATTCTGACCCCTTATGCCAGATTTCACCTAAGGAGAGAATAAATGTATAAAGCCAAATTCATTGTTGCCTCAAAGTAACGTATGGCTTTCTCTTCATTAATTTCCACTAGATTCCTGACACAGCTAGCAAAACACTTTCACTGTTGGTCACTGACTTTTACTTCTAGGTATGAATTGTTAGGAAGTGATCAAGGAAACAAACACCGATACAAGGTATATGCAAATAAATGAAAAAAATACAGAATATCACTCAATAAATTGTTCTGGACATCCCTGTACTGAGTTTTATCTAAAGCAGATGAAAACGTAGGAAACACAAGCAAAATTTCAACCGTGCCCTTCAGTGAAGTATATCTTTGTGCCGATTTTAAGAAACTCATACTTTTTATTTTTTTAAGAGTTCCTATTCTGAAGTTCATGAAAATCACGTATGGTTTAGTCAAACATGCTATTTCATCAATGTACATGGCCTCCACAACTTCTTTTATTGCACTGTAGCCCATTTTGGGGCCATGGCTTCTATCTCCTGTCTCCAACCTTCTCTGTTCTTTGTTGCCACCATCCAGTTCCATATCTCAAGCAAATGTATGCCATTTCTGCCAACAACATCTTCCCTTCTACCTCTAGGCTTTCCCGCAAGCATTCTGCCTCTGAAACAAGGGTCTTCACATCAGGCACTCATAATTTTGAATTTTTAAAAAACACCTAAAAATCATTTGGAACAGGTGTTAAAGTGAATTTTTCTTTATTATTATTGTAGGCCTAAGTGGAAGATATATTTCATTTTTTGTTGTTTTCTTTTATTTCAGATGTTTAATGCTTTCCCTTAACTCATCTTACTGGTGTTACTTTAAAAAAAATGGATAGTTGTTTCACAGTAGTACATTCAACCTACTGAGGTCTGCCCTCATTTTGTCAGAGAGATGTGAAAGAGGCTCTCAAGCTTTCCTTGTCTGCATGTTGCCTCTTCCATGTTGTGGATTATCTTTTTTGTATTCATTCATGTGTTTCCCTCTTGGCATGCTGAGTGCATACAAATCATCCATGTAGTTACCATACGGATTTGTTGTTATAAATTTGCCATATTTATGTTTAGCACTTCACTTCTTCTCCTCCTCTTTTTATTAGTTGTTAAGGGTCTGTGTATTTTGTGAACTGCCTCACTAGCATAAGTCTTTCTTCTCTTCACAATGTTATCCCATGTTTTTTGCTTGACTTCCAACAAAATGGTCTCTTACCATCCACCCACATGAAAGGAGTTATACTGTACAGTCCATGTATTACATGTGGACAGAGCTCAGTCCTGTGTGCTTGGGAAAGAAAAACAGCTATTCTCATCATGAAACAGGTGTGTACAGACCACTTAGTCTTAGCAGTTACGGTAATGGAGTGTATGGTACACCAGCAACTCACCTGGGTCCTGAAGAGTAGGAACTTCACTTCTAAAGGTCTTTGTGGATTTTGATGCTACATATATGCTACTGATCACCTGGTGAATATGGAGCAGAAAAGCCTTAACAATTTTGTCATCCATCAACACCTGGTTGCTGTCTCTTCTATAGTATGGAGAAGGTGTACATCACCATGTAGTAGTACAGTATTGTAAGAACCCTCCACCGCTGGAATCTTTTGCATTGACTAATACCCTTTCTCTTTTCCTTCCTCAAAGACCAGTACAGTTCTGCCCATGTTAGTGATGTCTTGTTCCTGCATCATCCCAAAAGAAATGAGGTGCTACACAGAGCAGTTTTTAAGTATGAATATGTTTGCAGTCGCAAGCTGTGGAATGGTTAAAGCAGTTAGGCACCTTGTTTGGACATCATCGTGTGTTGATGAATATTTTACGCTACCCGCAGTATTGACGCAATTCATTATAGGCTGGTTGTTCCAATCATTAGTCAGTGGCTGGAGAGAATGTATTCCTTTTCCCCCTAGCCAAGACCCAGTGTGTACACTTAATACGTTTACGGGGTTTGCAGTCCATCCCCCTCCAAATCTGCTGCGTGATAACAGCTCGTTTTCATTTGCTCCATCTGTCACGTTTTTGTGATGGGAGCTTCACCTCTGGCCCTATATTAAATGCAGATTCTTTATGAAAGCAACCCGTTGTAATTAATAAATAAACACACGTATTACGTCGAACACAACACAGGTTGTATTGTAATTAAAAATTACAATAAAACCTGTGTTGTGTTCCAGTTAAGTGTATTTATTTAAATACAGCTTGTTTTGTAAATGTTATTTATTAGATCTTGCAGCAGAAGTGGATGGTTTTGTTTCCATCCTTACTGCACCCTGATCTGTTCTAAGGCAAACTGTATCACTTTTGTGTGATTCCTCTCTCATGTCAAATGGTGTATCAGAGACCCCGTAATCTGCCTGTCTGCAGTTCTGCAGCTCAAGTAGCAGTAACATATCCCCATACGAGTTGCAGCATCACACCGTGAAGACGCACCTACGCCACCTTCGGTATCGTGGCCCTAATGTCTGCCGCGTATTGTTCTCAGTAGACTATCACTGTCATCATGGAACAGATACTTAGCTTCCGCTACGGTGTAGTTGAGGTCGTCGTTCTTCTGGGAAGTTACGCAGCGTAGGTTGGTAGATAGTTGTCGAAGTTTCGGGACAATATACCGGTCCCATCTTCAGGGATCAAGTAGTATTCCTCCTGGATTGCTTGACCCTCGGAGATGGGCCCAACAGGCTGCCGCCATATATCCCAGAAATGGCGCTATGGCAAGTCGTACGATTGTTCGTTAGTCGCATTCCGGCAGCTGTCTTCACGCAGACACAAAGAGACCCCCCCCTCCCCCACCACCACCATTATTCTTACCGAACGCAGATAACCGATTCATCGGCCTTCACACATTTTTGTCTGCGCCACAAAATCATAAATCACACTGACCTTGAAACCTAAATAGTACCAGTAACTGCTAACCCCTTATCAAGCCTCGAGGTTCCCTTCATCATTTTGGGAGTTCACGGTCCTGGTTTTGAGAATCACTGATCTCAGTATGCGTTAATAGTTCGTCCTACGCGCAGTACAGTTGAATGTACCGTGTACTGTACTTGATATTCGCGGTCTCGCTTCCCCCCCCCCCCCCCCTCCCCTTTCATCCATCTTTTGGGTTATTTTCTTTTTTTCAAATTAATGCTGCACATTTTTTTTTTTTTTGTTT
>Ga0123354_10018490_pt1 | contig 10927 bp, 9 predicted proteins | sample TergutLab28metaG_2_FD_97872 | JGI IMG/M metagenome (GOLD analysis project Ga0123354, IMG submission 97872) | Labiotermes labralis P4 segment gut microbial communities from Petit-Saut dam, French Guiana - Lab288 P4 | ecosystem: Host-associated > Arthropoda: Insects > Digestive system > Gut ... | reverse complement strand
TAAAAAAATCACGATTTGCCTTATCGTTCAAAGCCTTGCACAACTGGACATGATTTACGGGCACGACACACGAAAAGTAATTGCCGACACCTGCGCGTATAAGGCGATATTAAGCGCATCCGACGCTGACACACAAGAATATTTCTCAAAACTTGTCGGTACATATGAAAAAATCCGAAGCTCTCACTCGCAAAACTTTGACCCATATATCGGCGCGCCCACGGGGCACGGCACATCATCCTCGCAGGATTACGAAAAACGTATAATCAAACCCGAAGAATTTGCAACCCTGCAAAACGAACTCATACTTTTATATCCTCTTCCGCATAACTTTTGCAGAGTGAGGAAACTACCCTATTACAAGGTGAGTAAATGACGTGGAGTGACAAGGATAAGCAACGTGCCTATATTGGCGAGTTACAAGGCTTGCAGAGGCAAATCAACTTTTTAAAGAAATCTAATGAAACAGCCCGCGAACCCTCTATTGATAACGCGATAGATATTTTGCGTAATTCGCAGGATAAGCTTTACAGCGCACTCGCTCAACACGGCATAACAGCCGAGGACGTACACAGGGTTATACTTGAAAATGGCGATAATGCAGTCGTTAAAGAGATTATGCGGTTGCAACAAGCTAAAGATACGCTAAGAAAACAGCTCACCGGTTCCAAGCTAACACCCGACCAAACTAAATCACTTGAAGACCGCCTTGCCCTTAAAACACAGCAACACGCCGATAAATGGGATGAGGTCATCAACGACCCTCGCAAGGATGAAATAATCAGCAAAATCCAACAAGCCCAAATCAAAGAACTCCGCAGAGAAGAACGCACACGCGACAAATCACGTGACCACGACCGCTCAAGATAAAAAATAGTTTAAAGGGGAAAGTTATTCCCCGAATAAGGTTATTTACTTTCTAATCTTCGGAAGAACGAACTTGATAATCAACAGAACCGCCGCAACAATTACAATACCTACAATAGCTATAATCAAATAACCATTTGAACCTAACCCGCCTGCGCCACTACCGCCAGTACCTATACCGGCACCGGGGTCCATTCCGCCGGGCGCGTGACTTCCAACAGGACCGCCCAAAGTTTGGATATAATTAGCTGAAACACTACTGACAAGCATTGACAAAACTACAACTGCAACAGAACCCCACATTATCAAATATTTTAAATTCTTGTTCATGAACAAATCTCCGCTTCATTTCAACAAAAACCGGCTCGGCTAAATATATAAATATTTACGCCAAATAATTTGTTTTACATATTAAATTCTCATAAAGTGAACCTTTTGATAATTATTTTCCCACATATTTTATATTATAAAAATATGAAAGTCAACATATCCGGCAAAAATTTAACCATCCCGTAACATAAAAACATCTTTTTAATCCCCGAAAACCCCTTAAAACAAGACCTTTTACACTTTCTCAAAAAGCTCACATTTTGAGAAAAACTCTTAACCGTTTTTCCCTTGTGCTATGCGGTGTTTCGCCCTGCGCCGATAAAAAGTAGCCTGACTTATACGGCACTTTTTGAGAATCTCATCACGGCTTAACTTTTTACTGCCCAATTGTGCCACAAGCTCCGCAAAGTTAGCAGGCACAGGCTTAACAGGTCGCCCAAGCTGAACACCCCGCACCTTCGCGGCGGCAATCCCCTCCGCTTGCCTTTTGCGTATGGCGTCACGCTCATTTTGCGCCGCAAAAGACAAAACCTGCAACACCAAATCAGCAATAAACGTCCCCATCAAATCCCTATGCAAACGAGTATCAAGCAGAGGCATATCCAAAACAACAATGTCAACCCCCTTTTCCTTGGTCAATATACGCCATTGGTTTTGAATATCGGCATAATTACGCCCGAGCCTGTCAATACTCATAACATACAAAAGGTCGCCCGCCTTGAGGTTACCTATCAACTTCTTATATGCAGGACGCTCAAAATCCTTCCCGCTCTGCTTATCAATAAATACGTTTGACGCGGGAATATGCAACCCACTCATCGCCAACACTTGCCTGTCTTCATTTTGGTCAGAACTCGAAACTCTGACATATCCGCAAATTTTCATGTTGTACCACACCCCTCGTTTTCCCTCCACAATATCATCAATTTGCAGGGTGTCAACACTTTTTTCATAACTAAGGGCATCGATGGACAAGTTTCATTTCTTGATTTTGTGTTTTGATTGTATAAAAATAATATCAAAGACAGATGATAAATAATCGTACATTACGTTTATAAACGCCTTTCTATAATAATAAAACAAGCATCATTTGAAGAAAAAATAGAGAGATTTTTTATGCAATTATATACACGGATAAGAGCCCATTTAGCTATCCAAAAGATGCAGAGTATTACGGCTCCGACTATAACTGGTTCGATGACACCGGGAAATATCTCTGCAACGAATGACTTCAGCAGACCATAGGCTACGAAAGAAAGAATGCTATCGAAACACTTGCATCGAACGAAACTATTGAAACACTTGCGCCAATTAGGCCATTTTTGTGCTGTCGGCTCCATGTACCCCGCCGCCTTTTGCTCTGAATTTATGGTCTGAATGATACATTTTGTGGTTGTGCCGGATAGAAATGTTTATATGTTTATTCCGCGTGTTTACTTTTCCGTTTAGTAGGACACATTTAAGGGATGTACCTACGTTTTGGTTTGGTTTGAGGTTATTCATGATTTATATCTCCAAAGTTGTGTAAGATAGTATGCCGCATAAGTGTATTATAAATTTTCACTATATATAATCAATATACCTATATACAATATATAGACATATAAAATTGATTTCTTGAAAAATGAAAAAACTCAAAACAATTTTGTTGTATTGACTTTTCCGTCAAAATACTATATACTAATGACACAGATGGGACTTCTTGTTGCCTGTTTTTTCTATGTCCAATCACGATTGAACATAAGAAAAACACATGAATCCGCAAGCCGTTGATATACGGGCGTTTGCGGACAAGCTTTTTGCGAAAATTCGGACATGATATTCAATCGCGATTCATATAATTAAAAAAATGAATTGCGAGGTGGAGTTATGGACGAGGGGAAAAAGATTGTTTTGCCGGAAAAGTTGCAAATTGAAATGTTGCAGTTTTTCCTTAAAACTTCAATTCCTCGAATTAAGCGCGAAAAGGACAAGATTACACAAGAGAAATCTCCATCTGAATCTAACGGATAGGAGATTTTTTTATGGAAACAGCGATTTACGCAAGAGTATCAACGGAGGAGCAAGCGCAGGAGGGTTTTTCAATTCGGGCACAACAGCAAAAGCTGAAAGAGTTTGCCAACATCAAGGACTGGTCTGTTTATGACATTTACCTTGATGAGGGGATAAGCGGCAAAAACATCACGGGGCGACCTGCCATAACCCGCATGATTGCGGACATTAAAACTGGACATGTTAAAAATGTGTTAGTGTTTAAAATTGACCGTTTGACCCGCTCAACTGCTGATTTGGTGTATTTAATTGACCTTTTCAAAGAGTGTGATTGTGCTTTTAATTCTTTAATGGAAAGTATTGATACCTCTACGGCTTCGGGGCGTATGTTCATTAAAATTATAGGTATTTTTGCGGAATTTGAGAGGGAAAACATATCCGAACGTAGCCGAGTTGGGTTTGAACGCAAGGCAAGAGAAGGTTATACAAACGCTACAAGATTTGTCAGTTATGGCTATAACAGGTCAAAAGGGCAGAAAATTCAAACTATTAATGAGAGAGAAGCTGAAAATGTGCAAATGATTTTTGACATGTACGTTAATCAAGGCATGTCGCTTGCGGGTATCGCCAAAAGTCTGAATTTACGTGAAATAACCACTAAAAACAATTCTTATTGGAATTCCGCTACTGTGCGAAGTATTTTGAATAATTGCACCTATATTGGAAACGTGCGTTATGCCGTTCGTGAACCTAACCGCAATTTTGAAACTGACGGGTTACACGAGGCAATTATTTCAGAGGAAGTATATGCTGAAGCGCAAACCCTTATGAAGAAAAATAGTATATATGCCCCCACGAAACAACCGAAGGAAAAGAATTATTTTGTTGGTTTTATCTATTGCGCCAAGTGTGGTGAACGGCTTGCCTCCCATAGTCACGTGAATAAACTCAAAAATGGAGATATTATTAAGAGTGCTTCAAAGGTTTCATTTATTTGTCGCAGGAAAACGGTGAAGGGGTGCGATTCAAAGTCCGTAACGGCATACAAAATCGAAAGAGCGTTGAGCGACTATTTTTCACGTATTGAAAATTTTACTGTTTCGGGTGTTGTTGAATTAGAGCAAAAACGGCAACAGGCGCGGCAGGACACGGAGGCGCAAATAAACACGCTTAATGAGAAATTAAAAAAATTAGACGGTAAAGAACGCGAGATTATGAGTTTATTTGTTGACGGAGAAATAGAATTTGGCAATTACCGTACAATGAAAAAACAGCTTGATAACGACCGCAAGTTTATACGCGCTGAAATTGCGAAATTAGAGGCAACGCTTGACTATGGCGAGGAGCCGAGCATATCAAGAGCCGATATTGTAACAAATTTTCGTGAGAATTGGGAAAACTTATCCGACATCGAAAAGCGGCAGTTTTTGACCAAGTTTATAAAAAAGATAGTTTTAGTCAATGAACCCATAGAGGGGACAAACAAGGGGAATACAATTATTACAAATGTCGAGTTTTGCTGACAGTAGAAAAGCGCAAACAAGGTATAAAAAATATCAAAAGGTCTGCACTCCGCGAGCGAGTCACCAAATCTAAGGACAGGCAGGTAAATTCCAAAAAATAGTAAATATGTCGATAAACTATTTTGAAAATATTTTCAAAAAACGCTTGACAAAGCGGGGGGGGGATGTTATAATAGAAGGTGAAGAAAGTGGCTTAATACAAAACTTTGCGGATTTTTCGATTCTTAAATTTAGTGGGACGATTTTAAAAATAAAATTATTTTTTCATAGAAAGAAGTTGATTTACAAATGGAAAATACGGGGGAAAACTCAACCCATTCGAAACCTTCTTTGATTACTACGATAAGTGATTGGATTGTATCACCTTTTGAATCTTTGAATTGCGTTCTTTTTGGAGGAAGCTTTGATGAAGCGAGGCACAAACGCCGCATGGAACGCCTCCACCGGAGAATTGCAAAAGAAGATGCAAAAATTTGGGCAAAAGAAACAGGAGCCTCTGCGTCTGAACAGAAAGCAAATGAAGAGGCAAGGTTCAATCTTCGAAGTGACCCTGTCAAAATGGATGCTCATTTCTCATCTATCAACGAGTTTCACAAAGGAGCCAACGCAAGCCCCGAAGCTAAAAAAGCATATTTAGACTTAATGACGAAAAAACGCACATATGGTACTATGATTGAAGATTATGCGAGCCTTACAAGAAATGAATTTAAAAAGAAATATCCGCACATTAATTCGGACAATACAAATGGGACAAAGTCCTCAAGACCTTCCCTTGCGCGCATTGTCAACGGCATTAGAGGGCATCGTATGACAAGCCAAGCTGAACGCCGCGCTTTTTCTCAACAGCAATATAAGGTTATGGGGCTACAAGAATTGGAGGCAAAATATCGTATTTTAAGAACAAAGAAAGCGGAAAAACCTCCGGAAAAATCTCGGTTGGCAAATTTTGTCGCTTTTCAAAAAGAGCATTGGGAATTTTCGCGGAATGTTATCGAAAACTTTTCGCCCGAACTCATCAAAGACCCAAACAAAGCTATTCGAGATGCTGAAAAATCAATAAAAATCAGTCAAAAAAATATCGCGAACATTAAGCAAATGCAATTGACAGGCAATGATACTACACTCCGTATATTTGAACAAGATTTGCAAAAATTACCTCCGCAACAGCGAAAAGAAATTGAAGCATTTTTATCAATGGAAAACCGTATTAAAATTATGCAGGAGAGTATTAAAGCCGATAACCGCATTATTGCCGAAGCTTACGCTAAAATAAACTTATCGACAAAACATAATAAGCAAATTTTTAAGGGTTAGCGGTTGTAACGCCGCTCCCTTAATTTGGATATTAACCGCTTATTGCCACCCTCTGAGTTGTTTTATCTGCTCGTAAGCTTTTTTTATGGTATCGAATTTCTCGGATGCCATCTCTTTTACTCTTGGGTCATCCGTTGGGTATGTGTCAGGATGCCATTTTTTGGAGAGCTCTCGGTAAGCGTCTTTTACTTCGGATTCCGAAGCGGTCTTGGGCACGCCTAATATTTCAAATAGGTAAGCTTCAACGGAATCGTCCAAGTTTTCAGCATATCCATTTTCTGTATATTCATCGTCCGTAAAGTCTTGTTCTTCTTGCCGTTGGTATTCGCCGGATTGACGTACTGCTTCGTTGTGACATTCTATCAATAGTGTAAGCGCATCGTTGTCTATCTTATCCCCGCTGGAAAAAGAGCCGGCTAATTCAAACATAATGGGACGTGAATATACACCTGACATAGTAGCGAGTCTGTAAATATAGCTACTGGCAGGAGGATAATTGGCGTAATACAAGATAAGTTCATGTATTCCATTTCTTGTGTTCATTATTCCGTTATAAGTGCGTTTTAACATAATTAACAAATAAGTCATACCACCTGCCCATAGTCCCACCGCAGCCAAATATATCATAGTAAGGTCAAGCTCAGATAAGCCTTCACCAAGTTTTGTGATAAATGCCGCGAAATCCAAATTAAAAATCGCGGTATAGACTGCCGGGTTTAAGAGAAAAACGCTAACAAATATAAAGAGCAGAGGAAAGAGCCAAAGAATAATATATGCGGTCATATCTGTTACTGAAAACTTTCTCCGAGAGGCATCATTTTCAGATATGCGCTTTGATATAATGTTTAATTTCATTATAGATACAGCAAACCAACTAACCGGCATATCTTTACGCTCGGATGGTTCATCAAGCTTATTTGAGTTTATTTCCGCGGCTTTACGCTTATTACGCTTCTCGAAATGCTTCTTGAGAGATGTAATAATTAAACGAGCCAAACATAATGCAATAATTGCCGCACCGATAAGTCTGGCAATAGAGAAAATTGAAAACTCATTAACATTTGTGCGTTGTTCATTATCGTTTGAGTCGGAGGGATTATTATTATCATTGTGTGGCGTGTTATTGTTGGAATTGCCGGAGTTGTTGGAGCTGCCGCTTCCGCCGCCCGAGCTGCTTGAATCGCTTCCCGAGCCTCCTCCGCCGGAACCACCGCCACCGCCGCCGGGATTATCAGTTGAGATAGCTGCCCAATTTGCTTCTAAAGTAATATCGCCTATAGTGCCCGCCGGAATACTGTAAGAAGTTTGAAAAGACGCTTGAGTGCCGTTAGCGTATGTTACGTTCCAGCCTCGAAACTCATAACTTGTTCTTGTCGGATTGCCGATTGTAATTGGAAAAGAATTTCCGGCATTATATGTTGCGGGATTACCTGCCGCATTTGTGCCGCTGTTCAGCGTGTAGCGTATGTTATATTGAATAATTGTCCATCTTGCTGTAATAACAACATTACTTGTAGGCATGGTAAAGGTCGCGGTCATGCTGGTAGTGCTTGACAGCGTTACACCGCCCTCATTGACTGTCCAACCGGCGAAATTGTAACCGGCGCGTGTTCCTGCATTTAACGTAACGGTTTGACCTACAGAATAACTGCCCGCGCCTGTCGGCGTTCCGTAGCCGTCATTTACGGTTACAGTAAAAGCTGTAATAGATGTACCGAATACGTAGCTGATGTCAAAATTATTATAACCCTGCATAAAAGGCTCCGACCACTTAACATTATCCCCTATATACGCCCTGTATATGGAATCGTGTTCGGAGGCTCGGTTGTACGCCGCTAAAGCGCGGTTATCCGAAAATACTACACCGTCATGAACGACAAGACGGTTAAAGTTTGTAACGCTGTCCGTCACCCAGCAACCGCCCCCGTTGCGTGTCGCTGTGTTGCCGGTGATTTTGCCGCCATATAAGTTGAAAACACCGTTACTGACAAAAACCCCTCCACCATTTGTAGCGGTGTTCTTAGAAATTTCGCCGCCCGTCATTGTGAAAGTGCCGCTTGTAAACACACCTCCACCATTGTTATTATTGTATATTGTAGCTTCATTGTTGGAAATTTCGCCACCGGACATAGTAAACGTGCCGGAGTTGTACACGCCGCCACCGCCAGCATTGTATATACCAATACTACTATAACTATTGCTAATTGTGTTGCTAAAAATTTTACCGTTAGTCATGATAAAAGTTCCAATATTGATTACACCGCGACCATTGTTGGAAATTTCACCGCCCGACATAGTAAAAGAACCGACGTAGTTATACACGCCGTAATCGGTGTTGCCTGCAATTTTACCGTTAGTCATATTAAAATTGGATATGCGGTCACTAAGACCTACGCCATGCGTATTGTTAGCGATTTCGCCGCCAGTCATAGTAAAGTTGCTAATAGAGTCGAAAGAGATAGAGGCGATAACTACGCCATCACTATTATTTGAAATCGTTCCACCGGATAAGGTGAAATTGCCTTGATTGCTTACACCGTTGCCGCTATTACCAGAAATTTTACCACTTGTCATCGTTAGCCTGCCACCCGAACCAACACCCACTCCACCGCCTGTAGCCCCACTTGCATGGGTTACGGTAATGCCTGCAAGCGTCAATACACCTTGATTTTCAACCATAATAGTATTTGCGCCTGATGTGCCGAACAGTTCAAACTCGGTGTTGCCGTTACTTCGAAGGGTAATGTCTTTGTTGGCGGGAATAATGAGCGAGCTGCCTGTTAGCCCAATCTCTTTATCTAAAGTAATGTCAACACGTACACCATTTGCGGCATTGCTGACAGCCGCCCGAAGCTCTGACTCGGTCCCAACATGTACAGTCGTTTGTCCTTCAACTCTCGGCGTAAACACGCCGACGAACAAAAACGAAACCAAAAACGCGACCATTAGCGGTACGAATAACGATTTTTTGTTTATTTTAGTAATTTTCATGTTGGTTCAGATCCACTTATAATATTATTTTGTAACGATACTCACAACTTTTGAAGTTGTGCATGCAACTCATTATTAAATCTTTTGTAAAACTAGAAAAACATGACGGTGAAAGTCGTTTTTTTAATCCGTAACTTTTAGTCTCTAGGTAATATGTGATTTTAAGCTTTTGCATGTTATTACTGTACACTGTTGTTAAAACATAAAATTTAGCACAAACAAAAAAATATTTCACCATAACTTCAACATTATAACACAAATTATGAAACCATAAACCACAACACATATATACCTAAATTAGGTATATATGAAAGGATAAAAAAGGAAAACACACATGCCACTACCAGACTGGGTACAAAAACACAAAAAACCAGGACACGAAATAAAACAAATAAAAGGCAAATACTACCTCTACAAACTAAAATCCAAATGGCACAAAACCAAAAAGAAACCAATCAAAGTCACCGGAAAATACCTAGGAACAATAACACCAACAGGCTTCCAACCCAAAAAAATCACCCCAACAACAACAAACACAACCCAAACAACACCAACAAACCAAACCACCACCCCCACTACTGTTACTACCCCCCACCAAATAACAACCAAAGAATACGGCCTCTCCACCTACCTAACAAACATAACCCAAGACATAAAAACAGTCCTCGAAAACACTTTTGAACCCGAACTAGCCAAAAAAATATACACCATGGCCCTACTACGAGTCATGGGCAACACCGTCTTTAAACGCATGGAACACACCTACCAAACAAGCTACCTCTCAGAACAAAACCCCAACATAACCCTAAGCAGCTCCACCATATCAAATACCATAACCACCCTTGGCAACCAAAGACGCAACATTGAAAACGCCATGCTAGACCTCTCCAAAAGCGTAACTAACATTATAATCGATGGATCAAGAGTTACTTCATGTTCACATCAAATGTCTCTTGCCCAAGTAGGCTACAACAGCAAACACAACTGGAAACCACAAGTCAACATCATGTACGTGTTTGAACGTGCATCATTGCCAGCACCCGTATTTTACCGCTGCATCTTTGGCAACATACCCGACGTGTCTGCTATGGAGTTAACTATGCACTCCATGCATCGAGAAGGCAGCTTTACCGTAGTAGGCGACACAGGTTTTGCAAGTGAAGCCAACTTTAAAATGTTGGAAGCCACCGATTTGCAGTATGTTATTCCTCTTAAACGTAATACGGTAGAGGTTTGTGCCTCTGAGCTCTTGGTGCGTTCTAATTTTAAAAGTGCGTTTACGTATAATGAGCGTTCAGTTTTGGTGTATGAGCCTGTGAAGGTGGGGTATCGTGTTTTGGTGTTTCGGGATGAGGATTTGCGTGCGCGTGAAATGACAGATTTTATTAATCGTTTGGAGAAGAAGAATTTGGTGGCGGAAGAGTTGGGGGAGTTTGTGGTGGATGTTGGGCAGGCGGTTTTGGAGGCGGATGCGTATTTTGGGGTGATTGTTTTGCGTTCTAATATGTCTGTTTCGGCGTTTGAGGTGTATGAGACATACAAGTTGCGGGTTGGGATTGAGCAGTATTTTGATACTTTGAAGAATACGTTGGTTCAGGATCGGAGTTATATGCATAGTGATGTGGGGTTTGAGGGTTGGTGTTTTGTTAATCATATTGCTTTGGCTGTTGTTTATCGTGTTTTGAATGCTTTGAAGGGGGCTAAATTGTCTAGTAAGTATTCTTTGCAAGATGTGGTTGCTTTTCTTTCTAGGATTATGGTTGTTGAGGTTGGTGGGGTGTGGCGTATGGCGGAGCATACTAAGCAGGCAAAGGTGTTGTGTAAAAAACTGGGTCTATCAATGTTGGATCAAAAGGCAACTCTTTCAACCAAGCCCTAGCTCCCTAACCGTTGAAAGTTACGATTTAATG
>Ga0123354_10018488_pt1 | contig 10927 bp, 7 predicted proteins | sample TergutLab28metaG_2_FD_97872 | JGI IMG/M metagenome (GOLD analysis project Ga0123354, IMG submission 97872) | Labiotermes labralis P4 segment gut microbial communities from Petit-Saut dam, French Guiana - Lab288 P4 | ecosystem: Host-associated > Arthropoda: Insects > Digestive system > Gut ... | reverse complement strand
GTATATTCTCGAATCTAATCCGCACCCTTTTTACAGTTTCAGAGGGCTAAAAAATCAGATGCGGATTAGAATCGCGTGCGGATTAGATTCGCGGTCGTGAGCTGGATTTTGGAAAAATGATAGTGCCGGTGCACGTGCCGTAAGAATACAATAAAATAATTCATTTTATTTATTATTTATAACATATAATATTTATAATTTATTATTCATCAGACTTGCCGACATCACTCATAACCTAATCGTTATGTTTTGTATGCTTCTGTTTAATTTTGTATATTATGTATTCTTAATGTTATGTTATATTCTTACTCTTGTGTATGTTCCATTCTAGGTATTGCGTTTCATTGTGTTGTTATGTGCACTGTTTGTGTGTAAATGTGTACTGTACTACTTCCACCAAGTGTCAAACCAACTGCAGTTAACAAATATATCATATTCCAAACGCAATGTAAGTGAACTGAAACGTGCTCGGAACGTAGTATCCATGGGTAACAAAGAGCTCCACACAAATCACTTGCGTGAACACAATCGAGACATGCCTCTTGGAAGGCCAAAATACAGACGGGTAACATCGCTGATACACAGCACGTACAGACGGTGTTGAATGGTGAGAACTACAGTGAAATTAATTGGGACTGTACTACAGACCGGGTCACAGTGAACAGAACAAAAAGGAAACAAAGATGGGGTAAAGAGCAAGAGAATAACAGGAAAAATACGAAGAGGAAAATACGAGGAAGGAAGAAATATCGGAAAGTACGAGGAGGACTAGAAAGTAAAGAAAGGGATTGCTCGCGTCTTAATGCCTGTACTACAAGGTCTGTCCCAAAAGTAATGAGAATGATTTCAATTTTTTTTTATTGAGCATATATGCAACTACAGTTTATCCTCTTCAAAATAGGCTCCTTGTGATCGAATAAAGCGATTCCAGCGTTGCTGTCACTCTTCACAGCAGTGGAGGAAGTCTTCACTTGAGATGTTGTTCAAAACCCTCGTCGCAGCTGCCTGGACGTTTTCAACTGTCCCAAAATTGATGTCCTTTGAGGTGGGGTTTGAGCTTGGAGAATAAAAAGAAATCGCACGAAGCCAAGACAGGGCTGTACGGTGGGTGGGGAAGCATTGTGATATTATTTTGAGCCAAAAATTCCCACACATCGGACAAATTCTTCGGGACCAGTTTCGCACAAATTTTTCTCATGTGCAGATCTTCTGTAATGATTCGGTGGACGCCCGTTTTCGGTAGTCCTGCCTCCTCTGCGATTAACCACACATTCAAACATCGGTCCCTACCCAGAACAGCCTTCACATCAGCCACATTGTTCTCAGTTCTTGAAGTTGAAGGGCGCCCTGCACGCTGTTCATCCTTAACACTCTCCCTTCCGTCCTTGAACGTCTTGTGCCGGCTGAAGACAAAACAACATCCCCATAAGCTGTCCTCAACAACTGCAACGTTTCGGAACCAGATTTTCCGAGTTTCGCGCAGAACTTAATCGCGTAACGCTGCTCCAGACTCCTCTGCATTTTCACCCGTGACAAGACACAAAAACTACTACACACTTTGCTAACGCACGAACTGCTACTAAGGTGCGGACTCAACTGAGGAAGGTCACACTGTATACCTAGGTCCCCCCCCCCCTTCGCCTGCCTCGACCACCACTTTCCTTTCCTGGCCCTTCGGCGCTACGCAAAAAAAAAAAAATTCTCATTACTTTTGGGGCAGACCATGTATTCCGAAAATCATCAGTATTCAAAAAGCAGATCATCTTATGACCGGTGTAGGAGACATTCGGAGCTACAGCATGTTCGTTAGTCACACATTCCATACCACGCCGGGATTTGTTAGTAAAATGACAAATACCGGCTTTAACACCTTATAAACAGTCACGTGAAACGTCCAGATGAAACAATTGGAACTACATTAATTTAACAGATAAATGTTTTCGGAATGAACGTTGTGTTCTGCAACTATTTGTTATACGAAGTCTTGGTCGATGCTGACAAGAGGTCTGGTTGCACAGCAACACACATCTGGCGATCATAGCCTCGTGATGCCATCTATCGCACAACCTTTGCAATAGCTTCAACCGAACTCCCGTAACGACACTATCTCGTTGTGTTGAAACTAGTAACTACATTAAGAACACCTGCAACCACTTTGTTTCGTTTTAATTATATCGTACGATGTTGGTCCTAATTAATTAAACTGCCTGTGAGTGAATCTCCGACAGCAAGAGAGTTTTAAAGTAGATAACGATGTTTTATTTTCCAGAAGCACAGGTTACGTAAATTGGAACGGCTGGCATATGTGATGAACTGCAAAGAATGTGGAACTGATCACAGCCTATTTGAAAGTACCATCCAGCCCGTATATACACCCATGACATAGTAGCAAACGTGTGGTATGTCACACTATACAAACAAACGCAGAAACAAAAGGCAGAAACAGTGGGAAGTTACTAGGCTATCTTAATCTATGCGGACCTCAAAACCTTGGAGTACTTTGCGTCAAACACATTACGTACACAGACTCTAAAAGTGATTACCAATTTAGGGCTACGCACTGGTAAGACCCCCAAATTTCTGTCTGCATTGGGCCCAGAGATGTGTTCAACCGGCCCTGTCGGTGATAATGCCACCGAAGCAGGAATGCTTAATCATGGCACGAAGGCGCGTGACGGATGTAACAAAAAACTGCACGAATTCTAACTTCTCTCGCATTAGATGGAGGGGTCCAGACTGACAGACGGCGCTGCACCTAGCGGGCCTGTAAGTAATCTGGAAGATAAAGTCCCTATACTGAAGAACGCATACACCTGTTTAGATTTAATGTGTGTTTGACCTGTATCATCGATATAAATGAAGTAGAGGACCGACTAGATGCAACAATAATAATTTATTGATCCTCAAATCAACTCAACATGTTTAGGGCAATACTATGCCCATCCTCAGGAGTACAAGACTGTGTTACAGCATTTGGCATAATGCCCCCAACAGACAACAATCTGGGGGCATTATGCCAAATGCTGTAACACAGTCTTGTGCTCCTGAGGATGGGCATAGAACTGCCCGAAACATGTTGAGCTGATTTGAAGATCAATAAATTGTTACTGTTGCCTCTAGTTGGTCCTTATTTCATTTATACTTACTTAGATGTTATCCCGTCTCTACACGCACAAGGTACAATGCCTTACAATAAGCAACAGCGGTTTCTTCTCCATTCCTTGTAACTCACAATAAAATTCATTTGACGCTACGTAAAGTATTAAGTTCAGAAACATTAAACAAACACAAATCGTGCTGTAAATTTGGTTTATGCAATATCTGGCAACTAGAAGTCTGTAAACGTACACAAAAATGTTAACCTTAAATAAATGTTCATTCTGTTATCATACAAAGGACGTCCACTGCTTCCTACCGACGGAAGACAACTGCATACAGAATGTGCTGTCAGGCAAAGGTTACGTCTTGACTTATATAGCCTCTGGCATGATTGAAGCTGTAACCACATCCTGGGGCCGACATGCTGTAAACGGATGCCGACTGTTGTTAACGAGACTACGAAGCTCGTGGAACTAATGAGAAAACTGACAACAGAGCTCGTTACCTTTCAAAACAAAATTAATCATGGTAAAAACCTGTCTAAAATTTACAGTGATCCCTCACCATCACTAAGGCATGGTGCGTCTTCCGAGTCCTACAGATATGAAAAATACCTTCAATGAAATCAATAATAAACACTCACAACTGGTGATTGGCTGCAGGGTACAAACGTCCTTGTTACAAAACCTTACATAGGGTGCTGACCTCAAATCTCGATTTGGCATATACAGGCTGAGGGAAAAGGCACCTGACACAGCCTGTCTATTGCTAAGCATCGAGTGTCCAGTGACTCTTGCGCCACCCTGTACGGTCCACATTCTACATACTTTATACTATAAAACCAGTTCCGCCAGAATTAACCTAATACTCAGCATGAATAATTGCACAATTCCTCAATATCCAGCAATTTCACTGAGTCTAGTCAGCTAACACAACACTTCACTAATTTGCAAATACAATCATATGAAAATTAGGTCCATAAAATGTCGTGTTAGCATACAATGACGTTACTATCTCATATTCTCTTAGTTATAATATTTTTTTCATGATCCTAAACATTTAACTTCTAAAAGCGCCATTTTTCTGTTCGGGCCTGCGTTATGCAACTGGGAATGACTTTAAAGCGACTTGTCTCTACGTCCAAGAATCACCTTCCAAGTTTGCCTAATACACGGAATAAATACTTCCAGAAACCAACTAAGGCTAATATACAGAACCGTGCCCCCGCCGGGCTAGAACGTGTCGTGTTGCTGACATGTGACTCAACAGAGCAGTATACTTCGTGAAAGACCGCGTGGTGGCCGGAAAAATCCGAACTGCTAATTCACCCGAGCTGCAGTTTTATTTCTTACGATAAACATTCTTGTATCACCCTTCGTGAAAGTCCGAGTCATAGCCGAAAGAAGCCGAATCTGCGAAGAGGGGCTTCGACGGCCACCAGGTAGCACCGAGCCGTCTTCAGACCGCCGTGTTTCAATTCAGAACATCGTGCTCCGACTGCGCTGTGCCCTGTCGGGCAGTGGGCTTATAAAATCATTTTCTAAGCAGTTAACTGGCGACACGGTCGAATTATGTTCCTGTATGTATGAATAAAATTCGGCCTTCCTGCGTAATTCAAACGTGAAATATATATATATATAACCTAAATTCGTAGCGCCACATTACGATTGCCGCACGATAGAAGCACAGTCCTGTATGTGTGAAATGGCTTTCACTGTAATCGATTACAAAATTCTATCAACAGCCCTATTAAAATAACGACATAGGAGTGAAGCAAACTTGTAGAACGGCATGAACCAAACACTGACTAGTTTAAACAGAAGCACATACACATTCGCCGAACAAAATGCAATCACATCCGTCTCAACACAGGACACAACATGTGCTGAAGTACGAATACGAAAGCAGGCACGAAAATCGTGAACCAACTGCTATAAAATACACAAAATATACATTCTCTGGATGAGGATGGTGAAACTTGTAGCTGAGTGATGTGATGTGATGTGAGTGGTGTTAGCGGGCCTCGCTGTTCCATTGCCATCTGATGGGCTTAGTGACAGAGCTGTCTGTGCATTTAACATTCGTAGGTCCGTGCCTCGCTAATATATTCGCAGCGTATTACCAACAAGATGCAACGTTTCACAATTTATTTATTTCTGTAAGAAGCTCTACATGTTTCAGACGGGTTCTCCGTCCATCATCAGGAGCTCAAAACTGCATACTGCGTCAGGTATTTGTCAGACCGTTACTGCTACCTGCTGTTAGCCTGGCCAGGCTAGCAGCAGGTAGCAGTATCGGTCTGACAAATACCTTACGCTGTATGTGCAATTTTGAGCTCCTGATGATGGACGGAAAACCCGTCTGAAACATGTACAGCGTCTTACAGAAATAAACAAATTGTGAAACGTTGCATCTTGTTGGCTATACGCTGCAAATCTGTCTGTGCAAATTGTTACACAGTTCCAAATATCTGGGACTGCACGTACCTGTTCGTTCAGCAACACAAACGACGCTCATTTTGTGTGTACTACAGGCTACCTACACTACATCTTGCAGAGTCATTTTTACAGTATATTCTGAATTTCACGGATAACAATATTTGGTAATGAGCAGAAATGAAAACAAAAGAGCAACCTGCTTGTTCTTAATTTCAGATTCCTTTCTAACACAAGACAGACAATGTACGGATGTCAAATTGAGGCGCGTTCGTGCAACCATAGTTGCAGTGGAAAATCAATGTACGTATTACATATTCTGAGAGTGTGTCTGTATTCCTAGTCATCCAGGTTGCAAGGTGCATGTGTCATATAGTCATCTGTGGCCTGTCCGGTTCTACAGTATTTTCCCACATATCTCATAAACGGCACAATTTTCGGAAATAAAGTTATGCAACACAAAATGGGTATTTTGATTTTCTCTACAGTTTCTGTCTGAAACAGCTCTCCTTCTAAGATGAATTGAGCGAAACATAATAAAAAATGTTACTTGGTCTTCGTGTAAAGGAACCGTTATGCCTCTCAGATTATAATAAAACTTGAATTTTCTCGACAGACTTTCGCAATATGCTCAAATATCAAATTTCACGAAAATCCGTCCATTTGGAGCCGAGTTGTTCCATGCTGACGGTCGGACAGACACGACGAAGTTAATAGTCGCTCTTCATAATTTTGCGAACTCACCTAAAAACAGCAATCGCCAATACCAACCGTTACTGTCGGTTCCAAATGCTTCTACAGCCCACGTCGCGGTTTTAAAACCCCACGACAGGTGAACCCATGTAATGTAGTCGCTACATATGCCTGACTGTTCTGCACAGACCAGCGCCGTCAGTGCGCGACAGCTCATCAAACAGCTGCCTTGCGCAAACAAGTGTAACCACAGGCATAAAACCCACGGCAAGAGAACAGTCGAGGGATATAATATCGGCTGTAGTATATACATGACGGAACGGGTTTCTGTAAACCGAAAAGGTGCATTCTTTGGGCCACACAGCGACATCGCATCTGGGTTTGGGCCTGCTTCACCAATATATTAATACTGGGTCAAATATTTTTTTCTCTACGTAAACGTCATGTTCCAGTTTGCTATCCAAAAATATAAAGATTACGATATAGAGAATTATAATTTTTCCTGTTTTTTGTATGGGTGTGAAACTTGGTCGTTAAAATTGAGGGAGAAACGTAGGCTGAGGGTGTTTGAGAACAGGGCGTTGAGGAGAATATTTGGGCCTAAGAGAGACGCGGTGACAGGGGAGTGGAGATAGCTAATGATGAGCTTCATGATCTGTACTCCTCACCCAATATTGTTCGTATATAAATATACAGTGATATGTCAACGATGTGCTCTTGTGCAACTTGTCGTTCATGTATGCTGACAGGCTGCACAAGAGCAATAAATTTCGAAATGACATCCATACGCCTTCACTGTCAGTATAGAAATCCAACCACTCAACACTGGAAATAAGAGCCTAAAAGTTCGTCAAGAATATAACATCAGTACAGTGAAGACATCACTTACCAAACGCAACATTACGGCATAGTTTGAATGTTTTTTAACGTTTTAACGCTTACATACATAATTTGTAATTAGCAACAATATATACGTGTAACCTCTTTCATATATACCGGTGAAGTTTTAGAAATAGGTATCCCGATTGTACAATAAGAACAAAAGACATGTGCTTTTTATACACAGTTTTATCAAGAATGTAGTCGGCTGGGATCCCCCAGCGCATTTTTAAACATTTTCAGTAAGGATCTATTTTCTTAGAAGGGCCTGAAGATGATTCTGTAAGGATCGAAACATGTTGCCCTAGTACAATAATAAACATAATAAAGTTTGTTGTGTTTGACTGACACATCATTGTATATTTATAGTGTTAAACACTTCGGGATGGCAAACATTAAAAATCAATATTGTTCGGGTGATAAAATCGAGAGGAATGAGACAGGAGGGGCATGTAACGCGTATGGGGGAGAGGAGATGCGCGTACAGGGTTTTGGTGGGGAAACCTGAGGAAAAGAGACCACTTGGGAGACCCAGGCTTAGATGGGAGGATAATATTAACATGGATCTTCAAGAAGTGGGATGTGGGGGTATGGATTGGATCGAGCTGACTCAGGAAATGGACAGGTGGCGGGCACTTGTGAATGCGGTAATGAACGTTCGGGTTCCACAAAATGCGGGGAATTTCGTGACCAGCTGAAAACCTCTTAGCTTCTCAAGAAGGACTCTGCTCCATGGGGTAAGTAAGTAAGTAATGAAGTAACGTTATGCCACTGGAGGTAACTACATCATAAATATGGCGGGTCAGCGAACGTTGCGCCTCTCACGTTGTATGGCGTTTCATGCCAGCGAATGTTTTGATTACATAAAACTGGAAAAATTCACGAACTTAAGAGCTTATAGTAAACCTCTCCTGTGTATAACAAAAGTAAGGTTGTCCCTATGCATGCCGCCACGAACGCACTCGAAGGGGTGGAGGTATAGAGGAGGTGCACTTAAGATGAAAAGCGACTGTAGTATTTTTCTCAACAATCTGACAGTTTCTTTTGAGGAGGCTTCGTATTATGATCGTTTCGGTTTACCGCAGGTCTGTTCATCTGTTGTGGTGAAACTCGTAGCAAATGGCGGCCGATTTCAACGAACAAAAGCGAAGCAAAACGCAGCTGCACTTCACACTTTACCCACAACTGACGCACAGTTCCGTGCTGTCCCAACGCTACTGTCCGAAGGCAGTATGTAGAATGAACAGATTCTTAGGCTTCTTCGCCTATATACCTATTTTGGCTACAACAGCAACTAATAAGCTATGAAAGTGGACACTAAACACAATTAAGGAATTAATGAAAATTCACTTGTTTTTTCCCATGGCTAAACATCCCTAGTGGGCCAAGGTCTCCTCATTGCTGAGGTTTCCAGATCGCACTCAGTTAAACACACCACAGTCGGCAGGACTCCTCTACAAGAGTGATAGGCCCGTGGCAGAGACCTCTACCTGAAAGCACAACAAATTCACAAGAGACAAATATCCATGCCGCCGGCGGGATTCGAAACAGCAATTCCAGCAAGCGAGCGGCCGCAGACTCACGCCTTACACCGCGCGGTCAGAGATCGGCAGGAATTTAGCCAATGTAAACTTACTAGAAACCGGCACAGCGCAGTCGGTATAGCGACTCGCTACGACCCGGGGTTTGAATCACGGTAAGGGCAAGAAAATTTTTCTCTCCAAAACCGTCCAGAACGCTCCGTGGCCCACTCACCCTCCCATTCTATGGGTACCGAGGCTCCTTCCCGGGGATAAAGCGGCTGGGGCGTGAAATTGATCACTCCCATCTAGTGCCGAGGTTAAAAACAAGTGGAGCCATACCCCTACGCCCCCTACATGCCGTCACGGCATGGAAAGGGACTTCACATTTCACGCGTATATACTATCTGAGAATTCGCCCGGGGGGAAGGGGGAAAGCCACGATGAACTCCAGACAGGCTAACGACACACCTCCCGAAGACGCATGCGTTACCGGTAGCTTAGCCACATCGGCAGACCAATCTCTGAAATTCCCTGTCTTACTGAAACCGCTGTGGCCGGTAACCTGCAATCTCGCAGCCTGCTAGCTACTGAGCAAATACCTAACATCAGGCATCTCACTTGAAATTCATGTACGACTGTTTTTTTTACGCAGGACCTAACTGAAAATGACATAATCACAGACATCTACCTTACTACTCGGAACATCATGTGACATCACGACGATTAAACTAGATTTTGAAACATTTTCAACAAAACTTATTGAATTTCTGCATACATTTCGAACCGAAACTACTGCTTGCCAATAAGCGCCACGCTTCTTCGAAAGAAACATATTTCTTTCGTATACGAGGATATGCAATTTAATTCCTGTACCGACGGGAAACATTTCTCCGCCTCACTCTTTCGTCGCCTTGTGCACCATAACCTCCACTTGTTCTAATAACAAGGCAAATGTGTAGCATAACCTGTCAGGCGATAAAGAGCAGGCAAGCCAATATCAAAAGCGTTAATTCTGTTTGTATTATAGGGTTCACAGAGGTCAATACCGACACCAGGCGTGGGCCTTCATCTGGCTGAGAGACCGTGGTCTTTTTCGAATCGGTGTCCACTTGCACAATGATGAAATTCTTCAATATGGTCGACACGAGGGCGAACGAATCGTGGTCCACCTTTCAACTACCTAATGAGCAGTTTCGTGACTAGCAATTAATTAGTTAATTATGACGTCTCTGTAGAGGATGGGATGAACGAACGATATACAACGATTGGGGAGATGGGAAATGAGAGTATTTTAAGCACAAAAGTTGTGAGAAAGAACCTTGGGTAAGAATATTACGGATGGATACCAGGATATGAGGCTGTGGGCCTGGCTGGGGGCAGGATTCAGTAGCTACATAAAAAGGTAAAGCAATCCCTCTACAGACCTGGACAGGCCCGTAGGGCTCCAGGAGGTTGAGGCGCCCAGAACTGCAAGATGATCCGCACATGTAGGTGGTAAGGCTGTAGGCTGTAAGCACCGGCCGTCATAACCCCGCAGGAGAAACCCGTGGTACTCGCTTTTTAAAAGCTGAGTCGACCCCAGAGCCACAGGGCGGCCGGAAGGATTAAGTCAACGAAAAATTCCTAATTTCCCATCGGGAATGGAACCCGCGACCTTCCGGCTTGTGACGCAGTGATTCAACCAAATGCGCCACCGCGTACCTCCAATTTCTGCCTAGAGACAGCAATAAGGTCAATAAGGTTGAAGGACACATACAAAATGAAGCATAAGTTTCACTTACACAGGGAAAACACCAATTTTCCACAAATCTAGAAGCCGCCCCGTTATTCTAGGCGCCGAAAGCGTGCGGAGAAGCGGGTCCACACCGAGGACCCAAAACCATTTGGTGTCACGACAAAAATTTCCAGGACTGGCATCTGTGCCCCCTTAACTTACATATACATAAATAATAGCTGGTGTCACACACAAACATAAAACGTATTTAGCAAACAGGCGTTATAGTTAAACATTTCGGTGCAGATAATATGGACACCGATATATGAACACGGTGTACGAGGCAACTATTCGAGGACTCGGATATAGACATAAATGACATTCGGTGCAACGAACACAGACACAGCTTTAATCTGCAGCGTCATTCGCTTTGCAAAAATGGGTCGCTCCGCCCCATCCGCAAAAAAAAAAAAAAAAAAAAACCTACCGGCTCACAGAACAACAAATGCCAAAAAAAAATAAAATATTAATTAACATTCAACTTGAATTCATGGAATTGGATATGAAAATGGAATTGAAAACGG
>Ga0123354_10018487_pt1 | contig 10927 bp, 8 predicted proteins | sample TergutLab28metaG_2_FD_97872 | JGI IMG/M metagenome (GOLD analysis project Ga0123354, IMG submission 97872) | Labiotermes labralis P4 segment gut microbial communities from Petit-Saut dam, French Guiana - Lab288 P4 | ecosystem: Host-associated > Arthropoda: Insects > Digestive system > Gut ... | reverse complement strand
TAGATTGATGTTTATCACATGCACGAATCAAAATATTTATTGAAAGCCTTCATGTCACGAATCTCACAAAAAAGGCACAAGATCCATGTCAGACTGTATTCCAGGGACCAACTGTCGGAGCAGGTTTTGTACGTTGCTGCTCTGTTTGTTTGACATGCATTAAACTCTCTAAATCAACACGATATCACTCAGGTTTTTAAAAACTAGACATAGTAGCTTTTGTTATGCCTATTGTCAGTAGAAGTATCTATAGCATGTCCCCATACAGTAAGAGAAACAACGGAACAAACTATCTTCAACAAAACCCATATGTATCTTGCTGTAACTAAATGTTTTCTAGTTCATCAAAAAAGTTTTCTTTAGCACAAGTTGTGTATTTTGCACAGGTCTGTCGTCATAGCCTGTGTTACAACTGTAACTTTAATTAACTCTTTGCACCCTAATGCTTACTGTCTCTACCACCAACCAAAACATGAAATATTACAGGCAATGTACGTATAATCCTAGCATTGAGGTGTGTTCGCGTAACAACTTTTGCCGCGGAAAAGCAGTAACTATTACATATTCCGAGTATGTCTGTAGAATTACATACCTAACATGAAAAGCGCATGTGCCTTGTTATATTGTCATCTGCGGCCTGTCTGATTCTCTGATATTTAGAGCGAAGAGTTATGGATAAGTGCAGTTCGGTTACTTCTGACTCTGTGGAAGTAATGTAGTGACGGGAACTTTGAATAGGCCACGCCTTTCTTCTGTCAAGTGCTTACCTGCTCAGTGTTCATGATCCTCTCGTATCATGGGCCCCACAACGCCTGCAGTTGAAACAGCGTTGTCAAATAAGGAAATAATAATATTTTTCCCCTACCATGTGCACACAATAAGTATTGCATGGTTGATTAAGTGAATGTACGTGCACAATTGAATATTAATTCAGTCGCTGACGTCCCCGGAAATGCTTCAAGGTCAACGACCTTTTCACCTACGACAGGAATCTCACTGTCAGAAGGCCAGATGTTTATTCGAAAAGAAACGTCTTCAGCAATTCGGTCGTTTCTGGGTATAGCAGTTCAGCAGGCCTATGTCCTATGTCAGATATTTTTCTCTTAAATTTGATGTATATTGGACCGTGCATCATCTTGATAAATGAAGAATAAATTCCAACTAGATGCTACTTATTACTTTATTATGCTTATGTTAGGCTCGACATGTTTCGGGCACCATTATGCCCATCATCAGGAGCTAACGACTATAGCGTTGGTTACCACGTAGGCCGTCTGGTTCTCGAGTTGCTGCTGGTTGGAAGTTAAGTGCAGGCAGAGTGGATGAGTGTCCGGACCGAAGGAAGTTAAGTGCAGGCAGGGTGGATGAGTGTCCGGACCGAAGGAAGTTAAGTGCAGGCAGGGTGGATGAGTGTCCGGACCGAAGGTTGTAACGGCTTATTTTTAACCGTATTTTTGTAACAAACTGGTTATTTTTCTGTGAACCTCTTAAAGCATTTTATAATTTCGACTCCACGCCCCGACCGTTTTACCCCCAGGAAAGAGATCCACTACCTATTTTACAGGAGAAGGGGTGGGCCAAAATTCTGGTCTGGAAGAGGGCGGAAAATTTCGCCCTCCCAGGAGCGAATCGCCATACCGATTTGGCTCTCCTGGCGCAGTTTCTTCTGGTGTTCTGCGTGTATTTGTCCTAACAGCTTGTATTCCAATCCCCAGCTTTTTCTGTCTTCCTGTATAAATGGTCTTTTGGGAATCTTCAGTTCTACTGACATGTTTGAGGAATTATTGTGAAGAATTCGCCGATCTGTTCCACTAATAACTCTGTAAATATCATGTAAACTTTATTCTTGATGCGATCAGTTTTAAAGTGTGTCTGGTTTCCTTCATACATAAGCCATATTTTATTTTTGCTGATGCTATGTAGCCAAGGTCTATTACTAATTTATTTTTTATTGCACTTTTTGTCCAAAGTTCTCGTAGTACCTAATGCCACTTGTAGTACAGTAATACTCTAATTTTATTTTTGCGTCTGTTGTGTGGCCTAAGATAGGACATCGTAAGTACGTAAACTGTGACAGATCTACCGCCTTCATTTCCTTGCGTGACATACCCGTAATGTCTGTATAGTACTGCCCTCTATTCCGGTAGGTACTGTTGCGGTATCAAAAGTCTCCTTACCATTATCACATTCATTTGCACTGCCCGTCAGTACACATATCTTGAGGGTTAGCCTGCAGAGAACGTGATGACGTACCGCACATTTCCATCATGTTTGGTTTCCTGTACCACAACGTCTCTAATATTGGACCTGTTTTAACGCTCATTTGGAAAAGGTCGGAAGGAGGGATTCAAATCAGAAGGAAATTTGACAAAGTTATTCACTGTCACTGGAGATCTAATGAATAAGTGCAATTTCTGAAACACTTGTCAAGCTTGTCTTAGGGCTCGAGTAGTGAGTAAGGAATCCAGCGGGTGTTTCCTGCCTGTCGAATCGTCAGTGCCTCTGTGCCCCTGGGAATGCAGCGGGACCCTATTGTGTTGTGCGTCATTCACCGCGGCTTTTTGGCACTGGGATCTCTACCATTATTTACACTGGCTGCTTAGAGTTAAGCAGTCATCTCCGGCAAGAATGATGTGTGTCACTTCGCAGTGCGAGTTTAAATTAGTGCCCTTTAAAGTGAACGGATAACGGATGTGATTACAGCCCTAACCCTTTAACTTGCTGTGGATGCTGCATGTACAGTATATGTACTACGTGATTTAACACTAGCATACTCTAAATTATCCAAAACTTTTATTTAACATTGCATGCGGTTCTCGAAAATAGTTTAATTATTTCCATTTAAAGCATTATCAGTCTGGTTTTTAGAGCGGGCTGCGGAGTATAAATCCAATTTTTTAATGCCCTTCACTTCCGTTCGGGCTTTGAAAGATTGAAATGAGATAGTAACAGTGAAAGAAACAGCGGATTTGTGTTGGTCGCAAGCGTGTCTTCGGCGATTCTGTAAATGCTGTCGGGCGAGTAATTTTTAAATCACTAGAAGTTGATGACTGGAAAATGAAACGAGGCTTATAACTGGGTAAGCATATGGTTTACTGCTGGAACACCTTAGCGGAACACAATCTTTCATTTTCAAAGAAACTGTTATTATTTCTCGTGCGATAATTCATGGTCTGTACACTTCGCGTATTTTAAACCCAAACAGGTTTTCTACTGTGAGGTACCAGTGTTCAGTGTTCTCCAATCATGTACCTTAACTCATACCCATTTTGCTGCCTTCAAAAGTGAAACACACAGTGCATTACTTGACCTACTTTGTGCTATAGAGAGACGGAAACAATGCTTCTTGTTTGGTATTTCTTGCCTTCCTGTCACGATATGTGTTTTTTGGCATGCGGTTGCACAACTGTGGGAATCCTGAAGCAAAGTTCGTATTTAATAGCAGTAGCGTGACACAGAAACCCAGTAGGCCTCCCATGCCATTTGTCTGGTATCTCGGGTTATGCAGGAAGTTGGTGGGACGAAAACCCCTGGAAGAGTCAATGGAAGAGGAAACAAAGGCAGAACGAATAAAAGTTACTGCAAGTCAAGTGGCTACAATAAACATAAAGATATTAGTTTTCTGACTTTTACTCTGCCATATTTATAAGAATAAGAAATTCTGGGAAGAATTGAACGTTTCTGTTATTTACAGCTTTGGTTATTTTGAGTGATATTTCAGTGGGGCAAGTAAATGTTTGATGTACTTGCCTTGTTGGTGAAAAGTTCATTTTTTTACAGGCTAACACAATTTGCGCATTCTTAAAAGGAAGAAATAAGTAAAATATTCATTTTAAAATTACCTCTTCGTGCTGTTGCTGCGAAGAAGGTTATACTCAACAAAGACTCGCCCTCTCTTAAAGTCGGTTTATCCCATTCCATCTGTTACATCCTCCACTTTCTGGAAACTCTGACTCATGTAATTGTGTTTGAGAAACTGTCATTCGCGATGAACCAGCGACTTTCCGCTCAGAAAACTACGTCTTTCTTGTAAGGAGAAAACAACCTGGAGTAGCGCTAATGGACTGACACTCTTACAGTGATGTCACAGTCTATTAGAGTTACAATGCAGCACACGGTTCTTGGCCGGTGGTATTTTTCAAAAGGTAGGCTAAGAACGAGTCACTAATGCAGCGAAAGCGTCATGATTGTTTCTAGTCCTTCTCTACGCCTCCGCAAGTACAGTTGGCCTTGGCACAATCAGGTTCCAATCATGTAACACATCCCCTCCCCCCACTTCACCACACCCAGTAGGCCCGTTCGCCAACAACACTAACTCCTCCACTGGCCAGAAACCTAGCACTGCACTATACGTGAAAGAGGAATAATAATTAACCGCTTGAAATTTGTAATGAGATTCAGTTAATTACCCACAGACAACACAATGTGCTTCCAGTAGAAGGCCAAATGGTGAAAAATGTGTTTGAGAAAATGATGGCTCTTTCTTGTAAGAGTCCTACGTAACCCTTAAATACACTGTGTGGAAACAATGCAGAATTTCTGGTTTTAAATCTGGCGGAACATGTTACTAATAACATAGCTTTAAAGAGTTAATTAAGGACAAGATTCATTAGTTTGGTTCTGTTCGTCCCATAAGGGAAAAAAATATAATATTATTTATCCGTGTGCCGATCTCAGTGGCCGTGCGGTCAAAGGCGTGGGTCTACGGCCGCTCGCTTGCTGGGATTGTGGGTTCGAATCCCGCCGGGGGCATGTCTGTCTGTGTTGAGTGTTGTGTATTGTCAGGAAGAGGTCTGTGCGAGGGACCAATCACTCATCCCGAGAAGTCCTACCGACTGTGATGCGTCGTGTGTGATCTAGAAACCTCAAGAATGAGGAGGCCATGGCCCGCGTTGGACCGCAGAGCCACAGAAAAAAAAAGTATATATTGAAGAAAGAAGGAGGACATTCCGTTGTTCATCAGATCTGTGTGTTCGCTGACAACGTACTGCAGAAAAATCGCATTTTACCTTATGATATCTGAGCATTTGGTCAGTAGAAACCATGTACATTATACATTATGACAAATGTTTAAACTTGTTTGTTCTTTTGTGGCGCTAACATACCTAACGTGAATTATGTTGTTGAGTTTCGTAATGATAAACGTAAATAAAATCATCATGGTTAAAGTAAGTAAGTAGCTGGTTACTCGAAAATATTGTTTATGTTTCATTCATAAGCCAAAAAATTGTTATGCATAGCTGCAAGGCATAAACATTAGTTACATCATTAAAGGCGTATGGAAAGTCATCAACATTGTGCGCGTTATCAAATGACCAACGGTAAATTTTTAGACGCATCTGGAGAGACAGGTTAGGGATGCTGCTGGGTAATGCGCATTCCAGATGTGGGAAACAACATTCGCGAATTACTGCCGGGAGAACGGTCTTTTTGCGAGAGGAGGGATTGACTATGAGCAAAAATTGGCTCGCAGTTTGAAATCCAGTCACAAATTTGTGTATCTCCAGTGAGGGATAATTAGTAAATTGATAGCTGCTATTCAGGGGGATTACTGTGTGAGTTACAACAATGGGATTCAAACGCCGCCATTTGTAAGCTCACTGTCATAATTACCATTAAATACCAATGTAATCAAGCCGTCGTCAAGCTATATAGCACATCCATAGGCCTACATACTTACCTTCGTGCATACACACATATGTATATACATAATTAATACGTTTATACCTACTCGTATATACATATATATACAAATACAAGGGCGCACATGCGCATCAACATATAAATAAATATACATAAACACACCTACTCACTGTTTCGTAAAATTGTCACCGAGAGGGCTGGTGTTATCGGTAGAGCTCTAGTTCTGAGCCTGAGTAGCAACAATGTTTGAGACTCGACACAATGCTGCTACTAATTTTGGGAATTTATAGGTACGAGGCTGGGGTGAGTTCGAGTACCTTGACGCCAATACCAAGTTCTGTCAACATTGTCAAGTTCAAAACTTGCAAGGGACAAACTCGCAAAAAACAGGGTGATGATGATGATGATTATAATAATAATAATAATATGTAGGCATACTTTTATTACTTTTTTGAGAAAGGAAAATAATAAAAATCAAAGCCTTCTGTCGTTTTACTACAGACCATTCCTGTGATTATGAATATTACGGACAAGAATCAAATGTAGCATAAGAGCTAAATTCAGTACATTTCATATGCACATGTGATGTGATGGTCACTAAAAGTATTTACTACTTTAAACGCACTCTTCGTGGAAGGTTTCTGCTTGAGGAGATAATTTTGTATTAGTTGGCAAAGAAATTACCAGCAATTTATGTGATTTTCTGCATTCGTTATTTGTATGTCCGATGGCCTCAGCTACGTGTGTGATTTTTTTTTTTATAAATCTAAAGTTTGTGATTTTTAGGTAAGAAAACTTCAAAGATTTGTAAAATTACAGCTGTTAAGACAGCTAATACGAAGCGTAGCATTGGTAAGATGAGTTTTAGGGAACGTATCTTAACACACGGTTATATCCGTCTTATTCTTATTAGGGACTAAATATTGAGGGTACATAGCATAAGTTCTTGTGGACGTGAAGTGCGCTTAGGTTCAGTAAATGAAATCGAGGGCGAAAGAAACGTATTCAAAAAACAAAGCTCACCATACCGGTCAGCAGAATGAATAACCAAAAATACTTTAGACCTCACTCTGAAAAAGGCAGTATCCTTTAATCTATTGTTAACCAACTGTGGCCTTTATATAGTATGCCTAATAAAACCTTGCTTGATTGATTTCTCGTTTCGTTTGGCAGATTAATATTTTACGTATAAGGCAAACTGGGTTATGGGCATATGTAGCACATTGTGTTGAATGTCTCTCTCCCCTCCCCAATAAAATATGTGGGCTGAGGTGTATTATGCTGCGAGCAGCAGTTAACCAACTTTCTAACAGTGAAACCATGTCCCATACGGAACATAATGTTATTACACCTATCACGTTTCTCAGTGACACTAGTAGGCTATTTCACGCACGAGGTTAACGTGTTTAATAGCGTGACGTAACGAAGTGTATATGAAAGGTCGCCTGACGTAATGTCACGTAATTTCTTACATTTATGCACTACTGTGATCTGTGATGAATCGGGATACTTTTCACTTCACCTTTAACTGCACAAATTATGTAATGGCAGAAATCAGAATTACTTTAATGGCGAATTATAAAAAAACATACTATAAGGTTCCATGTAACTAAAATTCTGATACTGAGAACTTTATTAGGGCTTCGAAGTGTACATGGCACGTGGGTAGGGGACGGTACACGTCATATCTCTATGTTGTCACTGTTGATATTTTAGCATTTGTCCCATCATGGCACTGAGGTTTGCATCCCGGACTAGAAGAAATCCATGTCAGTTGTCTTTTGCCGTGAGGTGGCAGCTTGCTTCACGTCGGCGTCTTTTTGAAATCGCGTGCCTGCTAGGTGCTTCTAAAGTATTCCAATGACATGTAAATCACTACGCTATACATTGCCAACCGCACTTGTGACAGGTTATGGCGCTACACTTGGGAAGTTTCGGACCAACCCCTCCCCCCCCCCCCCCCCCCCCCTTCTGAATCTCGATCTCACGTCCAGTTATCTACGAATCAGTCCCTTTTCAACTTTAATTTCCGTATTTTCTTTGTGGGGAAGATACTTGGTCATGATAAAAAGTTAATTCATCTTTGTGCGAAGAAACTTCGGGAAGTTGCGAGCGTACGTGAGGGTAGTGATAAACTGGAGCTTAAAGAAGATTGGTTTAAGAGTTTTGTATTGAGATCTGCTCTCTTGTGAGATATTACGCGGCTCAGAATGGTAATTCCGTACCGACCTTTCGGAACAACCTATGGATCCCATCCTCGAGGATCAAGAATTTCAATAAGACTTCTTCTACTTCTTGTTCCTTGAAGATGGGACTGACAGTTTGTCCCGAAACGTCGGTACGCAAGTACAACCATACGCTGCGTTATATCCCAGAAGAGCGCAGATTCCATTCATAGCGGCAGAAGACTGAAATCCCGTATAGTTTTGTGTTTGACTGCACTGGATCTGTGTAGGATCCCTTAGCGGAATTTTGCAAACATTGTGTTGAATCTCAGCGTTCCATAAATGCGGAGAACTGAACAGTCATACGTGTGTGGAGGAAGGTATTGTGATAAAGAGTTAATTCTTTACGTGTCCCGTACGTTTACGAAAGGACGGTCTTCGTCAGCCCGATTCAACCTTCAGCTCACTTTCATTTCTCCTTTCACCCATTTGTCATAAGGTTTATTTCTGTTTATTGATCAGGTGGCTATTCTGATCAACGCGTTGTGCATGAACGGCATACTTTCGTTATGCAGGCGTGTAATATTCAAGGCAATCACGCTTTTCTTCAAATGTGGCCAAGATTTTGTTACGAATAAAGTGGGTTAGATAGATGTGCCCTTGGAATGAATTCAGTATCACATGATAGCTCACAGACCGTATTCGTACGATCTGCATACTTTTCAAAGCATAAGAACTCCTTATACTTTTCATTGGTTGCTGACACTGGCCATACCTGTGTTTTGTACATTATGTGCTCAAAAGCCCTCTTAATCTTAGTAATTAACCAACTTAATACACACATTCTGGTTTTATAGTAAGTTTATTATGTGCCTCTACACGTTTTGAGCACAATGTGTTTATTGTCAGGTGGTCAAAATTGTATTATACAGCATCTGGTATCATCACGCCTGTAGGTGGCCGTCCCGTGTACAGGTTGAGAGTGTCCTGTTGAGAGAGTCCTCTATCAACCTGTGCACGGGACGGCCACCTACAGGCTTGATGGTACCAGATGCTGTATGTATAATACAGTTTTCACCTCCTGATGATGAGCACATAGTACTTGAAACGTGTAGAGGAATATAATAAACTTATTATAAAACAAGAATTTGCGTATTATGTTGGTTAATTACTAAGAGTGTACTGAGATGCACGGTCAGCAAAACGTCGAAAGTCCTCTTACCACACTCCAAGCCTGTCCCATTTGTTTATTCGTTGCGGTCTAAGAGTGTTGTTTTATATTTAAAAAAAACTCAGTTTAATTGCTTAGAGGCTTAATTTCATTTATAAGTTTACTGTGTTACTGAACTTGCCATAATTAACGATCGGGTTTTTAAGAATTAATATCCACTCTTGTAGTGTTGGAGTCGATGACATTTCGAGGTATGCTTCGGAGAGTGTGAAGACCAAAGACAGGATGATATGGGGTTAGTTCGTTTCCTCTCATCTGCCGAATGTGATCTAGTTCCGTGACCACCTCTCTTAAGTGCATTAAATATTTAGCTAATTTTCTTCATCAGTACGCAAGTTAAGGGCCCAGCTGCTTCTTCTGTACTTGACCTAATTTAACTTTTCGAAGTGTAAAATCCATTAAGGTATATCTAAGAAATTAATTTTCTATCCCAAACAAAACATTTTTTCACTACAAAGGTCGACAGAAATCAATGCACTGATAGCCTGAAACACAGGAGAGGCGTTCAGTTCTCCCTTTCTTTCCACACTCATCTCTTATAAATTCTTATGCAGCTGTTGCCAAAGATAAATTCTTTGGTATTCCGAGCCTGAAAACTTAGACAACGCGCACGCCGAAGAAACTGGTTTCAAGCATTTGTTTTCGTGCAACGTGGAACTACAGTTGCATGAGACTAGCGCTTTGATTCCCGATGAGAAAGAGGCAACACTCCACGTTCACTTGCATCAATATCCTCAATAGTTACCGTTCACTTGTATCAAGATACTTAATATTGCTGTTCACTTTCACCAGTATCAAGATCCTTACTAGTTCTGCCGCCTTTCACTTGTATCAAAATCCTTATTTGTCCTGCCCACTTTCACTTGTATCAAGATCCTTACTAGTCCTCTCCACTTTCACTTTTATCAAGATCCTTACTAGTCCTGCCCATTTTCACATTATCAAAATCACGAGTAGTCCGGCCCACTTTCACTTCTGTAAAGATCTTACTAGTCCTATCCACATTCACTACTATCAAGATCCTTTACTAGTCCGATCTAGTCCTATCCGCATACACAAACTACGTCGCAGACATAAAATTATTAGCCTTCTATATCGCTCAGTGTTCACAGCAGTCTCACAAGAAACTATGTACATCTTACATTCATTTATACTGCGCGATTTACAAGGTTTCCAGACACAATTGTTTACAGCAATTTTAAATTTATTTTACACAGATACTTGATATTATCCCCACTAGGGGACTGTAGGGACTGAAACATGTTGGAGTTGTTTTTTTAATGTAAATGATATTAAAATGTATATTGTGCATGTAGCTGGTTGTTGTAAATGTTAATTAGTCCTATCCACTTTCACTTGCATCAAGATCCTTATTAGTCCTACGCACTTTCACTGGTCTCAGCTTCCTCCTTACTGATAGAACACTTCACTTTTACTGGCACCAGTGTCCGTGTCAGTCCTGCATTCTTCTAAGAATATACAAAACACGGCTGGTGGACATACAATTCATCGTACCACTTCTGTGTACAACACAATGCAACATTGCGTGTAATATATTAGCATTTTCTGCGTGGTGATATGCATGCTTGAACATAATACATTAATAATTACCCTCTCGCTAAACCTATAGGAAGAAATTATGTACGTAACCAAAGACTACACAGAAGCTTTGATATACGAAATACTGCATGTTCTGAGACAGTGATGCAGTATGAGGACAACAATTACAACAATTTACTATGACATTAACATAACTTACCGCGCCTAGATTTTAACAATGTACTCCTCGGCATAAATGACTTAACTCTAGTATAGTTTAATGTGAGTCGTAGAATGGTCGTATACATTTGTAAAACTTTTAAACTAAGGACAACTCTTACGGGTGTAT
>Ga0123354_10018486_pt1 | contig 10927 bp, 8 predicted proteins | sample TergutLab28metaG_2_FD_97872 | JGI IMG/M metagenome (GOLD analysis project Ga0123354, IMG submission 97872) | Labiotermes labralis P4 segment gut microbial communities from Petit-Saut dam, French Guiana - Lab288 P4 | ecosystem: Host-associated > Arthropoda: Insects > Digestive system > Gut ... | reverse complement strand
GGTAGTAGTAGTAGTAGTAGTAGTAGTAGTAGTAGTAGTGGTGGTGGTGGTGGTGGTAGTAGTAGTAGTGGTGGTGGTAGTAGTAGTGGTGGTGGTGGTGGTAGTTGTAGTAGTGGTAGTAGTAGTAGTAGTAGTAGTGGTGGTGGTGGTGGTGGTAGTAGTAGTGGTGGTGGTGGTAGTAGTAGTGGTGGTGGTGGTGGTAGTTGTAGTAGTAGTAGTAGTAGTAGTGGTGGTGGTAGTTGTAGTTGTAGTTGTAGTAGTAGTAGTGGCATCAGTAGTAGTAGTAGTAGTGGTGGTGGTAGTAGTAGTAGTAGTAGTAGTAGCAGCAGTAGTAGTTTTTCCTGTCCGATTGGCGTTGGCAACATGTTCACATATCGATCTAAGAATTCCTCTTCTGAATGAAACCTGCAAGCCACATGCAACATCTCACACCAGCAACGCACAACCCGCGGTTCACAAAAAAAGGACTCGTACCTGACACGCAAATAAATGCGGCTACAGGTACAGTACAAGTTCAGTGTCACTCAGTGCACAGGAATTCCGTTCGTTTGGTCTGACCAAGCAACCCTTCTTGTCAATTAAAATACAAGTACTGTGTATAGAAAAAGGACCGAGGGTCGTGAACTGCCTTTGGCGTCCCTGCATCGTATTCCGGAACCACGGTTTCAAATTTCCTCCAAGAAATAGGCTAAACTGCTGTAGGCTTCGCGAGATACTCTTTAGTTGCTCTAGGCAAATATACGGACAATAATCCTGCCTTCAATTTGGCAATGTACGCTTCCTTCCACATCCCTCATAACTCATTAATTATGTACTAAGCACCTACTAGTATCATTCGACGTTATACAGAATGACGCAACACTCACTTGATACTCTGTGTTTAAAACACAAGGGCCGTGCCAGACGACTTTTGGGCCATTCTGTATAATCTCAGCGTCGAAAAAAACACAAATGAATGAACAAACAAATAAGCGCATAGTAATAAACCTAAAAACAAAAGCGCAGGGGTGCACAAATTTTCCAAAAATCTGGAAGACATCTCAAAATTGCAGGTGCCAGAAAGGTGAAAAACAGCAAGTCTCACTCTGAGGATCTACAAATATTAGGAACCAACGTTCAAAATGCAGCAGCCACAGCGACATGACGCTCAGAATTTATGCACCCCTGCTTAAAATAATTAAAATGTATCAGATGAAGCGATGTAACAGTAAACTTCTCCCTGTGAATGACATGAAAGCGTGTGGGCGTGGGGGTTCAGCTCCACTCATATTAATGTCGACACTAGACGGGGGTGAGTGATCAGCTTCACGGCCCCGGTTGCTTTATCACTGACGGAGCTCAGTGGCACCCAATGAACAGAGGCTGGGTGGGGCCCACATTCGGTCTGCATGTCGTGGAGAACAAAAATATGTTGCCCCAGTCGGGAATCAAAACACGATTCCTCGACTGCTCACCCCGAAGTCTAATAATCATACAGACCGCTCACATATTTCGGAACAGCAAAGAAATATGAACAAAATGACAGACTTTCAGAGTCTATAGCAGCAAAGAGTAAAAATTGTTAAAACTACTACAAATAGGCTAGCGACAGAGAAAGTGGTTAAACTCTGACAGCGGTGGAATTTCATTGGCTTATCTCAGTAGCAGAAAATTAAATACGTAACACGGTGCTTTTTGTACTGTGAAGTGGTTTTTGTGTTTAGCTTCAGTGGTCCAGTGGTTACCTGTAACTGCGACCGGATATGAAGTCAAAATCCTTTATTATTAACCGAATAAAACTGCAGGATGATTTCAATGAAAATGGATAGATAAAATTCTATAAAATAATGAAGAAATAAGGTACATCCTGCATTCTATTATGTATCTTCATTTTGAAATAAAAATTTAAACTAATATAAATATGACAGAAATTAATAAAATAAATGTTTCAGTTTTTGAAATTGTTCATACTAGACATAAGAAGAATTTTAAATTAGTTTCAGAAAACACGTTTTGAGAGTTACATACACGTATTTAGGCATTTTGACAGACTGACGAGCAGCGCACGCAACAAGCATGGGTGAAATCAGAAGTACATACAAAATTCTAAGCCAGAAAACCCGAAGGGAAAAGACCACTTGGCAGACACAGGCCAAGATCGGAGGGTAATAATCGAATGTATCTTAAATAGGACGTAATGGTGTGCACTGAATTTATCTCAATCAGGATAGATCCAAATTATGGGCTCTTGTGAAAACGGTACTACAAGTTTTGCTTCTATAAAAAGAGAAAAAAAAACATTTTTAACTAGCTGCGTAACTATGAGTTCTTCAAAAAGAAGTCCGTCATATGAAAGAGTTCAGAAAACCTAAGATTCGGAAATCACAGCCCAACTTCAATCATTTCATAACCCAGGGCTAGAACCAACGGTTCTCATTAGACAGATGGCTGGATGAGTCCCAAAGCCGGGCTGGGAACTGTGATGAGAAAGTTAAATTAAGAAGAGAAACAATGTACGTAGGCCCTATAAAGTAATAATGAGAAGCGTTCCTCCAACCATTGTTGCAGTGGGAAAGCAATAAGCACTACATATTCTAAGCGTGTGTTTGTAGCCATAGGTATCCAGAATGCAATAAGCATGCGCCATATTGTCATCTGTGGCTTGTACGGGTCTACAATATTTTTTTTGCACTTTATCTCATAATCGGCATTATTTTTGGAGAAAAGTTACTTAACCCTTTAAACGCCAAGTTAAATCCCATCTGCCATCTGCCGGCATTATTTGGAGCTCACCATATTCTCCAAGTTAGCAGGATAAGGGTTAATATAAAACGTGTGTTTTGATTTTTCTCTAAAATTCTTGTCTGAGATATTTTTTATTCTAAGAAGAACTGAGCGAGATATGACGATAAATATATATTGGTCCTCATGTGAATAACTTGTTATTCTTGTACGATTTTAATGAAACTTGTATTTTCTCCATTGACTTTCGAAAAATATTAAAATATAAAATTTCACGAAAAGCGTCCAGTGGGAACCGAGTTGTTTCAAGCGGACGGATGGAAGGACAGCTAATAGGCGCTTTTCGAAATTTAGTGAACGCGCCTAAAAAGCTAAAGTTCACCCAATAACCTGCCACGAAGGCCCAAAGGCGGAGTACAGGTACAGTCCTATTCTTTCTTTAACCTCGGCGCTAGGTAAGGTGGCAATGCTCCGGCCGTTTTACCGCCGGGAATGACCGGTATCCATTGTAGAGGAGGCTGTGTGGGACACAGGGTCAGTCTGGTCGGGTGCCGAAAATCTCACCCCCACTCAGATTCGATCCCCGGACCGTCCAGCCCGTAGCGAGTCGCTATAACGACCGAGCTCTCCTGGTCCACGAAGGCTGTGATAAAATAAAAAATTTCAGCCCCTGCCGGTAATCGAACCCCAATGGCCATTCTTGTTAAAGAGCACCCACTGCTAATTTTGTTATGCAACACTATAAAGCCGTGGCAGTAACAAGGCACTGTCCAGAATCCAGTAGCTGGATTCGAAACATGTGGTGTTTCCTGTACCACTTCCTTATTCTGAAGATAACCTGTCCTGTCAACAGATTTACTAAGTACAAGCCCTCCTCCCACCTTCCCAGAGCTGAAAAAATAATTCTGCATAAACAAATAACGCTCCTGAAATACATTTTCCTCCTTCTGTAACTGAAATTCTCATTTACAACACGTGACGTGGGTTCGTTTAGGGTTCAAAGAGATGAGATGCTTGGAAAATGAAGATGGAAAGCCGTCTTCTATGCCGGTGCTAGATGTAATGCAACATTTCTCAACGTTTTACATGTTGCAGTCCAGTAAAATACAGTTCTTCATCTCTCAGCATACCAAACCATGCATCACTGTGGTACGAGGACAGACTGTGTTTATATATGAGACCTGAGCTATTCACAACGGTGAATATGACGAGGATTAGGGTCTTATGTGACGCAACGATGTACAGTCCGGTGAACAGATACTGATAATCTACCAGTTCTTACCCTAACCTGAACACATGAATGCTTACGTAGGGTACTTCATACTCTATGACGATTTTAATTTACATAAGACTCTGTTACCGATGATCCTGGTTCGAAGCCAGATCAAAAATATGCTCGGCGGAGTGACACGCAAAATGACATTGGGAAGAATAAAGTAAAATTTAGGACTTCCAGTAAAAGAATTTCGCTTGTGTACAATACACTGGTACATTGTGAGGGTGTGGACTGCAAGGTTACTGGTATTAAGTTTATGACCGTGTTTATTACGCGAAAGGATGCGGCATGCATTTAGCCAGGGTTACAACCATATTATAATAATATAATAATAATAATAATATTTATTTAACTGCGATTGGGTTTTCACCCGGTGGCAGTCGTCTTTAACACATATACAAGAACTTGAAGCTGTACTACTAAATTTAAATTTACATCGGAAGGGATACATGAGAAGCATGTAGTGGCAACTTGGACATTGGGAACCATCTCAGCATTTGCTTTAAAGACACAGGGAAACCAAGAAAGAAAACCTGTGTCGAGATAGCCGGTCGCAGGACCTTCCGAACACTGACATCTAGCCAGCAGTCCGGCATCAAAAGTAAACACATCAATACACATATTACAACAATACCCAACACACTGTGACTCCCTGGGAACAGTACATTCTATGCCCCTTTCGGCATACATCAAATCAGACAGCCGTTTGTGCTTGATTAGAGTAGAGGCCGTGAAGCTAGCACAGGCTGGGTTCGGGGACTTCTTAGCTGACACTCGTGTGAGGAGGTTGAAGGGGAAGTGTGACGATAATAAAGAGGTGTATTTTGTTGATACAATTTCTAACAGTGCCGGACACAAATAGTTTGATTGTGAATATTAAATTTATTAACATTAAAGTAACTGTGAGAATAAACCTAAAGAGGACTAACCACAAATATCCTTCTTGCCATCCAGTCGGTAGACAACGTTCCCTGTGACCACCACGCGTTATATTCACTGGGTGGAGTTCGCGTTCCCGTCTTTGAGATTTGGCCGGTTATAACTCTAATTCTATGTACGTGTTGCGAATTACATGTCGCAGACCAGCAATATTGTTAGGAATAAGTATTAAATTACATGTCTCTCAGACATTTAATTTATAAGGATTCAAAACGATGTTCTAAAAAAATGAATAATACTCAAGCACGGACACATACGAGTACGCCAGAAAGAGTACAGACCGACAAGAAAACAAAACAAGGATCAACAATTTCATCTTTGTGGAATATGGTTTATTGTAAAGACTCGCCTCTGAATTCAAAATTGTGAGGTGCAGCAGCTCAGCAGTAACAATATAACGTACAGGACACTTAAAATGAAGTATGAAGCCGTAGAAGATAAAGCAGGGTAAAGTTCATCCTGTAACGTGCGATGAAGGGAATGAGGAAGGGGTGACAGAGGTATAGCTGTATTCCTACCTAACCTCGGCGCTAGATGGGGGGGGGGGTTGGATGGCCAACACCACGCCACGCACCGGGCCGCTTTACCCCCGATCTGGACGGGTACAGAGAATCTCGCCTCCACCGGAGTTCGAATCCCGGACCGTCCAGCACGTAGTGTGTCGCTACACCGACTACGCTATCCCGGCCTCCTTTGAACAGAAAACTAAAAAATTCCGAACGAAATTAAAAATATAACTGGTGCAGTGGGAATCATTACGTTTTTTTTACAGGAAGCTAAATAGAAAATGTACTGAGGAATAAAATCCAACTAGATGCCTCTTATTACTTTATTATGCTTATGTTAGGCTTAACATGTTTCGGCCACCATTATGCCCATCATCAGGAGCTCACGGCGATAGCGTTGGTTACCACATAGGCCGTCCGGTTCTCGAGTTGCTGCTGGTTGGAAGTTAAGTGCAGGCAGGATGGAAGAGTGTCCGGACACTCATCCATCCTGTCTGCACTTAACTTCCAACCAGCAGAAACCCGAGAACCAGACGATCTAACGTGTTACAGCCTTCGGTCCGGACACTCATCCATCCTACCTGCACTTAATTTCCAACCAACAGCAACTCGAGAACCAGACGGCCTATGTGGTAACCAACGCTATCGTCATGAGCTCCTGATGATTGGTATAATGGTGCCCGAAACATGTTGAGCCTAACACAAGCATAATAAAGTAATAAGTGGCATCTAGTCGGATTTTATTCTTCAGTTATCAAGATGATGCACGGTCCAATACATATCAGAAAATGTACTGCTCTGAGGGTCCGCAGGCTACGCCAGCTCGTCCGTCTCGTAAACGTATGGGAAGTGGAGAAGGTACAGTGATGGCAAGCGGAATATGAATCAGTATAAGAAAAAGTTGAGCATTTAAGCTAAAATTTTGTGTTGAGAGGGCAGCACGTGGAAGAAATGTTGATAACGTTCAGGGGGTTGCGTCAGGACGCAAATCCAAACATTAGTGTTTAAAAAAGAAACACTTTCGCACACAATTTTCGTACAATACGCGACACAAACCTGAACTACGGCCTTGCATGCAAATGCAAAAACTAAAAGTGTGTCGTTAAATGTCCACGCTATAGCAGCAAGTTCCTGTTAACGCCGTCTTACTACCAACAGTCTAGCTTCCTGACCTATCTCTCACAATGTCGCACACCCCTGACAATCTTACGTTGCTATCTCTGATTACAGTAAGACCTGCAGTGCATTTCTGAAGTACAGCATATCTGGATTTATTCTCATTACTCTGTCAAGAACGCCCAATAACAAGAAGTTAAGAACGTTTACCTACAATTTTTTTCAGTCTGACATCTTCTTCTTACCCGCTGTTGGTGTAGAAGGTTAGTGTTGGACCTGATCACACTCAGTGACACATACACACTCGGTAGGACTCTCCCTGGACAAGGGATCGGCCCCCGCAGAGGCCTGTACCTGACAATACACAATATTCATAATAAACATCCATGCGCCCGGCGGGATTCGAACCCGCAATCCCAGCAAGCGAGTAGTCACAGAACAATGCCTTAGACCACGCGGCTACCGGGATCGGTTCTAGAAATATTATTGTGAAATATGACGACAGGAAGCGGTACGTTACACAGAATGACAGAGAGCTTTCCTTTCGAAGACTAACATTAATCTACATTGTATGTACAGATTCAGTTCGTACCTCACAGAGAACAGTATGCTTCCATTAGAAAGACCAATCGATAAATGACGTGTAGGTAAATAATGGCTATTTATTATAAGAGTCATACGAGACACCATAACACAAGGTGCGGACAAAATACAGAATTTGCGGTCCCACGCAAACCTGGGGGTACATGTAGGTAATCACTGGACTTCATTAAGAGTTAAAACAAAGTTCGGTAATGTAAACATATCCCTGTACACGCCACGAAGGCATAAGAGGGGCTGTGGAGATATAAATCCATTAATTCCTAACCTCGGCACTAGACGGAGGTGGGTTGTCAGTTACAGGAATCAGCCGCTTTAGCCCTGGACAGGAGTTGCCGGTATAAATTGAATAGGAGGTTGGGTGGGCCGCAAAGCCGGTACGGGCGATTTGGAGTTGAAAGAAACTCCTATACCTGCCGGGAATCGAACACAGATTCTTGGGTCGTCTAGCCCGTAGCCTAGCCACTATACCGGCCACGGTATCCCGGCTCCAGCAAGTTAAGCTGAAACAATAAACTCAAACACTTCACGAATTAAAGACACAGGGACTGCAATAAGAACACAGCACAAGACACGGCTGTTTGTGGCAATGTCTGTCATGGATCTGGCCACATGTTTCCTGCACAGGCCTAAGCACTAAAACTTGCATTACTGCCACAAAAAAAAATCAGTATGCTATTTAACCCCTCTGCAAAGGCAATGATTAGTTAAAAGCCGGCATAGGCCTCTCAATAAACTAACAACTTGCGGCAGCGTCATTCTTCAGAAACTACTAGCTGCTCAGCTATTAGTCAAATTCCGCAACTTTTGCAACAAACAAGTTAATTACCGTGATCACAAAAGCCCACAAGTGGAACCTATCTCGGGCTACCTGAATCCAGTCTAAAACCTCGCACTACATTTCATATTAACCTCAATATTATCCTACCATCTATATTTTGGTCCCCCAAGTGTTCTCTTCGGCTGAAATTATGTACCCAATTACCAGTGTTCTATATACCACGTTCCCCTACACCCTCCCTGATCTTATCGCCCTACCAATATCTGATGCAGGATAAAAGTACAAAACTCCTCGTTTTGCAGCAAGTTCCACTGTTACTTTGTCCATCTTAAGTCTTACGACTCGGCATACCACCGATCAGTGCAATAATGGTGAGAAGTTTAAAACTCTCCCACTAATTAACCCAATTCAAGATAATACTTACATTACAAATAAACACTTTATTGTCCAACTTATGCTCAAATATATAATTCGTGGATACAATTAACATGTCAACAGACACGATAGAACCATTCTTGTAATTTTAGCCAAGTACTGTACAAGGCTCCCTGATGATGGATCCTCTGTGATCCGAAACATGTCGGAGCACTTTTAAATATTTTATAATTTTAATTGTATCTACTAATTATATATTTGTGCATAAGTTGGACAATAAAGTGGTTATATGTTGATGGTGCACGGTGCAAACATGAAGATTTACATTACAAACATTATCAAAGCAGCGCTGATGAGGTTTTTTTTAATGAGACAGGAAGTCGTCTAGTTCTTCGTGGGACATCCTGAAGATGCAGGCAGCAATATTCTCCGAAACAGTGGTACCTATACACCAGTCTACACGGCAACATATCTCATAACACGTAGATATTCATTCTAAATGCAACCACTTGCGTGCAACGAGCTTCGTATCTTCCAAAGTTTTTCCGGCTCTGAAAATACTGACCAACTTCGTATTCTAGCCCTCTGAAAATTGCATAGCAAAAATATGAGTTGGTATTACACGAATGCAAGTCACAAGGGTGACCGTTTCGTTATACCAATTCTGCCCATTTCCATCCAATCCTAACCGCAGACTCCAACCAACCATGCGAATTAATCGTTTCTCCCGGTAACCATCACGAAGTGGTCACAAGCAATGCAGACAGTGGTGGACATTCTCCCACCTTTCCCTATGGACTACCCATCATTATTGCCTGCCACATTCTACAGGGCTGTGACATACGAATCCCAAACCCCCTCTCCTCCAGCCCATACGTTGAACTCAGTTATGGTGAGCGGGTATTTCAATAGTAGTTTCCGAACGTAGTAACATCCGAAAGCCCTGGGCGTGCGTCTTCGTCCACTAGTCACAAAACGCTTGTAGGGACCGGTCCATATAAAGTAACCTTGGTTGGGCTGCAGAGTTAAAAGAAAGTATTTTCCGAATGTACTCAGATAAATGAGAAGTGAGATTTACATCCATACATAGAATGTCGCAAAAGTCATTTGACATTACAGGCACGTATTGTACAGGCACAGTTTTTATACTGACTACACGAAATGTTGAAACACACAGGTACAATGCAAAGTCTTTCGTCCCAGATACGCTGGCAAACGAAGGGACGACGGAATTATCGTACGCAAGGCCTTCCTGTTCTTGAAAATCGAGTGTCAATCGACTAGTGGCACCATCTTGTATACGAGTATAAGTCCATAGGATAAATTCGTTCTTAAGAAGCTGACACAAACAGTAGGTGAAGAAAGACCCCACCTATGCGTCTTACGCAACCCGCAGCTGCATAAATATGTTCCAGCTTGAAACTGGAACCTGTACCACATCGCTTCATTCAAGCCCACACCTTCAAACCCCGCTTACGATCAGTTGTAATATTACTACCCGCCTATGGTTTTGTGCCCCGTTGTAATTTTTATTTATTTATTTAGTCAGTCAGCCATTCAATCACGCACTCAGTGAATCAGTGTTGATTAGCTGGCTAGTTAGTTGATTTGTTAGTTGGTTGGTAGTTAGTCAGTCAGTCAGTCAGTCAGTCATGCACTCCCATGCACTCAGTAAAACAGTGTTTGTTTGTCTGTTAGCTGGTTGGTCAGCCAGTCAGTCAGTTAGTTAGTTGCTATTACGAAGGAGTTATCTTTGGCTTGCAGGACGCCAACGTTTCTTCTACACACACCATTAATTTCCCTTTAATTGACCTCGGAATTCATTACAATGTTATCCAGCCAATTAAGGCTGCTGCCATACATGTCAGCAAAGAACCCATTTTGATGGCTGCGTTGCATAAGACGTAGTGAAACAAACTGAGTGGAGAGGAACTTCCAGGAATGAGTTTACTTGGGCAGAATCCAAGAAGTTGAGGAAGCCCTATGTTCTGATGGTAACCGCCCATCCGTTGTATCTAAAAGAATCCCATACAGTCGACTGTAAGAGGAGGAAGGAGCGTACACCGCAGTTTATCAAAGTTGAGGGTGAACAGCGTAGTGCGGACGGTGCTGGCACGGTGCCTACTACTGACAGCGTAGAACACTTGTTGCGGAAACCTGTTCTGCTATTCCTGTGCCTCCTGACGATGCAGCACCATGCACTGCCTATTACAATAGACAGTGCATGGTGCCACTGATAATTATCAGCCTTCACCTCAACTATGTGAACATTCAGTAATATGCATAGTGTATTGAATGACCGGAACTCACAGAAGAATATAAAGAAGCATGTTATGGTTACGAAATCCCCTTCGCGTGACTTCGAGCAGGGTCTACTGGGAGACTCTTATGAATGAAGTCACGAAATTTTGGCTTCCTTAAAGAATGGGGAATTTGAAATAACTGAAGAATAAAAATAAAAATAAAAATTAAAAAAAACCAACCTGATGTCACTTGTTATTTTATTGTACTTCTTATAGGCTCAACATGTTTCGGACACTACTGTGCCTATCATCAGCAGCTCGCGACTATGATGTTGATTACCACATTGGTCGTTTCGTTCATGGTTTGCTG
>Ga0123354_10018484_pt1 | contig 10928 bp, 8 predicted proteins | sample TergutLab28metaG_2_FD_97872 | JGI IMG/M metagenome (GOLD analysis project Ga0123354, IMG submission 97872) | Labiotermes labralis P4 segment gut microbial communities from Petit-Saut dam, French Guiana - Lab288 P4 | ecosystem: Host-associated > Arthropoda: Insects > Digestive system > Gut ... | reverse complement strand
TTATTATTATTATTATTATTACAAGTATATCTAGGTATGGTTTCTATAATCAACGCTGTCTTCAAAGAACTGTTGCTTTCAAATGATGGATTCGTAGAATTTTACCACTAACGTCCAATAATAGAAATGTTTTACGTCAGAGTCACATCGTTTGTCTGAAACATCAGTACCATAAAAACATCAGTACCATAAAAATGTATGCAGTACTTTTCTCATACACTGAAAATAAAAAACCGAACTACAAAACGTTGGCACAACCCAGCTCACAATTTAAAAACGTCACTCACTTCCAATTCGAGTTTCAAATTATAGAAAGTCCATCAATAAAGCACTCTACACCCCAATATTAATTGAAGGCAAGGTGGAACAAATAAACAGGTTTTACAACCGTTATAGTTATAAAGGTGAGGGGATAATACTAGTGGAAAAGTCAAGATTGATTACATCGAAGAAAGGAATTATTACTTAAAAAATAATCGAAAGATTACTCAGTGTTGTCAATGAAAAATCTAATTTTTTATTATATAAGAATATGCTGATTTGTAAATAAATACAGACTTTTCGGTAAAGTGTACTTGATCCAGTTTGGGAGTACTGCAAGAAGACGTAATGACACAAGACGGAGACATATGTTCATCGGAGATATCAGTAAATATTTGTAAAATTTTCAAAACGATTAAACGTCGTAAATTTAATTTTGAAATAATTGCTTAAAGGGGATCCGACGTTCAGTTAGGTGAGAAAGAAATTCTTGATGTTCCTCGTATTTTGCAATGTGGTACCCACAATATACGTATTTGTACTAACGTTTTGTGAATCACGTGGGAAGCAATGTACATGTACATACAAATTTACATAAATAGAGATTTTGTGGAAAAGTAAATTGGATACAATTTGTTCTATGATTGTAATCTTTTGTTTTCCTAGAATTTCAGATTCTAAATAAATGTGGATGACATCATTTTCTATAACTACAGCTAAGATCTGGATAAATCGCACAGAATTCAAAGCACTGATCTAGGCGTTATGGGAGTTGTGAATTAATGGTAATGACACAAACAATAATATAAAATATGCGAAAAATATTTGTATTTCTCGATGCACAGAAACACGAAAAAAATAAAAAATATAATCCTGCCAAACTCTTAATATTTATATACACATAAATCAGTTTATTACAAAATTATATTGAATACGACGTTCAATGCTAAATTTCTGATGATGATTGAGGTAATTAATTATATCAACAAAGTCAATTTCCGAGAATCTGATTCCGGTTTATGGTCTCCCTCCTTTCACACACGAACTTTATTAAGGAATATTTTATTATCCAAATCCAAATAAAGTGTTTGTAATATCAAATTCGAATTCTTCATTTGTCCTTTCAATTTTTCTACACAGACAGACAAATAAAAACAAATTACATATACACGTTCATAAAAAACACTTATTTACTTTCAAAGTTACAATCAGAAGTTTCTGCAGCCACACCACAAAATTTTGCAACCGATAAAACAACACAGACGGATATATAATAAAGGGTACAGATTATTTTTATGTTCATACACCATCCTCAGGGAGCTTAAAGTTCTGTCAGCTTAGATATGTATTATTGAAATGACAAAATACAATATAAAGAAATGTACGAATTGACACGAGACAGTAAGTAAATAAATCAGTGAACAATGATACACGGCGTCGCATCCTAGAAGACAGTGTTTAGTTACGGTAGCTAAAACCGTGAAATGCACATAAGTGTATGAAATTATTGTATATACATTGTACAACTACTACATGTTTCTGCCAATCATGCGGCCTGCTACGAAACCTGTGACTAGAGGCACTGGGTATAAACAACAAGAACATCAGGCAATGAATTCCGTGTCGTGGCGACAATTCCACAACTTCAGTTGCCGGTACGTACCAGACGTTACCGACTCAAACAATTTGCTCAGTACAACGGGCAATGAATGTAATGACAGTCGTTGTCATTATTCTCATCATTATACCGCTCTAACCAAGGTGACCAGGTATGAGACATCCGTGCTCAGAAAGGCAGTATTTTATGAAAGAATATAATTTCAATAAATAACGTCTAATGTGGACTTCCGTTTAGGTTTCAATGTGAATGAAGTTTATGGTTTGGCTGTCAAGGGCGAAAGGTGATAGTCTATATAATCCGGACCAAGAACGACACAACATGTACTCTGTGAGATCCCAAATTATGGGTTGATGAACTTCAATCCATCTTCCGCAATTTTGGAGGTTATTAATTAGTTGACTTGTTTACATTGTATTGCCTCATGATCAATATATACAGAAGAAAGATTGTAAGTGATAAGGATATTAAAAAATTAATGTATACAGAGTTGTACAATTTGTATCTTCCATACATTCGGTAGAACGCTCTTTAGGTTCAATGACATCGAAAAAAATATATATTTCAGAAACTGAACATTTGCAGACACACTGGCCTGGCAGGTTTCAGTAATACAGCTCTTATAAACAGTTGGACCGTGATAGACGCTTGGTTGTGGCAAACAAAACACTTAGTCTCTTGTAAATTAAGACTACTGCAGCATATCGCCAGTAATTTCAGAAATTAGACAAGTGTGGCTCTCATTTCCTTTCCCATTTGCTCACAGCTGGGATTCGAAACTTGAAGGTTCTCGAAAAATGACCCTTTTGCAAATTTGATGCCAGGATGGACGGGAGAGTGTTCATTGCACTTGACTGTTGTTCTGCTGTCTGTAGATGGATTCGAAACACCCATAACTGACGGCTCACTCTCTTCCAACGAAAGGCGCACTAAATAACGTTCCGCTACTCTGTTAAGCCAATTAATCCAGTTATATTAAAGTGCTTGACCTACAAATACACGTAAAATTTACATTAGCGGGAACCTAGAGAATCTTCAAATTATAATTAGTCGATGCAAGGATTTACAATGAATATATTTACAATGTATAAGGTGTATGTGCCTAAACGATAAATTCTACGCAAGGAGGTCACTCAGAATATCCAACACGGAAACAGAGTTTTAACTGATGTATTATGTCAAATGAAAAAATAAATTATAAATTTTAATGAATATATTTAGACTTAAAGATGCCCAGATCCAATGCAAAGTAGAGATTTCGTCACAGGAACGACAAAATCCTCTGGGACTGATCGCCGCTACGATCAACTAATTTCACTCTTACAGTTGAAAGGAATTGCAGTACATTTCATAACACATCAATTGTTTAGACTGAACTATGGCGGGACATTGTTCCTTTGGACAGCAACTGCTCTATCCTTCCACAATCAATATTTTATATGGTGGGAATTTAAACAAGCTATCATGCCGATAAAAATATTTCATATCAGCGACGATGTGGTCTTACGAAAAAGAAGTAAACACAGAACCCCCTTCTATGATACGACCACAACATTACCTGCAGCACCTCTCAATGTGCGTTTATCGTACAAAAATACGCCCAGGCTGTCCGCTTTCGGATTCCAACTCTAATGCGCAAGAATTTCTTGTGGACATTCCGGTTTCTAATTTCATCAGCTATGACGCCTGTTATAATACAAATATGGCGACTGATATTTGTTTTGAAACACTCCATCCTTCGATTTGGAAAAAGAATTTAAATCTGCATAATATGTGAAAAAGTACTGTCAAATGACTGGACAGTTTTTATAATACAGATTTCAAACAACTTTTTCAACACTGAAACTTATGTCACAAAACAAACAAATGAACATGTATAAAACGTGTTTATTCCCACATATTAATTTCACACAACATTTTGCACACGTACGTTTTTTGGTTTTGTTATGTAAGTTTAAATATTCCTCTAATGCAAGGATACGGAACAATTTATGTACGTGACACTTCCGCTACGGCGGTAGAAAATCTCGTCTCGTATTTTAAAATTTACTCGTTACTTCGGCCCTGAAGAATTCAACGTGATGGAAAGAACCAAAGTGACGCTGCTTCTCCTTCAGTTTTTTACAGGCGTCTAAGGTGCCCGTGCAAATAGTTCAGTTTGCAGTGATGTTTAATGGCAAAAACACAACTTTATTCTTACTAAACTATGGCTGAAATTTGAATTTACATTCTTTATTAGATGTAGACAAAAATGTAATTTATGGCCTCTGTAGAAGAAATATGTTGCTTCAGTTCAATAAATTTCACTTTCTCTATGTTATGCTTCTGATACACTTTTCTGAGGATAGGCACATAGGAATTTGCAGAATCTCAAAGGGGTCCATACCAATAAATAGACTAAGAACACCTACCTTAGCTGAATGCACAGTAAATACGTGAGAGTGGAAAAGAACCTGGACTCGTGAATAAAGATTCCGCAGGTGTATACTGAAAAAGTACCAAAATTTCAAACGGAATACCGAATACAATTACATAGCACAACAATCATCACGTAGACAATCCAATCCTTACTCTTTCGTTTGTGAAGCGTGTCACGGAACTAACACAACTCATACGTAATTACTAAACGTATTGTTAGCTGCACTGAAGTGTACACCCAATGAGTCAACGTGATGCTTCTTGGACACTTGCAGTTGATAAAGCGGTAGAACGGGCATCACACTACAATCAAGAGAGCGGCGAGAATGTTTATAGAGGGGGAGTTTGGTAGAATTGGCGGAAAATTGCAAGCCAGTCCGGATTCCCTACCAGCTTGATATATATATATATATATATATATATATTTCCCCTTTCAACGTGTTGGGAGAATATCACGAGCGGGCGAGAAAAGGCAAGGTGGTTGTTTTGAGTCTTCTCACACTGAGAGAGCACTTATGTTATGCCTGTGTTTATGTATAGCAGGGTCACACCCAAAAGTCCCCCTTCATTTTGTGTAACAAACTTCACCACAAGGCTCGCGAAATTTACGGTTCTTCTGAAGTAGTCATGCGACTGCCATAACTACGTAAGCAGAGATATACTGGCACCTCAACCAGGATTGCCGAATTTACCTGGGCATCATGTTATAGAGTTTGTGATTTAATCCTGTCCAACACATTTCTATGCCTGTCTGTAGGTAACGTCGTTTGATAGAATCACTGTCACTCAGTAGTTTTTTTTTTATTGTGTGGGTTGGTGGATATTTCTTGCTCACTCCAGATTCTTTTTTTTTAACCTTGTATCTTCTCTTGCACTGTGTTTGATGTACAATTTTTGGAGCGGTACTACGAGTATATAGCCCGAGGTCAGTACCAGAATTTACCCTAGTGTAGAGACGTTATGCTGCCGTTCACAGATCAACTTATATTTGGTGTTCACGGCTATAAGCTGTTTGTATCATGTTTGTTAATATCCAACAATTTATATGAGATGAGAACTACGAGTTAGGTTTGATGGGCCAGAGGAGGGAAGAGTTAACTGCCTCAGTCGTTTCATTTCAGAATTTAAAAATTTTCTAGGAAAGAAATAATTAAATTTCTGCTTGAGCCAGTTCTCTCTGCAGTTGATCAATTTCCACAACTGTAAACTTCAACTTGCCCTGAGCACTATCAGCCTATACAATAGAATTTTTTACGGTTATTTCTGAGAGAAATTATTAAAATGTATTTTAAATATCCAGCTAAGAATATTTTCAATATTTTAAATGAGACGTATCAAAAACACAACCAAGTCGTTAATTCCTGCAATGATTCACAAAACATCAACACAACAAAAACCTTTCACTTCCAATTCTACAACATGCAATTTTAATCATTCCTCTTGAAGTGCATAATATGTAGATCCTACTACATTGCAGCATAATCGACAACGAACAATGATGTCGCTATAGGCAAATTATTAGTATCTATTAGTATAGGATCGACGAGAACTTTAAGGCTCATTGTCGCTGACAACTGCTTCTTGTCAACGTCTTCAGCGTCGTAACACTAAAATGAGGAAGTACATTCTACCTGTAGAAATGCTGGCTGTTCCAATCAGGTAAGTAATGTTTGTGTGAGCTTTAGAAGAAAACTTTGATTATTAAATAGCAGGAAAGGAATTTCTTGGGACAAATTATTCATATCATCTCTGATTTTTTCAACTTAGTAACCTGAGACTCCTCCATATTATCCACTAATAAACTGTCGGCTGTTTGCCTTTCATTGATCAGTTTCGAAAGGAATCTAAGTTGATCACTGTACACATATTTTCTAGCTTTTGAACACCCCTCACCGAACTTCGTTGCGTCTTTATGTTTCTTATTGACTATACGTAGCAGTCCTGGAAGTTTTCCTACCTTTTTATTGCTTCTTTATCTAAAAACGCAAAATTATATAACTCAAATTAGAACTTAGGAACTGCAGTGTCTTATAATAGTAGTACAAGTGACCAAGAGAGTTATTAATTACAGGATCCCTTTTTCCAGATATCTAGCGATTGGATGCAGTTTTCATGACCTACGATTCTCTTATCAGATTGGAATCTCAACAACAAGAAATATAATCATATGTCTCAATAATTGGTCTATCGTGCGTCCAGAACTTATTTCCAGGCCTATAGAAGAGCAGTAGGAATTGACTGCTTTGGAGTTTGAAAGAAGAACTAATTTCCCGCATTGCTTAGGGGCCGTCGATGGAAAACATATTCGAGTAATCAAACCGGAACACAGTTGCTCGATGTTCTGTAATTAAAAGGGTTTTCTTCCGCGGTATTAATGGCCGTGGCAGACACTAACTGCCACTTTGTGTACGTTGACATTGGTAGTTACGAAAAATTCTGTGATTCTAGAGTTTTTAAACGATCTACGCTACGGACATCAGTTGAAACATGCTGGAATTAGGCAGTGAGAGAATCTTTCAGGAACAGAAATTCTAAATGTAACACAATTCTTTGTAGGAGATGAGGGATTTACGGTAAATAGAAATATACTTCGACCTTTTGATGGATCTAACCTGAGTGTTAAAAAAATAGTGTACAATTATCGCTTGTGCAAAGCACGAAGTTATGTGGAATGTGCTTTTGGTATTTTGAGCAATAAATAGAGAATTTTCCAGCGACCGCTTAATATAAATCCTGACTTTGCAGTCGTCAATGTTAAGGCCAGTGTTATTCTACACAATTTTGTTCTGGAGACAGATGGTTATAAGTTTGAAGACGCTTTGATAGGGACTGGTCTTGAAAATGTACCTGAATATCAATCAGTATGTGAGGGGGGGGGGGTTAACAGTGAACAATATAAGGAATAAAGTAGCTGATTACTTTGTAACAGATGTAACAGATGCCGAAGAGGCTTCGTGGCAGATGTCAAAAATATGAACATTAGAGTAAATAAAGTAAATAAAGTAAATAAAGTAAATAAAGTAAATAAAGTAAATAAAAAACATGTTTGTATGAATTTCGATCAGCTGTGTTCAATAAATTATGGCACTATTCAACAAAGACATTTTTTAACATCTTCTATATCCTCGAAGTCTTCTTGCATACAAAAACAAACATCTCTCCATGCCTTTTTCTTTTCGTTTCTGTCCTTATAAATATCATCCGTCTTATCCCAAAACACGGGCCTGGGTTCCACCAGAGATATTAACAAATCTTTGTCGAACTCAAAATCGCAAATCTGCACGTCTGGAAGACTAGTCATTCAGTACTCTACTGCCACTGTAGTGGAAATTTATCGCTCGGATACAGCCGAGTTCTAGAAGCCACGCCACTGTACTGTATTGGATCCGATAACCGGTAATTTCAAGGCAAGTTAGTTGTGTAGAATTCACGAAAAATCTACCATAAGTGCCAACCCGAATAGGACAATTGGCAATCCGGACAACATGCGTTCGGATAAGTGGAGTTCTGCTGTAATATACACAGTGTTTTGAAGGTTGTCTAAGTTCATGGAGCGAGAAACAGCTTTAGATATTGCGTCAAAAATTAAACATTGTACATAATAAATATAGGATAATAATACGAAACATAATGAGTAGGGGATAAATAATGAGGTAAGGTACACTTGTACTGCAGAACAAAGTGAATGAATATGGGGGATCAGAGGAAGAGCTCCACTCATTCTTAACCTCGGCACTAGATGCAGGCCAGTGTTAACAACAGATTTAAAGTGGAAGATACTTCCTCACCAGTTGCATAGAAGGTGGAGTGTGATATTAACAAATAGCCACAATCGAATTAACAAATTATTATACATATTTATCAGCATAACAGATTAAGTAGGCGCAGGCGCCCTTGTCTATTGCTACACCTACAACGTCATCAGAAATGTGTCATTACCGTCGCGGTAAACAGAGCGCAAAACCAGCAACAATTCAGTACGAGCAATGCTCATAATCGAGCAGTAGCGTACCGACGGGGGGAGGGGGTTCTTAAACATCCCCCTCCCCGAAATTCCGAAGGCCCACTAAAATCTTGCTAAACACAACCCGATTGTGAAAACTGTTAAAAATTTCTGAATATAGGATGCCAACATCCCAAAGATGTTCGGAAAAAAGGCAGTAAAATTCCAAAACGACCACGGTTCGCAATTGTTTCACATTATTAATGACAAATAAATTGGTTGTCATCATAAAAAGGCTTAAAGTACAAAACTTAAGAACATTTTACTATATGAAATGAAATTTTTTGTAACAAATTACAGCTGCCTCCAGAACCCCTGACAAGGGGGCTACCGCCCCCAAGTCCCCCTTCTCTCTGTCCTCTGTCTTCAACTGAATTTGTTGAAACCCTCCCCCCCAGCCGAACAAAATTCCTTGGTACGCCACTGTAATCGAGGAGGGTCTAATTATGGTGTATTGTATGCTAGACTGAATCCACCGATTCCCCACCAGCGGTACAAATATCCAGTATCTATAGACAGAAAATTCCAGCTCTCCGCTAATTTTCTCTGCTGTCAGGGAGAGGTACTGCAGCAACTATGACTGCTTTATGTCGGGATTATGTGTGTTTTGTTTTCCAAATTCTACACGCAGGTGAACACTTGTGCTGATTTGGATTGTGTGGACAATTGTGACACTGGTGGGGTTTCGAACATATTTTTCATCTATTTATGTGAATACATAAACTGGGCTGTTCTCTTAGTACATAAGGAGACAGGGCTGTGAAGAACATTTGCAAAATTACAAATTCTGTGAGAGTTTTTACACAAGTTAAACATTTCATCCAACATTTTATATTTCAGCAAGCTTCAATAAAATGTAATTAAGCTGATTCAATGTGGGCCGGGATAGCTCAATCGGCATAGGGACTTCCTAAGGGGGTGAATTTGCGAGGATCGATTCCCGGTCGGTCCTAGATTTTCCGCACTCGTTCAGACCGTACTTTAGAACCAAACTGCCTCCTAAACTAAGGGTATCGGGCTTTTCACGTTGTTACAGAGGCCGGGGCACGGCGTTCACCACACACCCATATTTAGCGCCGAGGATAAAGAAAGAGTTACGTTATACTTCCACTCCCCATCTAGGCCGGCCTGTCCTCTTTAGGGTGAACTTTATTTTAAGCTGAAACAGTTCTAATTTCTTTAATTGACAAGCCATCGCTGGTTACAAAACCCAAACGTATACAGTGACAAGACACACAGACTGTACGTACAGATGTAACGTTAATGTTCGGTCGTGTTACAATTGTGGCGGTAAGAAAGCGATTATTATTATTATTATTATTACATATTCAGAGTGATTGCCTATAGCCTTTGTTTTCCAGCACGCAAGGCGCATAAATCTCTACAATATAGTCATCGTTGTCCTATTTCGGCTGTAGAACACTTATCCACATTACCTTGCAACAGCGCGATTTTCGGTAGACGATATTGAGCATAAAATATCCGTTACATTATCGCCACGAATTCTGTCTGAAACATTCCCCATTCTAATAAGAATTCAGCGAGATTTCATCACAAATGAACGAACGACTTCATATATATTACCCGTAAATATTGTCGAATTTTAATAACATCTGAAATTTCAGGACGGATTTTCAAAAAATCTTCCAACATAAAATTCCATGAATATTCTCCCAGTGGGAATCTGATTTGTTCCATGCGCACTATTGATACAAGTTCGGACAAACAGACGGAAAGATATGACTAAACCAATAGTAGTTTCTCGCATTTTTTCGAACGAGTAAAAGAGGTCTTTTTACTTTGCATTGTTTATCTACCGATTAGAGATAATTAGAGTTCAAAAAGAAAATATATCCACATGTCAATCCACAGCGTATATTTACGTCAGAGATTGGGCAAGGAAGTGTGAGGCAATGTTTTCTTGCCTTTTCGAATTACACAAAAACACTATTTTGCTTTCGCAACTACACAGCGAAATAAACATGTACGCCCTAAAATTGTAAGTGGCGGGATACTACAACGTTCTATTCCGTCGAGTGAGATCAAATTAATCGATGATACAGTGAGAGAAACTGCAACACGTCATATTTCTTGTTTTCTCCGGTAGACGAAGAATGAAGTTTGTCAGAAGGGCACTTGATATTGTTAAGAAAACTAGACAAATTGTCCAGAAAGGTTTTATGTACTATCCAGTTTAAAGTGAGAGAAAATTATGGAAATAAACTGTGCACGTTGCTAATGACATGTCATTATATGAAGCCTCTTGTCTCTCTTGTATTATGTCAGAGAACATTTCTATTTTTTAGCAACAAAGCAGAAAAGATATTAACAAAGGGAAGGACAAATAAGTGTCCGTAATAAATCACTTAAATTTTTCAAGACAAATTGATTTCAGAAGACGATATTTGAAAGAAGAACAAGTAAGGTTCATTAAGTATACAATTATGTGATTCCGTTACTGCACTGGAAGAACAAGCTTTCATGGATCTGGAGAAGGGAATGTATTATACAGGGTGTCCCAGGAGGAAAGGACCTAACTTCGGGAGAGTGTTCCTTAGGTCAAACTACACCGATATAACCCAAAACACCTATATCCAAAGTTCAATGGTTACGGAGATATTGGCCAGA
>Ga0123354_10018483_pt1 | contig 10928 bp, 7 predicted proteins | sample TergutLab28metaG_2_FD_97872 | JGI IMG/M metagenome (GOLD analysis project Ga0123354, IMG submission 97872) | Labiotermes labralis P4 segment gut microbial communities from Petit-Saut dam, French Guiana - Lab288 P4 | ecosystem: Host-associated > Arthropoda: Insects > Digestive system > Gut ... | reverse complement strand
ACGAAAAAATTTTTCACCGGGGCCCGAACCCGCTGTCGGCGGCCCTGTGTGTTACCATTTGAGATACCATGTTCTCACAGCATTGCTACTGAAGATCGAAGCCTTCTGAGTTGTGATGTTGCATCGCTGGGTGTTTCTCAGCGTTGCAAAGGATCGTAACGCCTTCATGTTTCGAGGACACTACTCGCCCAATAATCAGAGTCGCATCCCACAAGACATAAATCTCTATTTGCTATTTTACTTCCAATATGATAAACGTAGCAGTAATTGGAGTGGGAAGATTGTAAATTTAAATGGAATGTAACAAAGATACATGAAAATATTTCATGAAAAATGCTTGTTTCATTTCACATGCATATAAATATTTTTAAAAAAACTACAAGTGACATTTCCATGACGCAGTACAGTGGCTTTATCAAGGCGTTCTTTTAAAATATACAATTCTACGGTACACGCGTAGATGTAATTGTTACGTCAGTAACACAGTACTGTCTTCCTCGCGCCGATTTTCACGACTCGGACAAACGCTCGAGAACATTATGTTAATATCATTTTTCACCAAAATCTGATAATAAATGTGGGGGTTGCGGATATAAATTCATTTACGCCTTAAGTAGCAGATGGCTTTCACGAAGCAATGGCTCAGTACAATTTTACGGACATCTCAAGTGCCGAATGTTGCCCACGTCAGGCAAAAATGTATAAAATACAGGCAGCTTTTTATTGACTCCTCTCAGGAATGCATGGCTTTTACTGCTTCGATTTTCACGAAACTCAACTGTTCAACAGTACTACGTGAAAACCTATAACTGATTCCCTCTAATCGGTCAAGAAATGTGAAATGTGTGGGCAGAAATTCATTCGAGCCTGTAACTGAAGTGTGGCTGTCACTGGGCAGATTTTGACGAAACTCATACGTGATTGACAGTCGTTTGTAAAGAACGCCTACATAGAATTTCGTGGAAGTCGAACTGACAGTTAAGTTGCTGATATCAGGCCAGAGGGAGACGAACGGTTCTTTATACAAGGTGTCCTTTTTTACTTCTTAAAGAACGCCTAATGATTTGGCAAATCATGTGGCACAATTTCATCGGGTAAAAAAAATTAATTTCGCTCGAAAATCAAGATGTGAACAGTAAGGGCCAATTAGCTGGAAGTGAGAAAAAATATGCGGTATAAACCACAAAGTTGTTCTCGTGTGGTCTTCTATTAAAAACATAAACAGTGGTGACAGCGTCATGAAATAAAAAAAAAACATTTTGGCAACAGTTTATTGGGCTTCATAATGTTTATCGATTTCTATATGGCACCTTGCTTTCGGCAACTTCATGGTGGAGCCACACGAGCATAAAATGTAAATTCCACAGGCTGTACGTTATATTGTGCCTTGTAAGGCCATTCCCGGATAATAAAATGTTGCTGCCGGTTTCAAATAAGGTCGATAACCTCTTCATAGCGGAAGATTTAAAACGACTAATGCAGGGCTATGGTGCTGTTATCGGTACGTTTCTGTATATGGCACTGAATATACAGACCGGACATGAACATAATAACCTTCCCAAAGTTACGTTATTACGGGACTGACTGTGTATGATGTGGTAGCAACAATTCAGCCCTGCTCTACATATAGTCATTGTTCTTTAAATAATATTTCTCAGTATCTTCCTGTATATACTGTATATGAGTCATACCGGTTGTCATGGTTACTATTGTCAGTGTGTTCTATGTGAGGTACGCGCTGGAAGCGGTTTGGAGTGAAAACAATTTTTATTTACTTATGTACTGACTTCCTATTTGCGGCTGTGAGACATATCTTGGGACATTAGTTATTCTGTTAATTAATTTGTTTATAAGAATGAGGGAAGTAGTATGGCTTCGTGACAGCTGGGAAGTCTGTGAACTGAAAGGCTACAGAAAGGGAGATAGAATTGTTTTGTTGTGTTACAGTTCGTAATTAATATCTAATTTAAAATTCAGTACGTAGCTTAACTATCATGAAAATATATTAGGTACGTTACTGGTTGTAAATCCGTAGATAATTAGATATTAAAGTCTGAGAAAAACTGGAGAAATATACATGCTACGGAACTAGCCGTTATAAGGGAGAGTACTGAGGAATACCGAGTAGCGTAGAATGATTAATGTATGAAATCTGTTGTGGGACACAAACCACAGCAGCTGGGGCTGTATAGGCCCTCGTATTACGTGTCAAGCGCTGAGCCCGACGTCAATCATAGTGGTTCATAACCACTTACAAATACAGACTAAAGAAGTAATCAGTGAAAAGAAATGCAACAGGGACTAGCGGGTGTGGAGAAAGGAGTCGCTCTAGTTTCGATTTAGTCTCCGAGCAGTGAGGATATAATGCCCGAGTAGAGCCATGCAGTGAGCAGCAGGTGCTCGGAACAGACAACGCACAAGGTTAGTACTCCGATTACTGACATGCACACAGCGCGAATAGGTACACGTATACCCATTTGACGATTTCCTGAAGCTTGTGGTTTCGAGTGCATATGATACTCTTCTAACCATGCCATTCTCCAGACACAAAGTTGTCGCCTACAGAATTTTTTAATGCATAACGATCTACATGATCCGGTTATGCATATATGATTACGCAATTCTGTAACTTGTGCTTCGTAAAAGGCCTTCACGATTTTGAGTCATCAACAGAATTGTAGAACACAAATGAGGGAAGCGAAATTATTTGCATCTAAACGACAATGAGGAGGAAGAGTGAATAATTATATAACATTCTTCGTATTGTGTGATGTTCATTTGTTACTGTTAAGGTGATTAAATCAAAAAGTGCGAGACAAGCAGGCGCCTAACACTCATAAGCGAAATAAAACACAAAACTTGAGTTGCCTGTTGTGATACCTGTGGACAACATAAATGTGTAAAATTAATGGTGGGCTTTTATTATCGCGGCATTGAAATTTGTGGTTCATAAAAGGGGAGGAATCAGTGGCCAGGTTACGTGAAAATTTTCGAGGATGCCTCATTTGGTTACACAATTCCTTGCCTGTTTAACAATTCTCTATCAAATACATAGTTTTATGAAAGGCTTTCAAACAACGAAATCTGCACTGATTGAGTTGACATACTGACTGTACCGGTTGAGTCACTGAGGTGATATACTGACTGTACTTGTTAAGTGAATTGATATTACTGACGGGATTGATTGTTGGAGATTTTGCCCAAAAAGTAATCCTAAAATGGAGGCTTCACCATACAAACTCGGTATTACCTTCTCTAATATGGCATTCCAACCAGGCTTCGTCCTTCGTCTGATAAAACACACTCTAAAAGCGTGATTTTTGGACACTGTCCCTGTCTCCGTCCTCTAGTAAAGGAGGGAAGAAACACTTAAGACTGCAGGGCCCATTAGATGAAACTAATCTTGGCCACTGGGTGAAGGAACCATCCAAATGGATGTAGAAATGCTAAATATATGCACGTGTGAACTGCAGGCTCTACTCCAGAATAATGGGCCACTTTTGCCCTTCTTGTAGGCTACTGTATACTTTTTTAATGCGTATACACTTTTAACCCTTTAAAGACGAAGCGCAGACCGCTTTATTTAAAGACCCCAGTTCGTACCGCGCAGGAAACACTTTTCATTTCGGTTATAAAAACCAATCAGTTCATGGCGTAAGTGGCACAAGTCGCTGTTTTTTCTCAGATAAATACAAAATACATAAATACAGTGTGGGCAGAGCGCACAGTTGTTGAATGTTAAACTGTTGGTGCATCACGTAACAAGTAGGCTTGGAAACGTTCAGGAATGCATTTAGCGTATGTTGTGAAGTTCCTGTTGCAAGAAAGGTTCGCCTATGAAAATAGCAGGGTTGCCAGGGGCGTAATGTGATGCATTGCCACCACCTTGGTACTTTATAATAGTTTTTACTTTTTGTAGTCAAATAATTTGTTTAAAATTCTACAAAAACGAAACGGAAAATTTCTTACATTTTCTACGGTCTTACTCAAAGGATTAATTAAGAAATTCATTTAAATGACAACTATGTTATTGTCTTGCCCAGTGTTGATCATTAAAAAGCCTGACCACGTGGCTAAAATGCACCACCTTACAAACAAATCCTGACGGCGCTGAGCGGGTTGCCAACATTGATAGGCGTACTGCAACATACGTGGCAGGTGCGATGGTGCGTATGAAAGAAGGCCAATTAGATTGAGTCATGGATCAAACATTTTCTAGTCGGATAACTTTATAAACATGCTGAAGGATCACTAAAACCGCACAATAGTACAGCAGGCTACATGTTCTTCACATGATGAGGGAAGCAGAGTCATTCTCCGACACGTCAGCTTTTTAGAATATTATGCTAGTACTTTATCCGGCAATGTGCAAAGTCTAATAGAAGAGCCGTAGTAGTAGTAGTAGTAGTAGTAGTAGTAGTTGTTGTTGTTTTAGTAGCAGTAATAGTAGCAGTAGTAGTAGTAGCATTAGCAGTAGTAGTAATAGTAGTAGCAGCAGCAGTAGTAGTAGCAGTAGTAGTAGTAGCAGCAGCAGTAGTAGTAGTAGTAGAAGTAGTAGTAGCAGTAGCGGTAGTAGTAGCAGTAGCAGCACCAGCACCAGTAGCACTAGCACACACTATTATTATTACATTTTAGAACCATGCTAATCATCCTCTAGTCACATTCCACGCTTTCCTGTATTTGTAGCTGAGTCTGGATTGTTAAATCACTCTTCGTGTATTGACTGTTTACTCCATTTATTCCCGAGAACATATCGAGCACTATTTACTGACCGATTTGTTGGAACACCGACATCACGTGACTTTATCAGTTCGAGCTATTGCAACTGGTCCCATCTGCAATTCCGACCGTCGTGGCATTGTATTCCTTGCTGGAAAGCACATTCACATATTTTTATGCTTTCACGCACTTTGCGCCATAAATATCTCCAGCGAAAGGACATCCATTTCGTAACAACGTTGAGTTTCTTCATCCTGAGGATTCCGTTCTTCTGGGATACGAAGCTGAGTCAATTTGCGATCGGCTCATGGCATTTCGAGGTGAAGTGTTATCCTCAAATTCAAGGGTCGATAGGTCCTATTATGAGGTCACTATTTGGTCCCGAAACGTCGGGATCCGAATGCGCACTGACGTAGCGTCGTCTCTGAAGAACATAATCCCCAGCAACGCCGCTGCAAAACCTCAGAACTTCTTCGCCCTTTCGGCCGGTTTTATTAAAGCGTCCTTACCGAATGTTTCGAACTTCAGTTCAGCTGAAACTGTCCCTATAGGGTAATGTGATGATACCAGAGGCTGTGTAATGCAATTTTGACCTCCTGATGATGGGAACATGTGCTCGAAACATGTAGAGGCATGAAATAAAACTTATTGTGAAACAAATTTTGTGCATCAAGTTGGTTAAATACTGAGATAAACTTCTTCTATGTGTTTCGGGCCATGAAGTTCCATCATCAGGAAGTCAGTTGTAGAACACAAGCATTATGGTATACTGTTTGTATTCTACAGCTGACTTCCTGATGATAGACCTTCATGGCCCGAAACATGTAGCAGAGCGTCTGTAAAATTAAATAATATCGAGTGCATTTAGTTGGCTACAACTGTAATAAAGTGTGTGTGTGTGTGACTGTCTGCTGTCTGTGTGATTTTGAGGGCAGGTCATGTGCAATAATATTAGTGTTGTGAATTCTGTGCATTTTTTACAGTCATAGGTACAAAAATGACATTTTGTTTCTTACGAAGATGATCATGGGAAGTGCAGGAAGACATTTGTGTACATTAGTAAGATGGCCGTCGTGGCCAGTTTCAAAATACATTTTGAACAAAATCCTGGAGGAATGCTACCGCCCTCTCAGGGTTTCTTGACCGATTTGCGGGGCTGCCAAAATGAACTTAAGTTTTTTGTATTGTTCTTCAGTTTCTCTTGTGTGCGGGAAAGATATCTAACAAAAATAGCATGACCCCCCCCCTCTCAATTTTGTACTAATAATCGCGTTCCCATTCTGATTAACCCAGCAGAAAAGTACTAAAGCTACAACAAACGAGGACGATACGGTGCACCCTGAGAGTATCCTATGGACCCTATGTGACACTCATGGATTTAACTCCACTCCGATGGTTGTGTGGCGAATATTTAGGTGGGAACTAATAGGCCTAGTGATCAGAGGAAAGCGCATTTTCTGGTGAAACAGAGATGGCAAAGCCGCACGTAGGATAAGAATTGTTAGGTCTGGCCAGCCACGTCTTTTCTTGCGCGTCTCGCAGGCTGCTGATTACAAGCTTCAAAAGGAGAAAGCGATCTGTGTGAAGTGCAGTACGAACTGTCTGTCTCCGGCCGGCCAACCGCCAAGGTACTCGACTGTTCCAATTGAACTCTTAAGTACTCTCTTTATCATTTCTCATTCTCTTTCTTTCTCTCATTCTTTCTTCCTTTACGGCTTGCTTTCACTTCCTCTCCTTTGAAATATACAAATTATGAGGCTCTGACGTTCCCCTTTACTCAATTCATCTTTTTTTACGTACTTCCTTCTAATGTCTAATTGTGCTGTCAGTAATCTTATTGTCAGATGCACTCAATCAACAATCAATGTCCTCTGAGTGTGAAAGACCAAGATTCACACCTGCAACGAATTACATACAAAACTACGATTTCTTATTAGACTCTTTATAATGGTGTTTTTTAATGTTTTGGAGCGTGCGTTGGCGCAGTTGTTTCAGGAGCTTCGCTACAAGCCGTGAAGTCGAGGGTTCTATTTCTAAAGGGGTCATTGGGATTTTTCAGTGGCTTAATCCTTCCGGCAGTACTATGGCCCAGAAGCTGACTCAGCCTCGAATAGAAATGAGTCTCAAATCCAGCCGCACCAAATCTCCAACACACAACGAACCGAGAACAAAACGACCGATGTGGTAATTCAACGGCACAGTCGCAGGCTCCTGATGATGGATATATTAATGTCCGAAACATGTTGAGTACATAAGAAGTGAAATAAAATAGCAAGTGACATCAAGTTGGTCTTTTATTCTTCAAATATCACAACGATGCACGGTCCAATAAACATAAACATAAAAAACTGTGCTTATTTCTTTCTGCGTTCATATGTGTACAGCCACGGAACTCATTACTAGCCAGTGGTACAGTTTGTGTGCTTTTGTCATGAAATTATATTTATATATTTAGCCCAGTAATTACGTTGATAATGAGACATCTTAATCGTCTATTCTCAAGCAAAGTTGAAACGCGAAGACAATAAAGCACCTTTTTCCTTCAGACTGCTCAAAATAGGAAACTGTCATGCAGTTTTCACATATGTGGTATACATTTTAGGTTTCATTTGAACACAACTGCAAGAACCCAACTGCTTTCAGTGGTACTCCGAATTCTGTGACAGTATTTTACAAACCCTTTTTCCGAAAAGAATATTAGGCTGACGAATCCAGAACATGTCACAATTTTTTTATTTATTTCATCAAAATTCACGCCAATAGTCCCCATTAATTTCGACTACGCATGGAGTTAAACTTGGCAGAAGAATATGAAGTAATTTTTGTATGTAGTTGATAACAAAGAAACGCCTGGATAACTTCTGCAGTCAGTTTTACTGCTGTGTTTATAGACAGGTACATAAATATACTCCTTTCTTGCTGTGACACTTTCCAATACTGAAAGTAGAATTAGTTAGTTGCGGGTCTTAGAGCTTAATATTTTACTTCCTGCTTCGATTTGTGTACTCACGTTTAAAAAGCACATTATCCCACTAATAACATTACTTCCTACTTATAGATGAAGTTCACCCTAGAACAGACCATGAAGGCCCAGAGGGGAATAGACGTATAGCTGTACTCTTTCCGCCAGGGAAGAACCGATGCCCATCGTACAGGAGACTGGATGGACCCCAGGACCGGTCTGGACAGGCTTCGAACACCGGGCCGTCCAGCCCGTAGCTAGTCGTTGTACCTACTGCACTTTCCCCTTACTTCCTAGTATAAAATATAAATATGAATCGGCATTATATCACTTACATATTGTACGCTCATAAACGCCAAGGATTTTTTCCTAAATAACTCAGTGTAATAAAATTCTTCTAGGGTAGCTAATATTTGTTCAACTAGTCAAGAAATCTTCCAAAAGCTTTGACACCAAAGTAATCACTAACAATGTTAACAAAAGCCCTCCAATAGTCTCTATTCTGAGCGAAATTAATTCAGTTCATATCCTTCCACTGTAACTCTTTAGGATACATTTTAATATTATCCTTCCATCTGCATTTAAGTATTCCAAGTATTTTCCTTGAAGGTTTTCCGACCGAAGCTTTACTTGTCTTCTCTATTTCCCGCCATGTATGGCTGTAATGACTTTATATGTGAACGAAGCCTGTCCACACTTTATAATTGAAGTCTCCATTTCCACGGAAAATATTCTATGGGTTCTTTCCTTTGTTCCGCACCACGACAGTTCCAAGTGATATTCTGCACTTGCGTTAAGTCTAAAGTGCTTTATTAATATCCTTGATAATAAAGTTCATAAGCCACACTTCCTGACATTCCAAGTTCCAAATCTCAAGCCTGCATTCCGTTGGATTTGGCAACTCCAAAGCGCCCGTCCGAGACCAGTCATTTCGTAACATGATTCATTAATGTCAGTTACTGGCTCTCGGCCGAGTCGTTGGTCTAGGGCCACGCCTTGTCGGCATTCAGGTACACTACATACTTGGAGGCCGTCTTCTCCATTTGCATCCTAAGGGCCCGCCATGTTGTCATGGTGCGGGACACGCTTGTACTTCCTCAGCGTGTCCTGCAGTAATGTGCATTGCATTGTACGTAGAGATCCCGCTGACAGCGTTCTCTGCCCTTGAAAACCGTCTCCTTACAGGAATATTTTAAAATTGTGCTCAGTGTCTTAAAGTTCAGGGCCACTCTTCTCGATCACATAGGGATGTGAAACTCTCTGCGCGATGTGAACTTCGTGTCTTTCCGACCTTTTTTTTTTTGTCTCCAAAATTACTCGCATAATTTTGATGGGATTTGGCATTTGGGATGAGCATTAATTTTTAGGAATTAATTTTATTGTAATCCGTACTAGTCATTTATAATTCTAACTTCACTTGAAAAACAAATACATAGATTTCTAAAAACCAGCTCTTCGTGCAAATAATCGATACATCGCGTGAAGTGTGTATCTTATTATAACCGACAATTACTCTTTGAAATATTTTTGAGCGCAGCATTCAGTTAAATACAAGGACAAACAATATATTTATTTACATACATAAAGGGCCGGAATAGCTCAGTCAGTATAGCGACACGCTACGGGGTGGAAGGTCCGGCGATCGAATCCCGGTGGGAGCGAGATTTTCCGCACCCGTCCAGATCAGCCCTGGGGCCCACCCAACTTCCTATACAATGGGTGCCGGATCTTTCTCGGCGGTAAAGCGGCCGGGTCGTTACGTTGACCACCCACCCACATCTAGCACCGAGGTTAAAGAAAGAGTAAGGCTATACCTCTACTCCCCCTCTGGGCCTTCGTGGCCTGTTCTAGGGTGAACTTTACCTTTACTTTACCTTTACCTACATACATACTGGTACGTTTGCAGTTAGTGGGAGTCAGTAAGCTCTTTTTTGTAGAATTCATCCCGTTACATTTCACCATATTAAACACTGACATACGTATTGTTGACAGGACTAATAACATTTTTGTGTTTGACGGCAATACGTACGTCAGTTTTTAACCCCATAAACCTGTTACTGAAGTCAGTAAGCACCACTGAGCTGTATAAACCGCACAAGACGTCAAAGCGTGTTTACTAATATTTAGGCATGCTCGCCCTAAATTATCACAAAAAAGTCAGTTCCTAAAAAAATATGTTATACAAAAACGAGACCCTATTTAGTATCCGGCATTCAATGGTTCACCAAAAAAAAACACAAAAATATCGAGAACAGGGGATGAGGAAAGTAAGTATCCTTTCTTCCTTCAGCTTTGCTTCATATGTGTAAAACAGAACACTGCAGTGCGAAATTTATCCTGTCCATTTTATAACATTTACAGTCACGTCACGAACACCGAAAGATTGGGGGGATTAAACCAGCTACATAATCGTTATGTTGACACGCGCATTGAACATTCTAATTTAACTACAACTACAACGACAAAGAAAGGACGCCTGAAACTTTAATATCGAGTGGGTTTTACCAAGAGCCGGATAATTCGACAGGAAGAAATCAAGACTTCACCGGGGAAGAAATGCCGAGTTGTTGGGAGTCTGTCACAAAAGTGCAACTTGCGTCTCCACAGTTCGTTTACAGCAGTATTTTTTATGTCCTAAAGCACAAAACTGCCGGTCCCAGTGGCCACGCGGTCTAAGACGTAGGTCTGCGGCTGCTCGCCTGCTGAGATTTTGGGTTCGAATCCCACCGGGGGCATGAATGTTTGTCTGTTGTGAGTGTTGTGTGTTATCACGTTGAGTTCTTTGCGACAGGCTGATCAATCGTTCGGAGGAGTCCTGCCGACTGTGGTGCGTCGTTGCGTGTGATTAAAAATCATCTCGTGAATGAGGAGGCCCTGGCCCACTAAGGGGGGGGGGGGGCTGTTGCACATAAAACCTCATCAGAATAATATTTTTTTTTTTAATATCGGTCCCTAACTCCTACGAAAGCACCAATTTTCCTACAGAGACCTAAATAATTAGGTAAATGCTGCATGGAAGGAGAATCGGTTTTGTTTACTAAGAATCTAACAAAGCCCACAGTTCCAAGATAATTACCAACAAGATGACACTTCTGGACTATCCTTTATTTCAGGGTTAGTCGTTCTTCACTCTACATGTTTCGAGCTTCAGGGAGCTCATCATCAGGAGTTTCACTTTTTTACTGTACAGGCAGCCTCTGGCATACTGTGTAATCTTTTGCTGTATTGCACCCGTTCTCCTACGTGT
>Ga0123354_10018482_pt1 | contig 10928 bp, 6 predicted proteins | sample TergutLab28metaG_2_FD_97872 | JGI IMG/M metagenome (GOLD analysis project Ga0123354, IMG submission 97872) | Labiotermes labralis P4 segment gut microbial communities from Petit-Saut dam, French Guiana - Lab288 P4 | ecosystem: Host-associated > Arthropoda: Insects > Digestive system > Gut ... | reverse complement strand
TTTAAAAGAAATCCTTCCAATTGTGGAGTACCAGTGCATTTAATTTTATTATGAAAATTTTTTTAAAAGAAATCCTTCCAATTGTGGAGTACCAGTGCATTTAATTTTATTATGAAAATTTTTACATGGATGAAGTTGCACATTATAAAATGACTTTTGAGAAACACTAGGTTGAATTAGATGTGTAAAATGTAAATAAATTAATAAATTGTGTAACATGTTGTGTACAGAAACCTAATATTCTGAGTTGTAAAAAGCTTGAATGGTTAATGATTTCTGACACGGTAGACAGTGTTTCCTTTTTGTATGCCATTAAGTGGGGTGAAAGGTCTCTAACCCATTCAAAACTTGTTTACATCTTGGAAGTCATGATTAGTCTGCAGGTAATTGGTGACACATTCACCACCCTGTAATTGTATTCAAAGTCACTGAAGTGGAAAGAGAATTTATTCATATCCATCTGTAGGCACTGTCTAGTGCCTACAGATGGATATGAATAAATTCTAGAAGTAGTAGACTACTAGAATTATATGCCACAGGCAAATTAAATTGTGAGTGATCATTCCCCTAGACATGCACTCAGCATAATTAATGAACATTGCAACATAAAAGGACAAGTATGATTATTCTTTTTTTGAGTAGGGAAATTCTAAAATTACTACTGTTTAAAACAGTAGATTGCATATGTAGGCCTACTAAGTTCTAACGTCTGAACCAATTCAAGTATTTGAATATATATGTAATGCTTGAAGGGGAAATACCTCTGTGATTCAATCCAAATACTATAAGCATTTCTGTTAGCACTTGAATATGCTTGAACTAACAACATGGATGTCTGAACAGTAGTCATTTTAAGGCATTTTAAAATTGTTGATTTTATAATGAAGTCTTCTTGGGCAGTCATATGTGTTCTTAAGGTTTATCCAGGATGTTGTGGACTCTCCCTGTTACTGCCATTCTGAGTGACACAGGGCCCAGTTGTGTTACAATTAAATGTTGTTCCACATCTCAGTTTAAGCAACATTTATCCAGAGCAACAGAAAAAACTTACATATGACTTCACTGAATGTTGCATCCATGCTAAACAGCTTTGTGTTGGATTAGTTCTTGGTTTTGTGTGTATGATTCTCTAGAGTTTTGTTGGACATTTTCTGTTGTCTGTTGGACAGAGATTACTTAATCTAATGAACCTAACAAAGTAGATTTTGTCATATTATTTTACCTGATAATGGATGGAGATCCAGCATTCAGAAATAGCGCATATCAACAGTACTTCAGCAGACAGTGTCCAGTGTAATATATAATGTGTGTGTGTGTGTGTGTGTGTGTGTAAGTATGTATGTATGTATGTATATATGTATGTATGTCTGTAGGCATGCATGCAATATGTATATAGGTATGTATGTGTATAGGTATTTATGTATGTTCATATGTATATAGGTGTATAGGTATGTACGTTTATGTTTGTATGTATGTATGTTTGTATGTATGGATGTACGTATGTGTGCATGTATGAATGAAAGAGGGAATGACTGAGTGGATGGAGGCCTACATTCATGTATGTGTACCCATATGCATGTGTGCTTGCTTGTATTATGTATAGACCAGTTTATATTACAAATCACATAATTTATTACCCATCATGTTAGTCCTGACAAATTGTCTTTGAAGTCATGATTTTGAGGCACGTCATTCTGGCTGATCACCCAAGAAGACTTTATGTTGCAACCGGACATCCCTGTTACAAAATACCAATACCATACCAGATCATGCATTGTTATAGAATATGGCAGTGTGAATGTTATTTCTCATTTCATGGAATGTTTACTGAGGGCACATATTAAAACCCTCATTGCTGCCTTGTAACATGTAATTTGTAAATGTGATAGGCATGTTAAATAGTTAGGCCTACATATATACATATGTCACTTTAGCTGAAGGAAAGTGAAATTGTATGTACATGATAGTTAAATTTAAAAATCATATGTAATACATGGCATGATGCCCATTAAGAAAGTATAAAAATGAATGTTGAGAAAATGCTTACTCATTCTGAACTGAAGGCTGATGTAAGTTTTGATTGTGTCTTATATTACTAATGTTTGAAACATGTCTAGGAACTGTACAGTGCATATTCTATGAAGTTTCGCACTAAATCACTACCTTTGTATGGCTGCTATTTCTATTGTATGAGATTCATTGTAACGTGGCTGACCATTGAGTTTGATCTGTGTTACTTCAAACAAGGTCTGTCTTCTTAAATTGACATATGGTACACAATATGAAGCAGGATATCCTGTTTCATAAACTCCAATTTCGCAGTTCTCCAGTGGAATGAATTAGGCAGGTTTACTTTCATCAAACCAGATAAAACTCTCCTGCAAATGCATTCATTTTGTGTTAATATCAGATTTCCTAATCATAACTAATATCTTTGGATGGATCTATCTCTCACTGCCACGCTCACTGACTCACTTGCTCAGCGTGTGTCATGCGGTTACTAAGGCATTGCAAATTAATCGTGCACTACTGTAAGTATCCAACACTTCTCAATTATGATACTCAAAGCAATCCACTATTGGTGACAAAATGGTACTTGCATTATTTTGCCCTCATGTGTTTCATTTCTCTTTTAGGAGAATAGGAAGTTACGACCTGGTGAAGTCGTGGATGAGAGAAAGGTGAGACTGAGCAATGTGCTTCATCTGCCTTAATACTCCTGATGCTGCTAAGGGCCATATGTGCCACTGTTCACTTCCATTGTTATAATACTTTATTCCTTCATTAATTTATACAAACATTTTATTTTCAGTTGCTTCAATTGTCTTTCCTTTTAAGTTCTTTTAGTTTACATATATAATTATTATGAGTTGGTTGTACCTTCTTTTAAAGGATCATTTTACAGATAACTGGGAATTACAAAGATAATTTATTTGTGTCAAGGTAACCATTTGCTTACATTTTTATGCAGTTCTTATTAACTGGGAAGCTTTAATTTTATTTTGTTTTATTTCAACAGGATTTCATTCTGTGGACTGTTGTCTGTATCTTGATTGCATATCCCTGTTCAGTTTTGTGTTGATGGTCCCAGCAATCCCACATCAAGTAAACATGAGTTCTGCAGACTTATTCCCAACCATCTGGTTTTATTCTTTGTTTTATTTCATTTGCTTTCATTTCAATTATTTGTCTACAGGTTGGAAAATTGCGGCCTGGTGAGGTATTAGAATCAAAGGTGAGATTTGTGTGCAGGTAGCACAAAGCTGACCTCATTCTTTGGCATATCTTTTGGTTTGATTTCTTTCCTGGAAATTGATAAACTTCTATTTTTACATGTGTAGCTGTTTTTGACATTCTGGTTTGTGTGTTTTAATTGTCCCGAATATCAGAACATACAGTTTTTTTTTTTTTGACTTATGTGTTCCTTAGTATAGGAACAGCTGTTCTCATTACCAGATGCAGATAATGATAACTTTTTTTGATGGGTTGTGAATGGAAACACACTTCACTTGTTGTGTTTGCATTTGCATATTGAGTTTGTGAGTTCAGTTTTATGTAGTTAATTCAGTGTAAGAAATAATGAATGTGAGTATATTTCATGGAAGTCCAGTTACATATTAGTCCAAATTCAGAATCTAAGAATGCCAAAGAATTAGAGCGTTTATACTTTTGTTTCAGTTTGATCTGCATTGTTTTCATTGCTTGCTTCTTTTTTATTCCTTAAATTATTTTGCTTTATATCTTGAGTTCTTATGTTTATTTTGATCAGTTATTTTATCATTAATAAGTTGTGTATTATTATTATTATTGCTATTATTATTATTATTATTTGCTCGTGTTTTCTGTTCTAATATAACAGAGAAAGGGATCTCGTCCTGGTCAACTACAAGACGGAAAGGATAAGCAGGTTAGATTCAGTGGATGCAACATGTTTCTCTGTATGATAGATTAGAAAACAATGCTTAAAAGTTAAACATGTTGGCTTTTGTTCTGTTAAATTAATTATATAAATGTCCTGAATAATCTAAGTCAAATGTTTAATACATTATTTCTGATATAAACAAGTAAAGGTTCACAAATTTTAATATAATTATGTTGCGATAATATTGCTATGCCATAGACATCCTAATTAACCATAACTGTAGGGTACATAATTGGCACTGTATTATGACATAACAGAATCATTCAAAGTGATTCCCATAATTTTATGAGTTTAATATTTTGTGTGCAGTTGGTTGTGGTAATTTCAAACATCTGATATGGTTTCTTTTCAGTATTTTCATGTAATGTTGTTAGTGTTTGATATTCTAGCTAGAAAATTTGTTTACAGTACAGGAGAGCAAGCCTGTTCCAGCTTCACATACCTTGTCTTTTTCGAGGTTATCCTTTTGATGTAGCAAATGTTGGTAGCCAGTTAAATCACTCAGGACAGAAATTATTTCCCATACCAAACAGTAAATGCTTAAATGGAATAATAGTATGTCTGTGAGAACCAGGCTAACATACTACAGTGACCAGGCCATGCACAGGACAATCTGGGGTTTGATTCCTGGTAAAGGTAAAGTTAAAGTTCATCCTAGAACAGGCCATGAAAGCCCAGAGGGGTTGTAGACGTATAGCTCTACTCTCCCTTCAACCTCAGCGAGGGTGGGTGGTCAATGACATGCCCCGGCTACTTTACCCCTGGGGAAGACCCTCTACCCATTGAGTAGGAGGCTGGTTGGGCCCCAGGGCAAGTCTGGACGGGTGCGGAAAATCTCGCCCCCACCAGGTTCGATCCCCGGACTGTTCAGCCCATAGCAAGTTGCTATACAGACTGAGCTATCCTGTCCTATTTTGATTCCTGGTGGGAGCAAGATACCTGTATATTGTCTTAAACATCGAGACTGGCTCTGGGATACCTGTAGCATCCACTGAGTGTGTAATGGGGCCACTTTCCCAGGGGGTGAAGGTGACCACTCGCTTCCATCTGTTGCAGAGGTTAAGAATGAGTGGAGCTATACCTCTGCTCTATATAGATGCCTTCATTACATGCACTGGCTCATCTTTACATTTCAATAGTATGTCTGTGTGTGACATTTCAAAATTTCGCTGATGTCATAAGTGGCTTGCAGTAGGCAGAAGGTTACAATCAGTTTATGTCATGCTGGAAATGAATTTGGTGAATGAATAAGAAATCCAACACCATATCAGAATTTTATGGAGGCAACATTTTTACATGCAGTTAATAAGATTGAATGTCTGAATTCTCATGTTAACTATATATTTAATAATAAATAATTCCATCCTAACTAATACATGTTTAAACTTTGAGTGTAGGAATTACAAACATGAATCTTCATGTAAATCTATTTCTAATTTAAATGTAATGTTTGCAGTAAAATAGAGAATATGAACAAGTTGCCTGATGACTATTATTTGCCATCCTTAGAACAAGAACAATAGCCTCATTGTCTGACTTTTGAGTTCTTGAATGTGTAGTTTTGTGTAGATAGCAAATACCATCCATCTGGCTGATGTCACCATCAGAGCTGCCAATTGAGCAGCTGTATTTTAATAAAGAGGGCAGCATTCTTAGCACGTTTTTCATATTGTAGAATAGATGCTTCACAGTTGACACGGAAATAATAGGCCTTTCTGCCTGCTAGAAGTGACATTCTTTAAACATTTAGTTTTTCCTCTTCTGTTCTATTACTTATAATTTTATTACCTTGTTTTGGTTTTTATTTTATTGTGTCATTCTCTTTTGTTTAATTTATGTTTATGTTCTTTGTATTTTTTATCTGGAATTATTATTTTGTAATAAAAATCTTACAGGCTTGTTACTAATATTACCCGGTATCCTATGCGTACTCCATGTTTCCCCTAGTGTTGTTTTTACTTGTACATGATTGTATATATTTAAAGATGTCCTGAAATCAGGTAAGTTTAAATTAAATGTTTGGTATTCATAATGCAGCAGTTGTTTTATTTATCATCTTGAGACACTGAAATGAATCTGATTCTCTAGCATTCAGTATTCATTACTACGATGGTTCCCAAACTTTGCTGCTGCTTGCACCTCTGCGTTCTGAAAATATGTTTCTAAACACATATAAAATTTATTAAAGTATACTAATTCTCTAAACCAGATATATAGCATACCAGTAAAGTGAAAGAAAATTAAAATTTACTTGAATTTCACTTTACAAGTTTTTTTTAATATAAAAAAAAGGGGGGGGGCATGTCTTGTACTCCATGTTAAGAAGCACAGTATTACTGTGTTATGATATCCCTGCCATAGTCATCATCACTGTTACCTTTTTAAAGTCTTAAAAATAATTGCTGAAACTGAGCATTGCAAGTTTTGAAGATGTACTTCTTAATTTAGTGTTTGGAATAATTCATACAAATTGTAGGTGAAATGGTTATAAGATCAGTATTTGCTAAAAATGTTTAATACTCTTGTCCTAAGTGACTTGGATGGATTGAAGTGCTGTGTTATGTACACGTGGTTTTGTGCACAGTGTTTAACCTAGTCAGGCGTAATGCTGCAAGTAATACGTCTTGCGTAACAATTTAAAATTGTTTACATATTCCAGATGCTTCAAATTTACTAAGACTTTGAAATTGTGATTGTAGCGCAGAAGACCAAGTGCTGATGTACGACGCCCAAGTGTTGCAGATTTGGAGAATTTGATTGAAAGAGCAAGTACGCCTCTCAGACCTGTTGGAGAGCCTGGGCCGCCATCAATTGTTGATATCCAAGAGAGCTACTCAGCAGTTGAAGGTATGTAACTGTTTATTAATCTGAGAAACACATATTTTGATGTTTAGATTCTGGGTTTGTACCCAGAACAAGTGAAGTAACTGAGGCAAGAATGCAAATTGAAGGTATAGGTAATGCTTATGTATGTGTAAACCTGCAGTGTCCTTGTATGTGGATTTTGTCTGTTTAAATTGGCATAGGATCTCTAATAAATTCTTTGAAAATGTGTCACTCATTCAGTATTTGGGAATGACTCTTAACGGATCAAAATATTATTTTTGAAAAAGTTAATAGGAGTTTAAATTCTGTGAGTGTTTGTCACGTTTTAGTTCAGAGTACTTGGTACAGCCATCTGTTAAAAAGTAATGATTGGAGTATTATGTACAGTATGCAGTTCTACCTGTTAATCTGTGCAGATCTGAAGCTTGGTCTCTCGCATAAGGAAGAGCATAGAGTGACAGTGTTGGAGAATATTGCTCTTGGGAAATCTGTAATGAGGAATTTTACAATTTGCACTGTTCTTGTATTAGAATTATCAGTTGAAGGAGGATGAGGTTCATGGGTATGTAAGTGCGCATGGCAGGTGAAAAGTATGTGCAAAGTTTTTGTTTGGAAGTGTTGAAGGAAGAGGTCACTTTTAAGAGCCAGACATCAGTGAGAAAATAATATTGAAGTGTGTCTTAAATATTGTGGAAGGGTGTAGGTTGGATTAATGTGGCTCAGTACAGGAATGGATGGTGGGTTTTTGTGAATGTAATAATGGAGTATCAGGTTCTGTTACGGGCATGGAATTTTGTTGAACACTTGAGCAACTACAACCCCCCAATATTTTAGCATGGAACTTTGAATGTTATATCACAGATTATGTGTGCTAATGATATCCCTTATTGTGGAGCACACTTATGTCTTTGTGATCCACCCTGTTGTGGGTGTTTGGAAGCTAAGTGTTGTGCTGAATTTCATGGACCATTAGACATGCCAAGATTTTTAGAAGCCAAATCTAGGAAAAAAAATTCGTTCGCATTGTGAGCCGAAATTCACGAATATATACACAAGTATGAAGTTTCTGCTGGTCATATACACAGAAAGTGTGGTTGTATCATGTTTTATGTGTGTGTATGTGTGTTATAAACACAAAAAATGTGTTGGGTTGCATATGTGAGGTCTGTTATAAACACAAAAATTTTGTTGTGTTGTGTTTGTGTTTGTGTTTGTGCTTGTGTGTGTGTGTGTGTGTGTATGTATGTGGGGGTTCTGTTATCCAGTTCTTTACCTCCACATAGGAGTGGTTATTCCTCTGCAACTTTCATATTTCTTTCTTTTGTCTACTCCTTTCTTATATCGTTCTTACATGTGGAAGTAATGCAAAGTGTCTTGTGGTTGTTGTGTTACTGTGCTGTTTTTTAGTTGGTGACAGTACCTTGCAACCCACAATGAACAAAATGCTTATATCTTTACTACAAATGCCTCTAGAAGAACAGGCTGTTAACCAGCGAACACAGGTAATGTCCTAGAAGATTTGAATCCTTGTTTCAACATTGTCTTCACATGACGTATGCAGCAGTGGACCGTGCTGTATGTCCCTAATCATAACTTTATTGTTAATTGACCCATGTGCCTTTCTGAATGTGACAAGGCACATTCTCTAAATTACCCATCTGTGCTCAAATGCCTCAAAATTCTGCTTAATATTTTGTTATGAATAATATGTATGAATAAATAGTGGCTTAGAATAGCTTTGCATATTGGGCCCAACTGTCTAGGTTTTCTGTTACTCTTTTGCCTGAGAATGAGGACCAATCCTATCTGCAAAACAGTGTTTTTATTTTTTATTTTCAATGCAGGATGATGGACAGAGTTCATATAGTGAACGATTTCATAATATAACCAAATGTATCCGTACAATTTTTGTGTAATTTTTACAGTTTGTAGAATAATGCGTAATGAAATTGTGAGTAGTCTTACAATTTAACTAGATTCTTAATTCGTAAAGATGGTCCTGATATTCGTAAATACACTGACAAATTTTGTAATGTGAATTGTGTGTGTGAGCTGTAAATATTCCTTGGGGTTCTTCAAGATTCTGTCATACAGATTGAAAGAATCTGAAGTTATGTGTAAACTTAAATGTTTATAGTTTTCTTTTATGGGTGATACAGACATGTTGAGTACTTGTGTATGTGTTTTGCATCTCAGTTTTACAACCCCATTAAGTATTTATGTATGTTTTGCAGATCAGGTAGGCTACATCACAGTTCAGGTTGAAGGAAATCCACCACCTACATTCAAATGGTACAAGGTAAGAAATAGCCCACATTTTTATCTAGGAAATTATTTTTTTGGTAATTTATACTCTTATAATCTCTAGACTACAGTGGAAAGTAATTTCAGCTTCAGTAGCTTATATATATATATATATGTATTTATTCATTTATACAAACACACACACACACACATACATACATATAAATACACACACAAACGCACGTACGTATGTACACACATACATACATAAGTGTGTCATAAAGACAGTGGGATGTGTAACAAGTCATAAATACATAAAATATTCAAATTTACACTGTGAATTACTACACACATTTTACAAAAACAGTATTATAAATCATCTTTACACACAAAAAATACATGTGCAGAGCAAAAGGAGTGTGTATGTAACTATTTTCTTAAGGCTGCTCTAAATTTTGCCTTGTTATTCTTGAGGATTGTCACACTGCTGACTGCTTGTGTCATGAAATATGGACCATTAATGGCTGAATCAGCAGGTTACAAGATAATACCTTAAAACTTTTTGGACTCAGCTTTCCACACTTCTGGTTGGACAATATAAAGAATCATAAATTTAATAAATAATGTTCAAAGTAACAGTGTTATATTTTGATGTTTTGCTGAACATGCGTTTCAGTATATTTATCATAGTAATTAACCAACTTGATGCACAAAATTTTGTTTTACAATATGTTTATTTTTGTTTTATGCCTCTACATGTTTTGAGCACATGTGCTTGAAACATGTAGAGGCATGAAATAAACTTATTGTAAAACAAAATTTTGTGCATCAAGTTGGTTAGTTACTAAGATAAATAACAGTTTTATGTTTTATCAGTGTGATTGGTGAACAGGATGGTCATGTTGAGTCAGTTAATAATGCCGGAATCATGTCCTTCAGTACCACAACAGTCACATATTATCATATAGGCAACCTGAATTTAAGAATTCATGTTTTTGTGAAAATCAGGAAAAATAAGGATATTTTTCAGTAAATATGGACCTTATAAGAGGAAAAATAATGGTAATAATTGTACAAACATTTAAATGGTTGTGAGTATTGGAAATTGTCACAGTTATATTCAAAGTAACATTATAAAGTATGTTTAAACAGAAATCAGCTGAAAAGTGCTGTGTATGTGCAGTGAACAGAATGCTGTATGTTTCCCAACCTCCTCATCCTGCACTTGAGTGTGCATTATCAAATTAATTGGTAGGATTTGTTAAAATGTGAAATATATTCCTGTATGAAATATCTCATCAGCATAGGATGAACCTAAATTTCCATTTACATAAATATCTTTTGTGCATTCCTGTATAATTTAAACTTAGCCAGAAAATGAATCTAACATTTAACTTTGTGAAAGACATTATTAACCTATGTTATAAACTTTGTTTTAGTCATAAAAACAGTTATGTCACTAAATACATTAAAAACTATTTACTATTCCTCCTTCAATGCAATTGTAAGTTATGGATTACCCTTTTGGGGAAACTCACTGCACACTATTCAAGTTTTTAGAATTCAAAAAAGGATATCAGGATTATGTTAGGCTGCAAACAGAGGGTTTCATGCAGGAATTTGTTTAGAAGATTGAAAATTTTACCCCTCACATCTCAATACATACTTTTACTTATGCTTTTTGTAATAAAAAACAAAAATCTTTTTATTTTGAACTCAGACCATTACACGATAAGTACAAGACAACTGAATAATTTTTATCAGCCCATGACAACCTTTACCACATACCAAAGGGGAATACATCACATGGGTATTAAGTTATTTAACAATCTTCCTCAGTCCATTAAGGATGTATCTAATAATGCTAGAAAATTTGAAATCTGCTTAAAACGATTTTTGCATACACATTCTTTTTATTCAGTAGAAGAATATTTTC